>Ga0126376_10001004_pt1 | contig 14789 bp, 10 predicted proteins | sample PanSoiMetPlot_15_FD_92760 | JGI IMG/M metagenome (GOLD analysis project Ga0126376, IMG submission 92760) | Tropical forest soil microbial communities from Panama - MetaG Plot_15 | ecosystem: Environmental > Terrestrial > Soil > Tropical forest > Bulk soil | place: Panama | collected 2016-02-17
AATCTTCGTAACCTCGCGCGCAACCACCACATGCCGAGACTCACCAAGCAGCTCGACGACATCCCCCAGCGCTTCCACAATCCGGTGTGGAGCCTCGTAGAACACCTGCGTCCGCGGAGAACTCCTCACTGCTTCCAGCGCCGCGCGGCGCTCACCACGTTTGGCCGGAAGGAATCCGCTGAACCGAAACGAATCGGTCGCCAATCCACTCGCCACCAATGCCGCCAGGAATGCCGACGCCCCCGGCACTGGAACTACTGGTATGTGATGCCGAACTGCCAGCGTAATCAGTCGGTATCCCGGATCGGAGATTCCCGGCATTCCTGCGTCAGTCACCAGTGCCACGCTTGCACCCTCTTGCATCTCTTTCACCAGTTCGGCCGATTTCGTCATCTCGTTGTGTTCGTGATAGCTGGTCGTGCGCGTAGCGATGGCAAAGTGATTGAGCAGTTTTTGCGTCTGGCGTGTATCCTCGCAGGCGATCACGTCGACTTCTTTCAGCACTCGTAACGCGCGCAGCGTGATGTCCTCAAGATTCCCAATCGGAGTCCCGACAAGATAGAGCGCCGGCCCAGGAATCTTCGTCTCTTCCGTCATGGCCGGAGTCTACCACTGCTTCTTCGTGAAAAGGTCGTCGACGCTACTCCCAAAGCCCGGTGCTCCCCGTGGAGAACGGCTCCGATCACGACGACGCCACCGAGCGAACTGGGAATGTCTAGCCGATCGTGAAACGTAACTTCTGCCATCCTCGGCCAGTTGTGCTAACTTACCGACCTCGGAGTCAGCCAATGACCGCCAACGAATTTCGCAAAATCGCCCTCTCTCTGCCCGAGACCGAAGAGCGCTCGCATATGGACCATCCCGACTTCCGCGTCTCTGGAAAGATCTTCGCCACGCTCGGCTATCCCGACAAAACCCGGGGCATGGTCAAGCTTTCACCCGAAGATCAGCACTATTTTTCAAAGGACTATCCCGATGTTTTCGTGCCCGTGAGCGGCACATGGGGGCGCCGGGGTGCCACCAGTGTTTATCTCAAGAATGCAAAGAAAGAAATCACGGCGAAAGCGATCCACGCCGCCTGGCGCAACATCGCCCCAAAAGCGGAAAAACTTTTAAGCCACAAAGGGCACGAAGAAACACGAAGGAAAGCATAGTCCCGCCATGTCCAGCTTGGAGACCGACCTTAGCTCCTCGGCAAACTCAGCGAAGTCTTCGCGTGCCCTGCGGTTAAAGACCTTCTTACCGCTGAGTTCGCGAAGAAAGTCCGCTGAGATCGATGAGCAACCCCGAGCGGTTCGGGATGACAAGATTCTTGCGGGTCGATTACTGCTAGGCTAGCTGCATGCCGCGTCCGATCGGGTTAACGGTCATCTCAGCACTATTCGCGATCGCCTCGCTCTATCTCTGGACGATTGCCGCAATCCTTCTGATCGCGCCCGGAGCAATCTCACTCATGTCTGGAAAGTACTTCACCTACGGCCTGGAAATCGCTGGGCCGTACATGATCCTGCTGGTTGGAATTTGTTATGCAGCCATCGCGTGGGGATTGTTTCGTCTGCATAATTGGGCGCGCTGGCTCGCGATGCTGATCATAGCCATCAGCATCGTACCTCTCATTCCGAAGGTCTCAATGGCTGAGATCGGACTGCCGATCTTCTGGCTTGGACTGCAGATCGCTCTGCGAGTCGCTGCGGGATGGTACCTCGCTCAAGCACCGTCAGTGCTCGACGCCTTCACACAAAAGCGCCACGGATCAACACCGATTCTCACGGATAAATCGGAAAACTGATTTATCCGTGAAGATCTGTGAGATCCATGGCGCTTTTCTTACCGTTTCGACTTCGCTGGTTCCTTCTCTCCGACGCGTTTGCTGACGGAGAACGTCATCTTGCCGGATTTCTTGTCGGCGTCGACGATGACGTGATCTCCGTGTAGCACTTCGCCGTCGAGGATCTTCAGCGCCAGCGGATCCTGCACCAGCTTCTGGATCGCCCGCTTTAACGGCCGCGCTCCAAAGTTCGGATCGTACCCCTGCGTGAACAGCAAGTCTTTCGCAGCATCGGTAAGCTCGAGCGAGATCTTCCGATCCGCCAGCAGCCTGCGAACGTCTTCCAGGCGCAGTTCGATGATCTTGACCAGCTGATCCTTGCCCAGCGGACGGAATACGATGATGTCGTCCACGCGGTTCAGGAACTCTGGCCTGAAGTGCGAGTGCAGCTGGTTCATCACCTGTTGAGAGGCCTGTTCGAAGTCGGCCTCGGAGCGAAGACCTTCAGCCTGTAAGAATGAAGATCCGATGTTCGACGTCATGATGATGATCGTGTTCTTGAAGTCGACTACGCGGCCCTTGCCGTCTGTCAGTCGACCATCGTCCATGATCTGCAACAGGACGTTAAACACGTCAGGATGTGCCTTCTCGATCTCGTCAAACAGGATCACCGAGTATGGACGACGACGCACCTGCTCAGTCAGCTGTCCGCCTTCTTCGTACCCCACATATCCAGGAGGAGCACCAATCAGTCGTGCGACAGAATGCTTCTCCATGTACTCGGACATGTCGATGCGGATCAGCGCGTGCTCGTCGTCAAAGAGGAATTCGGCGAGCGCACGGGCAAGTTCGGTCTTGCCGACGCCTGTCGGTCCGAGGAAGATAAACGACCCGATCGGCCGTTTTGGATCGCTCAGTCCCGCACGCGAACGGCGAATCGCATTCGCGACACGCTCTAGCGCCGGATCCTGCCCAACGACTCGCTGGCGCAGACGCTCTTCCATTGTGACCAGCTTCTTAACTTCGCCTTCAAGCATCTTCGAGACGGGAATGCCGGTCCACTTCGAAACAATGCGCGCAACGTCTTCTTCGTCGACCTCTTCCTTGAGCATGCGCTGTTTGCCCTGGCTCTCCATTTGTTTGGTGAGCTTGGCGAGGTCTTCTTCTGCCTGGCGAATCAGGCTGTAGCGGATTTCGGCCACGCGCTGCAGGTTGCCCTTGCGCTCCTCCGCTTGTTCTTCGATCTTGAGCTGCTCGATCTTCTCCTTAAGAGAGCGAGCCTTGCCGATCAGATCTTTTTCTTTCTTCCAGTTGGCCTTTAGCGTGTTCGACTTCTCTCGAATTTCGGCCAACTCCTTCTCAATGACGGAGAGGCGCTCTTTCGAATTCGGATCGTCCTCTTTCTTCAGTGCTTGCTTTTCGATCTCGAGCTGCGTGGCTTTTCGCTCCAGTTGGTCGATATCGGTGGGAAGCGAATCGATCTGGATGCGCAGCGAGGCTGCCGCTTCGTCAATCAGATCGATAGCCTTGTCGGGCAGAAAACGGTCAGAGATATAGCGATGCGAGAGCGTGGCCGCCGATACGATCGCGGAATCTTTGATGCGGACACCGTGATGGACTTCGTACTTCTCTTTGAGCCCGCGCAGAATCGCGATCGTGTCCTCGACATTCGGCTCACCGACGAAAACGATCTGGAAACGGCGCTCAAGTGCCGCATCTTTCTCAATGTACTTGCGGTACTCGTTCAGCGTGGTCGCGCCGATCGCGCGGAGTTCTCCTCGGGCAAGCGCTGGCTTTAACATGTTGGAGGCATCAATAGCGCCTTCCGCCGCACCCGCGCCGACGAGCGTGTGCAACTCATCGATGAAGAGAACGATCTGTCCCTGCGAATCTTCGATTTCTTTTAGAACCGCTTTGAGGCGGTCTTCGAACTCGCCGCGGTATTTGGCGCCGGCGAGCATTGATCCCAAATCGAGAGCGACTACGCGCTTGTTCTTCAGCACTTCGGGAACATCACCCGAGATGATGCGTTGTGCCAGCCCTTCGACGATAGCCGTCTTGCCGACGCCCGGTTCGCCAATGAGAACGGGATTATTCTTCGTCCGGCGCGAGAGAACCTGGACGACACGGCGGATTTCCTCATCACGTCCAATGACGGGATCGAGTTTGCCGCGGCGTGCCTGCTCCGTCAGGTCGCGAGCGTAACGCTCCAGCGCCTGATACTTCGCCTCGGGATTCTGATCGGTGACCTTCTGCGATCCGCGCACAACGGTGAGCGCCTTCAGGATCGCGTCATAGGTCGCGCCATACTGCGCCAGGATCTGCTGCGCCTTGTCGCGCTTCAGTTGCGTGACCGCCAACAGCAGATGCTCGGTCGAGACGTACTCGTCCTTAAAATTGCTGGCTTCCTTAAACGCCTGCTCAAGCAGCTTGTTGGTTTCATTCGCAAGCGTCGGTTGCGCGGCTTGCCCGGAAACCTTGGGCAGATTGTCGATCTCGCCGTAAACCGTGTTCAGCACGGCCTGCGGGCCAATCCCGATCTTCTCGAGCACCGGCGGAACGATACCTTCCTTGTCCTCAAGCAGAGCTGCCAGCAGATGGATCGGCTGCAACTCCGGATTGCCATGCTCGGAAGCGAGCTGGCTCGCGCGCTGCACGGCTTCCTGCGCTTTCACGGTAAATTTGTCCCAACGAATGGGCATGATTCATGACCTCGATTGAGTGATTGGGCGATTTGGTGATTGAGTAATTGGAGGGCCGATTGAGCTGCAGGGTTTCAAATTACACGATCGCCGAAGCGTCCAAAATAATCGGGAGACGGTCACCGCTGCCGCCTCCCGCATGTCAGGGGCTAAAGCCCGCATTCTTCCTACCTCTATCGCGGCGCTGAAGCGCCGCTCTTCCACGGTTGCTTATGCGGCTTTGCTCGGGCCCTTGCCTTCGATCTGCTTTTCGCTGCCGACGTTGACCTTGATCTGCTTCGGCTTAGCTTCGGCTTTCTTGGGCAAGCTGATCTTCAGGACGCCCTTGTCGTAGTTCGCCGAGACGTTCTCGGTGTCCACGGTCTGGGGCAGAGTAAAGGTGCGGGTGAAGCTGCCATACTGACGCTCCACACGGCGGTAGTTCTCTTCTTTCTCTTCCTTCTCGATCTTGCGCTCGCCGTGCACGGTCAACGTGCTGTTCTCGACGCGGACGTCGATGTCTTTCTCTTCGATTCCGGGCACTTCGATCTTCAACGTAACCTTGTGCTCGTCCTCGTAGACGTCAACGGCGGGGGCAAAGCTCGTGGTAGTCAGGGACTCGTCCCGGCCCTCGCTGTAGGACTCGCGGAACAGGCGGTTCATGCGGTCCTGGAGGGTGGAAAATTCACGGAACGGCTCCCAACGGGTTAATACGGTCATGGCTAGATCCTCCTTCAAGATGTCGCTTGGTTTAGAGATTTTTAAATTTCGAGACCGGCGTTTGAGAACTGCAATTTGTCTCAGGTTGCGGTCACTTCCATTAGACACATAGTTAGCGTAAAAGAATCATAAAAGTTGAGCGTATTATTGTCAAGTACTTAATATACTTAATTTGCATTAACTTACCTGCGCTACAAGGCATTTCAGGTAGGAGGTTTCGGGAACGTTCAGCAAAACCGGGTGGTCTTTCGCTTGGCCCCGGACCTCGATCAGTCGGAGGGTGCGATGAGCATCGAGGGCGGCCGAGGATAGCATTCCGAGGAAGTCGGCTTCGCTCACGTGGTACGAGCAGGAGCAGGTGACGAGGACTCCTTCTGGGCGAAGCATTTTGAGGGCACGGAGGTTGAGTTCCTTGTACCCGCGTAAGGCAGAGTCGAGGTCCCGCTTCGTTTTGGCGAATGCAGGCGGGTCCAGAACGATGGTGTCGTAGAGGCGGTGGGAGACGGAATAGTCTTTGAGCAGATCGAAAGCATTGGCCTCGATCCATTCGATTTCTCTTCCGCGCAAGATCTGCTGGTTGAGCGAGGTGTTCTGGTCGGCGACCTCTAAAGCCGGACGCGAACTGTCGACCCCAGTCACCTGTTCACACTTACCCGCGAGGTGAAGTGCAAAGCCACCTTGATAGCAGAAGACGTCAAGAGCTTGGCCGTGCGCATATTGCGAAGCGGCATCGTAATTCTCCCGCTGGTCGAGGAAGGCTCCGGTCTTCTGGCCTTCGAGGGCGTCGTACTGAAAATGCACGCCGTTCATGGTGAAAGTTGTTGAGGCCTTCGTGCCCTGCAATAGACCCGAAGAGCGAGGTGGAAGAGTTTCGAGTTCCCGGACACGTGGCTCGACGCGCTCGACGATCGCGGCGGGATTGATTTGCTGAGTCAGTTCAGAGATGACGATTTTGCGGACGGGGTTGGCATCGATTGCCTGCGTCAGGACTTGGAGCGAAAGAACGTCGTTGTAACGATCGACGATCAGACCGGGGAGGAAATCAGCCTCGCTGAAGATCAAGCGGTAGGCGTCGGTGTCACGAACGAACGATTTGCGGTAGTCGATGGCTTTCAAGATGCGTTCGCGAATGAGAGCTGCAAAGTCGATCACAGTCTCATGTGACACCATACGGATCGCAATCTGCGAAGAACTGGAATAGAGCGCGGTACCAAATGGCTTGCCACGCTGGTCAGTGACGCTGACAAGAGAGCCGGGTGGGACGCCGTCAGTCTCGAGGACATCGGAGCGATATACCCAGACGTGACCCTGCTTTAGTCGGGTAGCACCGCGGGCAGAGACTTTAAGGCTAGGAAGATCCACATGCTTCGCAGTCGGGGACATGGGGACATGGTAATGCCTAAGTGGAACGACTAACGTGAGTTCGCCGAAGATTCGTCTCCACTCGTGGAGTAATTCCTCGACATTCGATTCGCTGAAGTCAGCAGCTCTTTTGTGCTGCGTGGGTGATAACGCGTGCTTGAACGAACGTAACAGGCAATCCGGCGCACGAAACCATAGGATCTGACGTATGCCGGGAGGCATTAATGTCGAGAATTTGGTCGTGGCGGTCTCTCTCCTTCCTATTCGTCCTCACGATCTTGCAGGCTTTGGTGTTGGCTGATGCAACTCCGCGGCCATTGCGCGCTAGCCAGGTCATGGCGCTCGAGGCAGGTAAAGCTTTGTCGTCGAATCTCGTGCACGACATTCGTGAGCGTGGGTTGAGCTTTACTCCCGACGAGGAGTTCCTGCAGTTGATGGTTCGTGCCGGAGCGGACGCGAATGTATTGTCTGCATTGAAGGCAGCGAAAGTGGATTCCGCGGGAGAAGTAAAGCCGGACAAACAGTTATTGCAGCAGCTCAGCGATGCCGCCGTCCTGCTCAATGAGAAGAAATACGGTGAGGCTGGCGCGAAATTGAGTGACGCTTTGGACACCAGCTTCGCCCGCATCGAGACGGGCTATGTAATGGCGGCATTGGTGCAAGTGCAGGAAAAGCCCAGCGTTGCAGTGAGCGTGTAGGAGGAGATTCTGGAGAAGGAACCCGACTTTCCAGAAGTGCACGGGAAGCTGAGCATTGCGCTCTATCAGATGGGCGACGGAGAAAGGGCCCTGCACGAAGCCAAGCTGGCGATTCAGCAGAATCCGAACGACGCGGAAGCGCACAAAGCTGAGGGCCTGGCCCTGAGCTTTGAGGGAAGATACGACGCTGCACTCGCGGAGTACAAAGAAGCGCTCAGAATCAAGCCGGACTATTCGATGGTCCGCTATGACTTGGGATTGCTTTATTACAACCGGCACTCCTACGACGATGCGATCGCAGAATACAAGAAAGCCATCACGCTCGATCCGAACGTCGCGTTCTATCACTACAACCTGGCCTTGGCATACAAGGCAAAGGGAGATATTCGCTCGGCGATCGCAGAAAACCGCGAGGCCAAGCGGGTAGACCCGAACGATCCGTACGCCCGTCAGAACCTGGCGTCGGCGCTGATGGAAGAATCTCCGGGCGAAGCGATCAAGGAGTTGCAGGAACTTGAGCGGCTCTTTCCAAGCTTTGAAGTGTGTCACATCTGCCTGGGCCGGGCGCTGGTTTGGAAAGGTGACTTGAAAGCCGCAGAGGCGGAGTTCCGTAAAGCAAACGAACTGGACCCCTCGGACCCGAACGGGCACCGCGGACTTGCGAGCATTCAAGAGAAGCAGAAGAATGTTGACGGCGCGCTTGCGGAATACCGGATCGCCGAGCAGATTGCGCCCGAAGATAGCGAGACTCGACAAGACATTGCAAGCTTGCTGATCGGCAAGAAGGACTACACGCGAGCGATGGAGGAGTTGAAGCAAGCGGAAGCCGAAAATGAGTCCTCCTGGAAGGTTCACGAACTATATGCCCAGGCACTCCTGGGAGCGGGCGAGACGGATCTGGCAATTGGAGAATTCAAAGAAGCGATTGCGCTGGATGCCACGCAAGCCAAAGTGAAAATGGAACTTGGGACAGCACTGGAAAAGAAAGGTGATTGGGCAGCAGCGTTCACGCAATACCGGGATGCAGCACTGGCCGATACCACCACAAGACTGAAGGCGCAGCCCGGACAGCCTATCTATGTATGTGGCCAGGAATGCGGCGATGCCTATGCGGCCGCGCAGGGAAGATTTGCGGACTACCTGGTCAAGCTGAAGACCGAGGGCAAGGGAACGGAGGCTGCGGAATTGCAAAAGAAGGTTGCGGAACTTGAAAACTCCGCGGGCACCGAGCAAAAAGTGCAGCTGGCGTTAAAGACCGGCGACGAAGCATTCCAAGTGAAGAAAATCGAGGAGGCGGAGAAATCGTACAAGCGGGCGGTCGAACTCGCGGGAAGTTTGCCACCGGGCGATGAGAACCTGATCGCGGCGCTGGGACGATTGGGAAACGCATATGCAATGCGTCAGGATTATAGCGATGCCGTGGCGACATTCCACCGGCAGCTTGAGATTGTCCAGAAGAACTTCGGACCGGAGTCGGAAAAAGCGTCCAATCCTCTGAGATATTTAGGGCAACTGGAGGTTGTTCAGAAACACTATAAAGAAGCGGAGAGCTATCTGCAGCGCGCCCTTGCCATCAACACGAGATCGGTTGGGGACAACAATCTGCTGGCGGTCGAGAGCTTGCGGGGAATGGCACATCTCTACGAAGAGCAGAGCGATTGGCCAAAGGCTGAAGTCTATTTGCTGCGCGCGGTGAAAGGCGCCGAAGGAGCGGGGAACGGGATGGTGATGATTCCGCTCTGGGGCCTGTGCGACTTGTACGATCGTTGGGACAAGCCGGATAAAGGGCAAGCCTGCTGGCATCGGGCAACGGACTTGATGGCTGCGCAGTTTGGCGAGAATAGCCCGAATCTCACAGAGTCGCTGACCAGCGAAGCCAAGGCCCTACGCAAGTTGGGGCGCGTCGATGAGGCAGCGAAGTTGGAAGAGCGGACCGCGAAGATCCATCGGACGTCGGAATAGCCGGGTCGTAGGTTACGGCGTTGGGGGTATGTGCCCATGGTAATGCCGCTTCAAGCGAATCTTCCTTACGGCAGCGGGTGGTGACCCCTGACTTGGTGCTATCGTTGCAACGGAGGAAATTGAGGAATGGTGTTTCCTAACGATGATCCCACGGTCCAGCGCGGTGACCGCACGATCCAGCTGATTGACTTGCTGGTGGCACGACTGGAAGAGTGTCTCGGCGAGGTTTTGCCACTCGAGACAGATGATCTCTTGAAAGGCCATGCGAAGGATGCTCATAACAGCATCGCTTCCGCAATAGAACAACTGAGCGCTGCACGGGCCCAAAAAGAGCAACAACTCGGCGGTCACACTAGCTAGCTCGGGGAAGGAAGACTGAGCTTTAATCGATCGTTGGAGCCACGAAGCCCCGGCGAAGGATCAGGTTCAAGCCGCCAAACATCCATTCTTCTCAAAACTTCAAGAGCTCTTGAACGCGACGAGTTATTGAGCAGAGCGCTTCGGCCGAAGCAGAAAGATCATCTCCTCTGCTGTGTTGTCGAGTGGCGTTTTCGCAAAGGATCCGTATTCTGCGATAGGCTCAAGGTCGGCCATCAAGAACAGGGCTCGCAGGTGCGGGTACGTGTAATACGACATCTTGATGGCTTCGCTTTCCTCAAAAATCAGTTTTCCGTCCCGATAGGTTCGGAAGATGAACGTGAGCGAGAGCGATTGGTGGATCTTATCGAGCGCGTCCTTGCGGTAATAACGGCGAATAATGCTGTCCGCAGCCGGCGACCATTCCGTTTCGAGTTGTTCTTCCCCGATTTTCAGCGGCAGACGCTCGAACTTTGGATAGAAGACGTCGAACGCCAGAATTCCTCCATCGGTGACGTGAGCTGCGGCCGACTTTAAAGCAGACACCTGGTCTGCCACCGTATACATGTGCTGCATGGGACGAAACGGAATGGTCACAAGGGAAAAGCGGCGGTCGAGGTTGAAACCGCGCATATCGCCCGTGTGGAGCGCGATACGCTTCTGAACGTCAGCGCTTTCTCTGGCAGCGTTTTCCCGCAGCACGTCGAGCATTGGCCGGGAATTGTCTAGACCGTGAATTTCGATGCCTGCGCGCGCGGTTGGCAACAGCACACGGCCCGTGCCACAGCCGACCTCGAGCACGGGGCCGCCGGTTTTTTTGGCGAGGTCTACGTAGAAGCGTGCGTCGGCCACGTCCAGGGTGCCGTACGCACCGTCGTAGTACCTAGCCCCTATGAGATAAGAATCGATCGACGCCGACATTGTGATTAGTGAACTCCAAACCAACTGCTAAGGTTACGCTCCTTTTCAATCTCATGGTCCGGAGACCGATTCGAGCATCCTAAGGTATGAGGGGATTGTTGCCACGACCTTCGGGTGATGATCGATTAGGAGTCCGCGCTTCACTCGGACATCCGAAGGCGGCGGTCCCCACACGTCCTCTTCTAGCTGGCCGCTTGTTCTGTGGGCGTGGCAGGAACGGCGTGCTTCGCGTGGGATCCGCTGGCCGCTTCGTGGCGGGCGGCGTCCAAATCCGCGTTCAATGAATCCAGGATCACCATGGGCAGCTCGGCACCGAAGTCGTCGAGCTCTTCTTCGCTCCAGTTGCCATTCAGGCGCGTGGAGCCCGTGATGTCCTCGGGAAAGGCATGTCGGTAGTCGCCTTCTCGGATGAGGATGTCACCGAGGAGACGTCCGGTATGAATGTCGTAGACGCGGCGACTGGCTTGTCCGCTGGTATTGGTCAGGCACAGGAAGACTTCCCCCTCTGCCGCGAATTCGGGGCGGTAATACCAGGCCTGCGGCGCATCGATCTTGGGATGATGGCGCTTGGGGCGGTGGACCGTCTCCTTCTTCTCGACCAACTCTTCCTTGGGGTTGAAATACAGGATGCGCTGGCAGGAGTCGCAGACCACCGTTTCTTTGCCGGATCGAACTTCGTTGTAAGTCTGCGGGCGCAGCATTACCTGGCATCCCATGCACTTGTGATCGCGGACTTCCGCGATGCCGCTGCCCCGGAACTTCGAGACGCGCTCGTAATGGCGGAGCAGGTCTTCGCGGACGCCGGTGCGGAGTTGGTCGCGTTTCGCCTTGGCCTCAGCGAGTAGCTTCTCGTCTTCGGCGGTGCGCTGGCGGGCTTGCTCTTTTTCCTGCTCGATCTCGGCGGTTTCCGCCTTAAGCTCTGCTTGTGCAGCCTTGACTTCTTTGTCGCGGGCGTCGGCGTTGACCATCAGTTCGAGAATTTTGTCCTCGTTCCCAGTGATTTCCTTTTCCGCGAACTGAATTTCGTGCAGGAGGGCCTTGTACTGGTCGTTGGTCTTTACGTCGAGGGACTGGTCGCGATACTTGGAGATCTTGCCGCGAAGGTCGCTAATATTGGTTTCGTATTTGCGACGGGAGGCTTCGTCGGCTTTGACTGCGGTCTGGGCCTTTTCGAGCTGGGCTTTGGTACCGGCGAATCTCTGTTCGATGACCGCGACGCGTTTGGGGAGTTCGGCGACTTCGTCCTGCAGGCGACGGATTTCCTTGTCTGTGTCCTGCAGCTTAAGAAGGTTTTCTATGTCTGGGAGCATCCGACTGCTTTGATTTTAACACGCGGAAGCACGGTTTTAGGCGAAGGAAACGCTTGGCCGGCCCAGGCTTGCGCTTCGCTTTGATCGTTTCCTTGCTCGATCGGCTAGGCGTTGATTGCCTTCCGCTGTGTTTCTTTACCGCCGAGGTCGCGGAGAAAGGTCGCAAAGTGCTCGGAGTAGTGCTCAGACGCCTTCCGTTGTCGCAATTCTGACGATCCAGCCTTAGGTTGCTATTCCGCAATACGGGCATTTTACGCGGTGTTACACTCGAACGTTCGCCTGTGGGGACGTTATTACTTCCTGCGAGGTCACTTCGTGAAAAGAAGAAAAAACTGTTTTTTGCCCAGCCTTGCCCTGATAGCACTGCTCTTTGGTTGTTGTATCCCGGAAATTGCGAAAGCCCAGAACCCTCCGACTAAGCCTCTTACCATTGAAAATCTCTTTCAGCCCGGAGGCCTTGCTGGACGCGGCCCCGAGACGACGACGTGGAGTCCGGACGGGGCGCGAGTGTCGTACGTGCAGCGCGATGAAAAAGGAGAGAAAGGCGAACTGTGGTATGTGGACGCCGCGACCGGAGAGAAGAAAGTGCTGGTCAGCGCGGCAAAGCTGGCTTCACTCGATCCGGATGTGAACAAGGTAAACAACGAGCGCGAGAAGGAGCGCCTGACGCGGTATCACGTCGCGGCCTACTTGTGGGCACCGGATTCGAAGCACCTGATGTTCGACTCGCAGGGGCAGTTGTGGCTTTACGATCTCGGCAATGAGACGGCGGTGCAGTTCACCTCGGCGCCCGATCCGAGCGGCGATCCGAAGTTTTCGCCAGACGGCAATCACGTTGCATACGTGCGCAAGCACAACTTGTATGTACGTCCGACGAGTGGAAAAGATGAGAAGCAGCTGACCAAAGACACTGGCGATAACCTACTCAACGGCGATATCGACTGGGTTTACGCAGAGGAACTGGGCGTGCGCAGCAATTACTTCTGGTCGCCGGACAGTAAGGAAATTGTCTTTCTGCACATGGATGAGACGAACGTGCCGACGTATCCAATCACTGACTGGATCCCGACGCATCCGACGGTGGATCAGGAGAAGTATCCGAAGGTCGGAGATTCGAACCCCGTGGTAAAGCTCGCGGTGGTTGACATCGATAAGGGCAAAACGCGATGGATCAGTCTCCCGAGAGATACCGATACCTACATTCCCCGGTTTGGCTGGGTGAAAGAGGGCGTGGTCTGGGCCGAGGTGCTTAACCGGACCGAAGACAAGCTGGACCTGTATTTCGTCGACGCGAAATCGGGAAAGGCGCGACTTGTGTTGACCGAAGAGACTCCAGGCGCCTGGATCGATTTTGAGCACGTGGAAGTAAAGTTCCTCAAATCCACCCCCCAGTTCCTGTGGCCGAGCTGGCGAGACGGGAACATGCACCTGTATCTCTACAGTTTTGACAAACAGAATCCGATGGAAGCCGATGCAAAGCTGGAGCGTCAACTGGAGAAGGGCGATTACGAGGTGCTCGGCATTGATGGCGTCGACGAGGCTGCGGGTTCGGTTTTCTTCGAAGCGAACAAGGATGATGCGCGGCAGACGCAAATCTTTTCGGGGCAGCTCGATGGGACAGGAGTCAAAGCACTGACGACGCAGGAAGGACAGCACTTCGCCAACTTCAGCGACGATGGCAAGCACTATACGCACATGTATTTTGGTCCGCAGACCGCGCCCACCCTCACGCTCTGCGCGGTGGGTGGAGCTTGCAATCCGGTATGGAAAGCAAACGATGAGATTGCGGAATACGGGCTGCGGTCGCCGAAGTTCCTGGAGTTCAAGGCAGACGACGGGACGACTTTGTATGGGCGGTTGCTGCTTCCTCCAGAGAGCGTAGCGAGCGGAAAGATCCCGGTGATTGTGAACATCTATGGCGGCCCGGCGGCGCAGACCGTACGCAAGGGCGTGCCGGATGCCTTCGACGAAATTCTTTCGCGCAAGGGCTTTGCAATATGCTCAGTCGATAATCGTGGCACACCTGGGCGTGACAAGAAATTTCAGACCGCGATTCGCCACGAGTTCGGGGCAGTGGAACTGAAAGATCAACTGACTGCGCTGGACCAACTACTAGCGCAATATCCCCAGCTCGACAAAGACCGCATCGGCATCTGGGGATGGTCGAATGGCGGATCAATGACGCTCTACGCCATGACGCACTCTGATCGCTTTAAGGCGGGAGTGGCCGTAGCTCCAGTAACCAATCAGGTGAACTACGACTCAATCTACACCGAGCGATACATGGGCCTTCTGAAGGATGACAAGGCGGGCTACGAAATGTCGGACGTTACCAAGTCCGCCGACAAACTGCATGGCGCGCTGCTGCTCGTGCACGGCACGAGCGACGACAATGTGCACTTTCAGAACAGCATTCAGATGATCAACGCGCTAATCAATGCCGGCAAGCAGTTTCGGTTGATGATCTACCCGAACAAGACGCACAGCATCGCCGGTAAAGATGCCCGGGTGCATCTTTTCACGATGATTGTGGACCACTTTGAGAGAGAGTTGAAGTAAAGCAGTAGCCAGTAACAGGTGCAGGGTTTTTGTCATCCTGAGCGAAGGGAAGGAGCTATGTACTCCTCGGCAGCGAGGCGCTCTCGGCAAGTTGCATAGGATAGGTCCTTCCGCGACAAAAGCGCGTCGCCTCAGGATGACAAGACTTCTTGAATGGCCTCAGGCTGATTATTTGTGCTTCTCGGCTTTCTTAGAGCTTTCCTTCGTCGTGCTCTCGGGTTTCTTCTCGTCCTTCTTGGTTTCCTTCGAATCCTTGCTGCCGGAATCGGACGACGACGTGTGCGACTTCTTGGCGTAGTCGGTTACGTACCAGCCTGAGCCTTTGAATTGGACGGCCGGAGCGGAAATGGTCTGCTCGACTGCGCCTCCGCATTCGGGACACTTCTTCACCGGCTTGTCAGAGAACTTCTGGATTTTCTCAAAACGATGACCGCACTTCTTGCATTGATAT
>Ga0126376_10001007_pt1 | contig 14783 bp, 11 predicted proteins | sample PanSoiMetPlot_15_FD_92760 | JGI IMG/M metagenome (GOLD analysis project Ga0126376, IMG submission 92760) | Tropical forest soil microbial communities from Panama - MetaG Plot_15 | ecosystem: Environmental > Terrestrial > Soil > Tropical forest > Bulk soil | place: Panama | collected 2016-02-17
CGGCTCGATGACGGGCCGAATGCGATCGCGGAGGCGCGGACGGCACTTAGCATCGATCCGAAAAATGCCGAAGCCTATCAGTACCTCGGGCTGGGGCACTATTCGTTGGGGCAGTATCAGGCTGCGGTGCATGCCTATCGCGAAGCGCTCGAACTCGATCCCGCAAATGCGGACTCTTATTACGACATGGGGATTGCTCTGCACGCGGGCGGCAATTTGCCTGGGGCCATCAAGGCGTACGAAAGCGCCCTCCAATTGCGGCCCATGTTCTGGGAGGCGCATTCCAACCTCGGTCTGATCCGTCATGAACAGGGAAACCTGCCACAAGCGGTCGCGGAATACAGATTGGCAAAGAAATTGGCGCCTGGCGAGCCCTCTGTTCGGAACAACCTCGGAAATACGTATTGCGATCAGGGCGACTATGACGCTGCCATCGCAGAGATGAAAGAACTCTACCGGCAGCATCCTGAGTGGCAGCAAGGACATGCTTGCTTGGCCAGCGCGTACATGTCGAAGAACAACTACGACGCGGCGGTGGAGGAACTGAAGCAGGCTGTGCATCAGAATCCGACCGGCTCGACGGAACACAGGGTGCTGGGTCAGGCCCTACTACTCGACAACAAGCCGGAAGAGGCGTTGCACGAGTTGCGGGTTGCCGTTTCGCTCAATCCGGACTCAGACCTTGCCCACCATCTGCTCGGGACCGTTCTGTTTCAGCAAGGAGACATGCGGGCCGCGCAAAAAGAGTTCCGCGAGGCTCTGCGGGTGAATGGATCGGCAGACAATCACTACTCGCTGGCGGCATGCCTGATGAGTCTGGACCGTTATCCCGAGGCGCTTTCGGAGATTGATGTGGCAGCCAAGCTTGATCCCGAGCGCACGTTGTACCGGGCTCGCCGAGAAGAGTTGCTGAAGCTGATGAAGGAAACGAACTCGCGCTGATTGGGTAAGCAGGGTGACCGCTGGGACAGTGCTTATAGTGCACTTCCGGGCCGTAGGCGATGGGAACAGATGCCGCTAGAGTAGTCAGGCGTCAGTTTCACGAATCTGCGAACGGCCAGACGAGATCTCAATGCCGACGAATGTAACGCGACCGCAGCACGTTTCTGGAGGCGCCGCCGTTCAGGCAACGCTTGCCAAAGAAACGAGCGCCCGGCGCATGGCTTCCGATACGGCGGAAAAGCTGCCGGGGAAACCTGTAGGCTATGGTCTGCCTTGCTCGAAGTGCCATCTGTACTATCCTGCTGACCTCGATGCCTGCCCGACGTGCCATCACAAGGAGCGGGTGTCGCCGATTGCGCCCAAGATTCCGCCGCGGCCTGTGCAGGCTGCATCTGATCCGATTCCTGACAGCACCGCGCTCGAGCAAGAGCGCGAAGAATTCTTACGGCAGTTCAAATCGCAGCTTCTGGAAGCCCAAGCGGACGCGGCGAACTTGCCCGAGACGGTATGCAAATTCGGGGAGAACCATCCAGGTGAGCCGGGCGCGGCTGAGATCTGCGGCGGTTGCTACGAGCGCGTGCAGGAGAGGCTCGATGTGTGCGAGGCCGCCCTGCAGATTGATCTCAAGGAAGCCGCGCAGATTGTGTATGACGCGGTGTGGTCCGATCCCTCGGACCCTAGTAAGACATATCAAAACGCCGCCGGTGCTCTGCTGACGGAGCTCCGCAAGCGGGCGGGCATCAGCGCCGTGCTGGGACCCTTTCAGCCGCTGGAGCACTAGGAAGCTTCTAGCTTCTAGCTCCTGGCTTCTAGCTCAAAAACCGACTACTCCGCTTTGATCGCAATCCACTTCTTTCCTGCGTAGAGCTTGTATCCGTCACCATCCGCGACTAGCTTGAGCGGTACCGCGTGCTGCAATGTTTGCTCTGTCTGATAGCTGGCGCTCAGGACGTCGGTGTTGGCTACATCCATCACTACGAATTTGCCATCGGCGGCGAAACCGAAGCCGTACTCACCGGGTGCCAGTGTCGATCCACCGATGTTCAGCTTGCTTTCGCTGATCAAGAGCCCCTGATACTTCTGTTGGATCGCAGTGGAATATCCCGAAGCATCGACAAGGGCGGCGAGGGTCATTTTGCCGTCTGCCTGCTGAAATCCAACCGCATTGCGTAGCTGGACAGGCGCTTTCTGTCCACGATAGAAATACTCGGCTGGAGTGGCCTTTTTGACCTCGTCGGCGCTTAAGACGTGCTTGGAAACCTGCTGAGTCCAGGCGGATGCAGCAAGAATCAATATCAGCAGGCCCAAAGTCACGGAGCGGATGTTCTTCATGGCGGTTCAACCCCTGAATTGATATGAAAAGCTCATCGGAACTTTAACCGTTTCGGCGAACAGCCGCAAACGGTTGACGCGGGAACGGAGAAAATTAGTTTGAACGCAAGATTCGGATAGTGGGGAACAGCTGCCTTGTCCTACCCTTTTCTTGCTATGACAACCAATGCCATACTCGCAACGGAGGCTTTGCAACTGATGCCAGCTCACCAACGACAGACGTCGGAGACCGACGGTGCAGACGACCCGCGCTGGATGGCGGTCGTGGCTCGCGATTCGGCCCGTGACGGCGAATTTGTCTTTGCCGTTTCGAGTACAGGCGTTTACTGCCGGCCCTCTTGCGCTGCAAGACGCCCTCGGCGGGAGAACGTCGAGTTCTTCGCCGCCCCGGATGCGGCGGAGCGTGCAGGTTATCGGGCATGCCTGCGCTGCCGTCCCAAAGCGATCAGCGGGAACGCGGAATCGGATTCGGCGAAGGCGATCTGCCGCTTCATCGAGCAACATCTGGATGAGCCGGTCACGCTCGGGCGGTTGGCGAAGGAATTCCGCCAGAGCCCCTTCCAGTTGCAGCGCCGATTCAAGGCGGTGCTGGGTATTACGCCGCGGGAGTATGCCGATTCATGCCGTTTGCACACGCTGAAGCGCAACCTGCAGGCGGGCGATTCGGTGACGCGCGCTATGTATGACGCGGGTTACGGGTCGAGTAGTCGGCTCTACGAGCGGACTGCCTCCCAGTTGGGAATGACACCGGACAAATACCGACGGGGAGCGATTGCGGCGACCATCCGATACGTAATCTCTGATTCCCCGCTTGGGCGCATGCTGATCGCGGCTACAGATCGCGGTATCTGCTCGATCAAGTTTGGGAAAAAAGATAGTGAATTGATCGACGGACTGAAGCGGGAGTTCCCGTTTGCTGTGCGAAAGGTTGATGAGGGCGGGCTGCAATCGTGGGTGGAGGCGCTATTCCGCCACATGCGCGGTGAAGATCTGGATTCTTCACTCCCGCTTGATATCCGTGCCACGGCGTTTCAGCGGCGGGTGTGGGCGTACCTGCAATCGATTCCCTTCGGCGAAACCAAGTCGTACAGCGCAGTGGCAAAGGCGATTGGCAATCCCAAAGCATGCCGCGCTGTGGCACGGGCATGCGCTACGAATCCGGTGGCGGTGGAGATCCCTTGCCATCGGGTCGTCCGCGAGGACGGCAGCATGGGAGGATACCGCTGGGGCATCGAGCGGAAGAAAACGCTGCTGGCGATGGAACAGGCGTAGCCGCGAACTGCGTTGCTACGCTTTCGATCGCACCATCCACCAGTTGGCGAAGGCTACGGTCACGGCAATCAGCAAGATGAAGGATTTGTTGTATTCGATCTGCGTAAGGAGAGCAGCGCAGATGAGCGTGCCCAGGATCCCGACGGCCGTCCCGGCTGGAATACGAATGAGCGCCGGTTCTCGATGCTTTTTTCGGAGAACCGGCAGGGCCGCACAGACCACGCCATAGTAGAAGAGTCGAGATCCCGCCGACAGTGTGGCGTTCCCCGCGAAGCTGCCAAAGAGCGCAAAGAGCCAAACAAGCAAGGCAAAGACGAGAATCGACAAGTAGGGCGTCCGAAACTTGCGATGCACCAGCGCAAAGGCCGATGGAAAATCCCCGCGTTCGGCGAGCGCAAACGTGATTCGAGGCGTTGCGAGGATATTGCCGCTGAGGTAACCGTAGATTGAAAACAGCGCACCGAGGGCTGTGATCGAGGCTCCGCTTTTCCCCAAAACAATCCCGGTCACCTCGGCGAGAGGGCGCTGGCTGTGTCCGGGGTCGGGCAACAGGCCGACGACCACCCACTGAATTAGCCCGTATACGACGGCGCACGTAAGCAGGGCAGCGAAAAGACCAAACGGAATATCCCGCCGCGGATCTTTCGCTTCTCCAGCGGAGATCAACGCAGCTTCGAATCCACCATAGGCAAAGATGAGGAGGACGATAGCGTGCGCCCATCCACCGCCCGTGGGCGTGACCGTTGGCGGTGGGACGACCTTATGGGCTGCGATCAGGTAGATGCCGCCTGCCACGCACACGAGTCCGAGCGAGGCCAGTTTGGCGATGGTGAATGAGGTACTGACTCGTGCTCCGGCCTTTACGCCGCGGTAATTGATTGCTGCAAGGATTCCTAGAAGCAGCGTGAGAATCACCAGCGTCATGGCTGGCCGCGTGGCGTCGGGCCAGAACTCTGCAAGGTAGATGACAAAAAGGTTTGCGTTAGCGGCGCAGGCGGTGAGGCGCACGAACCAGACCAACCATGCCACCTGAATTCCCATGAAGCGTCCGAATGCGGCCTGTGCATAAAGGTAAGGACCGCCAGTTTGCGCGAAGCGCGAGGCGACTTCTGCGAAGCAGGCCATGATGACGCCGACCGCAAGAGCTGCGAGAATCACAGCGAGGATGCTGGCCCGCCCCACCAGATTCGCCAACACCGAAGGCAGGCCAAAGACCCCGCTGCCGATAATGCAATTAATGACCAGCGCGGCCAGACTCCAGCGGCCGATTTCCCGAGCTAGTCGTTCGCTGGAGGTGTCCTCTAGTCGCGTTTCAGTCACGGCGAGTTTGTACCACAAACTGCGAGCTTGCTGGTTGCGTATCCCGCGACTCATCCAGAATCCAGTAAATCCGGAACAAGCTGTGGTGCGTACATCTTCTGAGAAAGGGGCAGCCTTGCATGGCAACCGAGCGCCGCTGCGTCTTCATCACGGGTGGAACTGGCTATATGGGGCAAAGGCTAATTCCGCGACTATTGACGCGAGGTCACATAGTACGCGCCCTCGTGCGGCCGGGTTCCGAGAAGAAATTACCCAGCGGTTGCACACCGATTCTGGGGGATGCAATTGACGGCTCAACTTACGCGGGTAAGGTTTCGCCCGCGGATACATTCGTGCAAATGGTGGGTACAGCGCACCCGAGTCCGGCAAAGGCAGCAGAATTCAGGCGGATCGACCTACCATCCGGGCTGGGAGCGGTACAGGCCGCGAAATCTGCGGGTATTCGTCACTTTGTTTACATAAGCGTGGCTCATCCTGCCCCCATGATGCAGGCCTACATCGCTGTACGAGCAGAATGCGAGGCGGCGATTGAATCTGCTGCATTAAATGCGACGATTTTACGACCCTGGTACGTGCTTGGTCCGGGACACCGGTGGCCTTACCTTTTGCTGCCCATGTACAAGCTTGCTGAGTTGTTGCCGCAAACGCATGATGGAGCTCGTCGACTGGGTCTGGTGACTTTGGAACAGATGCTGAGTGCACTAACGTTCGCGGTGGAAAATCCGACGGAGGGCCGGCGTGTCTTTTCAGTCCATGAAATTTGGACTTTATGCGCGTGAAAAACCGCGCCAATCAAGGCGTTTCGCATGGTGACCTTCGCGCAGACCAAAGTAATAGCGAGAATTACGAAAGCGCATGCCCGTGGGACATCTACTCGCTCAAGGTTGCCGATGAGATGTTTGACTGGCGAACGAAAATGGCTCGCGAAGATATGGAAGATCTTCACCTGAGAATCGCACGCGTTACGGACGACTTGCGCAAAATTCAGCAGGAACTCAATTGCGCCGCCATGCAGGCACCTAGCGATCCGGAGCTTATGGAGGCGCTGAATTCACTCGCGGAGACCGAGCCCATCGAGACACTGCGCGTGGCGCTCGACCAGATGCGGCACTTCCTCTGGTTCTACGCACAGGTGATGAATAACGAGCCTGAATTCGGCGATAAATTGCGACAGAACGCTGCGGCGAAAACAGCTACAGATGAAAGTCCAAAGATCGAAAGTTCATTTCTCGATCGCCTTTCACGGGCTGACGAAATTGTGTTGCTTCATCATCTGGCTGAGGCGAAGCAGCGGAAGCCTAACTAACCTCAAGCGCCGCGTCCAGCGACGATCGTCTTTAATACCTCTCCGGAAGAGCTCAATACAGTGAAATCGGCGCTGGTACCTGCGCTCAGGACACCGTGCTGCTTCGTCAATTCCGCAGCTTTAGCCGGATTGAATGTCGCGGCGCGCACCGCGTCTCGCAAGCTCCAATCCGAAAACTTTGTGACGTTGCGGACAGCGCGGTCCATCGTGAGAACACTCCCCGCCAGGCTCCCGTTGGCAGTGCATTTGCCATCCTTTACGTCGACCTCGATTGGGCCCAGTTGATAACGTCCGTCAGGCATGCCGGTCGCTGAAATGGCGTCGGTGATCAGCACGGCGCGCTCGCGACCTTTCGAGTGCAGGAAAACCTTCACGACTTCGGGTGAAACGTGAATACCATCGGCAATCAGGTCGGCAGTAATGGTGTCATCGCTCAGCACCTCGCCGATGATTCCAGGTTCGCGATGATCGAGGGGGCGCATCGCGTTGAAGGTGTGCGTCGCGTGGCGCGCTCCTGCAGCCACCGCATCGCGGGCAGTGCCGAGCTGTGCGTCGGAGTGCCCGATGCTTACGCAAACATTTCGTTTTGCAGCTTCGGCGATCACATCGATGGCACCAGGAATTTCCGGGGCAATGGTCATCATGCTGATGTGTCCGCGTGCCGCCTGCCACAAGCGATCGAAAATCGGAACCGTCGGTTCCACCAGGTACTCGGGCGGATGCACACCGCGACGCTTGTGGCTGAGAAAGGGTCCTTCAAGATGGATGCCGAGCGGACGAGCCTGCACGGGTTCGCCATTGCCGGCTTCGCGCGCCTCAATCGCATCCGCAAGCCGCTCAAGGGCCGCGCAGGTGGCGTCCAGTGGAGCCGCTACGGTAGTCGGGAAATAACTGGTTACGCCGTGTTGCGTGAGGAAGTGTCCGAACCGAGGCAATTCGGAGATGGGGACGCGCATTAAGTCGATCCCAGCACCGCCATGGATATGCATGTCGAAGAAACCGGGCGCCAATACTGCGTCGTGGAAATCTACGAGGGTCGCGCCGGCCGGACTCTCCTTTTGAGAACGCGAGAAGATCTCGACGATGCGTCCGCCTTCGACGACAACAATGGAGTCTGAAATCTCTTCCAGAGGAGTAAACAGGCGACGCGCAGTGTATAGACGTTTCATAGAGTTCTTCGAGAAATCTTATGGTAGCTGCTGGAGGAGTTTTCAGACAACCGCAGGTTCGAAATTGGCGATAGAGAAATTGCCAATAAAAATGAGACAAGGAGGCACTATTGATTGTGTCCAAATCAAGACTAGCGCTCGGCGGCACATGAGATTTTGCGGATAATGCACATCGCGGTCGTTACGATTTTTGAGGTCAAGAGATGAAGAGCAAGAGGCCTTGAGCTCGGAAAGACGGGCGGGGCATAGGCCGAGGCAAAAGATCAGTGAGGACAAGTCGTGAGGTTCTCCAGTCCGGTCCACAGTGGATGCTATAATTTTAAAGTCCTGCAGTTTTCGACAGCGCATAACTCCTAACGCGCCGTCATACGTCGGGGAGTGGCTCAGCCTGGTAGAGCACCTGGTTCGGGACCAGGGGGTCGGAGGTTCAAATCCTCTCTCCCCGACCAATCTTTCAAAGACTTGAATTCAATTTCTGGTCTTTTCGTCAACAACCAATTTCTCCACAGCAGACGACTTTGTCACGCTTGGGTCTTTTCAAGCACGGATTCCTGGCAAGTGACCAGGTGTTTGGGCTCCACTTCCTGAACTTTGTCTCTAACAGGTCAATAGCTTAGGGAGACGGGCAGGGAATTCGGATCAAGAAACTAAAGGAATGACCTACGTTAGTCTCGTTGTTTCGTCAGGATAACAATCGCTTCCTAGTTCTGGTCATTGCCCCTTGAAGGCCACCGCCCCACGTGACGCGAGTCGCACCTGTTGGATACAGTCTGGCCCATGCGGCGTAAGCTGCACGTTCTCAGCCTACGGTCCTGAGACCCGGTCTCTGAGTCTTCTGAGCAGTCAGCGAATCACAATGCTTCCGCTTCCGGTATGAACGTCGATGTGCTTCTCGGAATTTGAGTGCTTGTCCACTCTACGCAACCTGTCGCCTGTGTTCGGGATGTCATCGCGCTCAAACTGAAGCTTGCCCGAATCGGTGGAAGGATTGAGTGCGACGTTCGGCACAGGCGGGAGATCGAGACGAATCGTTCCCGATGCCGAGTTCAATTTCCAATCATCATGTGGGACTGCCGCAACGTGCAAGTCTCCAGCATCTGTGCTTAGCGCCAGAGATCCCCTTGCTCCTCCCACGTCGATTCTTCCGCTTCCTTTGTCGACCGTCGCTGTCGATGGCCCAACCACCATAAGAGTGATGTCGCCATCTCTGGTTTCGGAGGTGATGCCTCGCGGGAGGCGCTCGGCAGAGATGTTGCCCCTCACGACGTTGGCATCGACGTGTTCACCGATCATCTGAAGTTCCACATTTCCCTTGCCGGTTGCAGCATGTAGCGTCTTCGACACATACGACGCCTGGATGTCACCCTTGTCGGCGCGCGCCTGCACTGGCCCTAAGATTCCCCGGATGGTTTGCTTGCCTTCTTCAACGATTGAATTGACTTCCGTTCGATAAGGAACATCAATTCTTAGGTGAACTTTGACTTCTTCCTCCGAATGCACCGCCTTTGAAATTTGGCGCAGGCTGACTTGATTTCCGGACTGCTTGACGGCAAGGGTATTCAAGAAGAATTTGTCGCTGAGCACTGAATCGTTACCGGCCTGGCCGACTGCGGTGATTGACACTTGTCCGTCCCGGTTATAGAGGATCTCCACGTCTCCATGACGCATCTGGACGGAGAGCACCACCGGCTCAGCATTAGAAACCGGCAGACTCTTGCGAAATTCTGCGTATGTCTGCGCGACACAGACCGCGCTCGCAGCAAGCATCGCGAACGCGATTCCAGCGATACGCCAACTCGGTAGTCTTCGTCGAAGACGGGAGTGAATAGCGCTTCGATCATTCCGTGTTTTCTTCATATGCGCCCCACAGAGCTGGCGCCCCTGTCAAGGCAGGAGGCGATTCTCCAACCCGTGTTTCACAGCGAACGAAGGAAATCCAGAATCGCCTGCTGCTCCTTCCCCGATAAAGCGTTGAACCTATGGACCACTTCATTCGCCTCCGAAGCCGGATACTGCGATGTCGCTTCCGAGTGGTGTTGCTGAATTGCCTGTAGCAAATCTGCGGTCCTGCCATCGTGCATGAAGAAGATGCGCTGTCCGACACCCCAGAGGGGCGTGGTCCGGAACTCGTCGCCGCCGGCCTGACCCTGCGAAATATCGTCGGCTAACCTGGCGCCCATGTGATGAACGAACAAATCAGAGAACAGGTTGACGGGCCGGTTTTGCAGCACCGCGCTGTTCATGACGGGCGCTGTCTGCATTTGCGGTGTGTGACACAAGGCGCAGCCGATATCGGAGAAGACGGTCCTGCCTCGCTTCGCACTTTCGCTGGGATTAGGATCAGGCACCGGTCCATCCGTGAACCTCATCATGACTTGAAACTGTTGCCAGTCCGGCAGGATGTGGAGCGGATTGTCGAATTTCTGGTTCCTGATGTCCGTGTTATCTGTTCGCACAACATCGTTCGGTTCCGGTTTTTCGGGACCTTGGCAGTCAGGGTCTTCTTCTGTGGCCGTCGGGAATGCTTCATTGGTGATTCCCATCTCGACGTTGTAGGCCTCGCCGGCAAAAATCGTGATGGACTTGTTTTGCGCCTTCCACCCGAAGCGTGTGATGGTGCCGTCATTTCCGCTGCGGTTCGGATGGCCGGTGATTCCGAGGGGTTCGCGGAGGTCGGCGGTGGCATCGTGCTGCGCTAGGATTTCTCGATCCTGAATCGACTCGATTAAACCCAATCCCGTCATCTGCAGCGGAATTCGGAACGCCAAGTTGCCGGCTTTGTACTCCTTTTCGAAGTCTGGTTGGGTTAATGCGCAGTTCGGAATAGTGGGATCGTTCGTGCTGCCACGAACTGTCCACAGTTGGTGGACTCCGCCGTCAGGCGTTCCATCGGGCTTGTGCTTGAATCGCACCTCCCGAATGGGACCGAACCGCTTCTCAAAACTTGGCACGATGTTCTGCCTGCCGTAACGGTGCGGGATCAATCCGAATTGTGGGTTTTCCGCTTGGCGCGCTTTTTTGTCTGCGGGATTTGGAACGAGGAAGCCTCCCGATCCCCCGAGCGTGGGCTGCCCATGGCAGGAGAAGCATTGATCTGAGTTGTGCCGCGCACCCAGGCCATTCGAGTTTGTATGGAACTGCGGAAACACTGGATCAAGTTCGCCCAGCCCGGTAACCGGCGAACCGTCGGTGACATCGGCACAGTCGTCACAAGTGGACTCAAGCTGACCTGCGCGCAAGATGCCCTCGAGAAACGAAACCAGCTCGTTCTCGTTAACCGTCGCTCCGGTGGTCGGGTTCCGGCTGATGAGAGGCGGATGTGGAATCGGAATTCCTTGCTGCTCCAGTCCGCCGCCGGTGTTTTGAATCCCGCCGCGGACTCCAGGATCCTTCTGCCCGAATGCCCAGTTGGAAAACGCAAGCAGCGCGCAGGTGACCGCAAGATGTTGCACTGTTCTCATATTCCCTCCACATTTTCTGACGTTGACCTGAGATAGCGGGGGAAGTGGGACAACTTCTCACCATTAAGCTGCGGAAAAGGAAGGATGAATCGGTTCAGGGAATTTCAAAAAAAATAAACCCGTCGGGCACCGGCGCCGCTGATTTGTTTCCATTGACTTGAGGGCACCGTGAAGCTATCTTTACGTCACTTATTGGGGCAGTAACCGACCGTGAATCAACAACATTCCTACCCAGTCACCGAACTGCTCGCGCGTTGGAAAGCGGGCGATCAAGGGGCACTGGAGGCGCTGGTTCCTCTGGTTTACAAGGAACTGCGAGACGTCGCCCGGTATCATCTGCGGCGAGAACGGCCGGGCCACACCCTGCAAAGCGCAGATCTGGTTCACGAGGCCTACATAAGGCTGCTGGGCCAGCGTCCATTTGAGACCGAGAATCGTGCTCACTTTCTCGCGGTTGCTTCCCGGCTGATGCGCCAGATCTTAGTCGACTACGCGCGCAGCCACGGAGCCGTCAAGCGCGGAGCCGACCGCAAAGTAGAACTCGACGCCTCGCTCGTCTTGCCGCAAGTGCAGAGAGCGGACGTGATCGCACTCGACGATGCATTGAGCGATTTAGCCAGGCTGGACGAACGGCAAAGTCGCATCGTTGAGTTGCGATTCTTTGGAGGCCTTGCGATCGAAGAGATTGCCGAAGCCTTGGATATTTCGGAATCCACAGTGAAGCGGGAGTGGAATGTCGCCAAGGCCTGGTTGACAAGGCAAATGAAAAAGGGGAGTCGTGGAAAGTCAGGAGCGGTGGCCGAGAATTAAGGAGATCGTCGGAGAGGCACTCGAGCTCGAACAGAGTGGACGAGATGCATTTCTCGACCAAGCCTGCCCCAACGACGGACAGTTACGTGCTGAAGTCGAATCCTTGTTGGCTGCGCACGCGGACGCAGCCGCCCTATCCCAGGTAGCATGGACGACGACAGTTTCCGAACCTGCAGGACAAACTGGAATCATAGGGCCCTACCGACTGATCGAGGAGTTGGGCGTCGGCGGTATGGGTCAAGTGTGGCTGGCAGAACAGACTGAACCGGTACGTCGCCGGATCGCACTGAAGTTGATCAAGGGAGGAATGTTCGACGAGGCTACCGTACAAAGAGTTCAAGCCGAACGGCAGTCGCTGGCCATCATGGAACACCCGGCAATTGCCAAAGTGTTCGACGCGGGTGCGACACCGCAAGGTCAGCCTTACTTCGCAATGGAGTACGTCGATGGCCCCCCGATAACCACGTATTGCGACCAAAAGAAATTGAGTATCCCAGAGCGCCTCAGGTTGTTTGCTCGGGTGTGTGAAGGCGTCCAGCACGCTCACCAGAAAGCTATCATTCATCGCGATCTTAAGCCTTCGAACATTCTGGTCACAGAGATTGACGGTAATCCCACGCCGCGCATCATCGACTTTGGATTGGCAAAGGTCAGAGTGCCCCTTGGGGAGCAAGCGAGTTTCACTCAGGCGGGAGCGTTCCTTGGAACACCGGGTTACATCAGTCCAGAGCAGGTTGATCCGAACCTGCACGATGTAGATACCCGCACTGACGTGTATTCGCTCGGCGTCGTGCTTTACGAATTACTTACAGGCGACCTTCCATTTGACGCCGAGCAATGGAAGAAACAGAATCTGGACGAAGTCTTGCGGCAGCTCCGGGAGACGGATCCGCAACGTCCGAGCACGAAGATCACCACGAATCGGGAGACGAGCACCGCCCGCGCTGAGGCTCGGAACACCGAACCGCGGCAACTTGTAAGCCAGCTACGTGGAGATCTTGACTGGATTACCCTCAAAGCGCTGGAGAAAGATCGCGAACGAAGATACGGAACCCCGTCCGAACTCGCCGCCGACATACAACGCTATCTGGAGAACAAGCCTGTCGTCGCACGCCCCTCCAGTCGCATGTACAGACTGGGTAAGTATGTTCAACGGCACCGGGTTGCCGTCGCAGCCACGACCGCGGTGTTCCTGCTGCTTTCCGGCTTAGCCGTTCGAGAGTCGTTGCAGGCGCGCCGCATCGCTCGCGAACGGGACCGCGCCAATCTGGAAGCGGAGGCAGCGAAGGAAACCGCAGATTTTCTAGTTGGACTTTTTGAGGTGGCAGACCCTGGCGAGGCTCGAGGCAACTCCGTTACCGCGAAAGAAATTCTCGATCGGGCTTCTCAGAGGATCGACACTGGGCTCGAGCGCGAACCCCTGATCCAAGCCAGGCTGCAACTCACGATGGCCCAGGTTTACAAAGGCCTGGGTCTTTACAATTCATCGGTACAGCTGGCCGAACTCTCCTGGACGGACCGTCGTTCGGCGCTCGGCGATGTCGATGCCGCGACCCTCGCAGCTCGCTCGGAACTGGGAGATTCCCTGCGCTTTCTCGGCAAGCTTAATGAGGCCGAAACTCATCTCCGGGCTGCTCTTGAGGCCCAAAGGACCGCCAATGGACCAGCGAGCCTCGATTTCCTGACTACGGAAGCTCGACTCGGCATCGTCCTGTACAGCGGAAATAAGTTGAAGGACGCCGATGAACTCCTCGTTTCCGCAGTCACTGGTCTAAGGCGACTCGGACCACCCGGAGCGCCCGAACTCGTCGATGCTCTGCAGTGGTTGGGACAGGCTTTTCGTGACGAAGACAAACGTGAAGAAGCGGTCGCTGTTCAGCTTGAATCTCTGGGCATTGCGCAAAGACTTTACGGAAGTGACCATCCGAGCACGCTTTCGGCTCTTGATGCGCTTGGACTTTTGTACTGGGATCTCGGACGACTCAATGAAGCGGAATCCTACCTCCGCCAGTCCCTTGAAGCATCACGACGGGTGCTCGGTTCAGACCACACTGATACGCTGACGACAACGCTGAATCTTGGCTTGGTCCTGCTGGATCGCCAGGAGTACGCCGACGGGGAAACTGCATTTCGTGCGGCACTCGACGGTTATCGGAAAACACTGGGCGCCGATCACGCATTCACTCTGACCGCCATGGGAAATCTCTGCTCGGATCTTACGCTTCAGAAGAAGTTCGCCGAAGCAGAACCTGTCTGTCAGCAAGCACTCGCGGCGCGACGCCGGACACTTGGCGAGGATCACCGTGCCACTCTGATGTCGATCGACACACTCGGAGTGTTTTACTTGGCGGCACACCGCTTACGTGAAGCGGAGTCTACGTTTCGAGAAGCTTATGAACGGCGGCGGCGCGTGCTCGGTCCTGACAATTCCAATACGCTGATATCGATGGGACATCTCGGAGAGGCGCTTCTGGAACGCGGCCAGACCAAGGAAGCCGCAGAGTTGCTGAACACCGCCGTGGAACGAGCTAGAGCGACACTGCCTCCGACAGATTTGGCACTGCCAAATTTGCTTACAAAGTGGGGCCGATGCTTGTTGGCGATGAAGCGAAAGGAAGAAGCTAAATCGACTCTTCGGGATGCTATACGACTTTATACCCATACGCTCAGTCCCGAAGATACCCGAACCAGGGATGCCGAGAAGTTGCTAGCTCAGGTCAACTAACAAAAGCCGCATTCGATTTGAACGTTAACCCGCGAAATAAAATACTCTTAAAGCGTTTGACCCCGAAATTAACGGAAGACTCCAGGCTCTGTCTCTTTCTCTCTCACCTTCAGCAACTCGTAGAGCGTTCCGCAAGGCAATCCTAACCAGCCTAGACCTGCTGCAAGCGACCCCGATAGGCCGTTTTCGGCTCCCCCTCCAATTCTCTGGACTTTTTGCGCGCACTTTTCCGCAGTTCTAAGTAGAGGCGCATACGCGCGGGTGTTATTTATCTCACATCGCATGGTGCAAGGCCGATGCTCGGGTCAGCCACTCTACTCGAAGACTAAAGGTGAGAGTAACAAGATCGAATTTGGCACTTGTGACGAAGTGTTGCGATTGTCTCGAGATGGTCCCCGTTCAAACAACAAGTCTTGGCCAGTCCAAGCAATTTGTTCGTAGGAGAA
>Ga0126376_10001008_pt1 | contig 14779 bp, 15 predicted proteins | sample PanSoiMetPlot_15_FD_92760 | JGI IMG/M metagenome (GOLD analysis project Ga0126376, IMG submission 92760) | Tropical forest soil microbial communities from Panama - MetaG Plot_15 | ecosystem: Environmental > Terrestrial > Soil > Tropical forest > Bulk soil | place: Panama | collected 2016-02-17
AGGCCAATAAACTTAACGTCACTCATGAGGGTGCTCCTTTCCTGAGTAGCTGAGTGTTTCAAGATCACTGCAGACTACTCTGAAAGGGCGCCCTTTTATATTGCCTGCCGCACCCTTTGCGGTTTCAGGGGTGCGCTGTTGAGATCCATTCATTTTCTTAGAAACCGAGCACCAGAGCTCTCGTGGCTGCGACCGGACGGAACTGCCAACTGTGAAGCTCTACCGAGACTGCATACGCAAATACATGGCGAACAGCAAACCAAGCTTCGTAAGCTTCGAAGGATTTGTAGATGCCATGGTGCTGGTGGACGGATTGAGAAAGGCTGGAGACACCCTCACTCGCGAGAAGTTCATCGACGCCGTCGAAACAATGCGCCACTCCGACATCGGCCTCGGATCAGCGCGTCTTATGTACAGTCCCCGTCATCATAAAGGGTTCGATCACGTGTATCCGACAGTGGTACGTGCAGGCAAGCCTAAAATGATCACTGATTGGAAGAGTGCGGTCAAACGGCAGTAGAGACGAAGACAAAACGGGACCGCCGCGCGCCCTCGCGCGGGTGTTCGGTGGTTCTCATGAAATCCTGAATGGAACCAAGGTCACTTCCGATTATTGATCCTCAGATTTAGTTAATGATGGATCAAGGTCTCTTCGGACGTTTCGGGAGAACCATTCAACACCCGCGCGAGGGCGCGCGGCGGTCCTTATATTGTTTTCGCTTCCTATTGTTTTCACTCCACCAGATCACCCGATGGCCCGATCACCCGATTCTTACGCCGCCCCCGACTTCTGCGGCTCGGGCTCGGCTACCAATTTACTTACCCGCACGCGTTCGATACGACGATCCGTAGATTCCAAGACGTCGAAACGAAGGTGATCGTGTTCGACGTATTCGCCCGGTTGCGGGATGCGGCCGGCGATTTCGCTTATGAGTCCGGCTACCGTTGTGGCTTCTGCGTCCGTAGGGCGGTAGTCGAATAGTTCTTCCAGTATGTCGAGATCGGTGGCGCCGGGCAGGACATAAGACCCCTCGCTCTCGCGCACGATCTTCGGACGGCGCTCGTGTTCGCTGCCGATGTCGCCGACGATCTCTTCCAGCAGATCGGAGAGAGTGACCAGTCCGGCAACGCCGCCGTATTCGTCGATGGCGATGGCCATCTGGATCTTTTCCCGCTGCATTTCACGCAGGAGCTCGCTCACCTTCTTCATTTCAGGAACGAAAACCACAGGCCGCATGAGCTTCGCGACGGTCTGCGTACGGGCATCTTCGTCACGCACCTGGAGCAGGTCCTGAGCGTAGACCACACCCTGAATGTGGTCCAGATCCGGTTCGTACACGGGAATGCGCGAGTGCGGCTGCTTTTGCAACAGTTCGGTAAGCTGTTCGACGGTCGCGCTTGCGGGCACCGCAAGCATGTCCGGGCGGGCCTTCATGACCTCGCGGACAATCTTGTCGCCGAACTGAACGACTGATTGGATCAGCTCGCGGTCGCTCTCTTCGAGAATTCCCTCTTCGGTACCTGCCTCCAGCAAGGCGTCGACTGCCTCTGACGGATGCTCTTGCTGCTCCGCTTCCTGCGGCTCGGCGAGCGATGCTACCGACATGCTGAATCCGAGAAGAATAGTCAGTGGCAGTGCGAACCAGATCAGGAGCTTCAGAACGGGAACAAACTTTACCAGCCAATCTCCACGGGTGCGGATGAAGAGCAGATACGGGATCAGGCGGTTGAAGACAACGATGATGAGAACGATAGAGACAGCGGCCTGCGCAATCTCACCGCCGGTCCAGTGGACCTCCATGAATATCGCATAGCCGATGATGAGCGCGATCGACGCGGTCAGGAGCTGCGAGAGCAATTGCATGGAGAGCGCGGCACGTGCCGAACTCACTCCCAGTTTCGGCTCAACTCGCAGCTCGTACGCCTCAATGTTCTCTTCGAATTCGCGCGAGAGAATCTTTCCCTTTTCGGCGTAGAGTCGCTCGACATAGGAGACGAGCGCCAGCACGGCGGAGAGGATGACGAGAGCGACGATGACGGCTATCAGCATCGCACTCTCCTCAACGTCGGGCGTGCTTGTCCGGCGGATTTGAACACGGAGGACACGGAGGGCATAGAGGCTGAATCGTTGCCTCTCTCGATCAGTCCTGTTGGCAGTTTGAATTTGGCGCGAAGTTTTTGTTCTAAAGCTGCCATTTCTCCTTGGTCGGATTCATGGTCGTGGCCAGCCAGGTGGAGCAAACCATGGAGCATGAGAACCTTGAGCTCTGTCTCAAGCGAGTGTCCTAGAGTTTTCGCGTTGCTTCGGGCGATGTCCTTCGAAATCGCGATGTCGCCGGCCAGCTTCACTTTCCCATTCTGGGCCGCTGGAAATGACAATACATCCGTCGACTTGTCCTTGCCGCGAAACTCCCGATTCAGACGACGCATCTCGTCGTTAGAAGTGATGAGGACACTCGCCTCTCCAGAGATCCCAACGGCGCGCTGGGCTGCGCGCAGAAAGCGCTGCAATCCTATTGTCATTTGGGAACTACTGCCGGGATGGTCTGGGTCTTTCATGGGGAGTTAGAGTTATCTGGAACAGGCCACAAGGATGTCTGCTTCAATTACGGAAGCATCTATAAACCACACTGTCATCCTGAGGCCCTCTGTTGGCCGAAGGATCTCCCGGAATGTCTCAGTCTTCATTGCTGCGTCCTGGCTTTTTCACGAAGATCCTCGTGAAAGTGCCGCGAAGCAGCATTTTAGACCGACGCATCGCGGGAGATCCTTCGGCCAACAGAAGGCCTCAGGATGACAAGTCTTAAAACAGTTACGGTCCTACCTCACTGTTCCAGCACCGGCGGCATCGGCCGCTGTTCCGCAAGCGGTTCGGCTGGAGTTGCTGTTGGCAACAATGATAGCTGCTGTTCGAGGCGTTGTTTGTGGTCGTCGTAGGCGCGAATGATGCGCTGCACTAGCACGTGGCGCACTACGTCGCCTTCGTCGAAGAAGTTGAAGGAGATGCCGTTCACGCCTTTGAGGACTTCGGCGGCTTCAATCAGTCCGCTGCGGCGTGCGTTGGGCAAGTCGATTTGCGTGATGTCGCCTGTTATCACTGCTTTCGCGTTGAATCCGAGGCGAGTTACGAACATCTTCATCTGCTCTGACGTCGTGTTTTGCGCTTCGTCGAGGATGATGAAGCTGTCGTTGAGCGTGCGTCCCCGCATAAATGCGATGGGCGCGATTTCGATGATGTTGCGCTCGAGATAGCGATCGACCTTTTCCTGGTCGAGCAGATCGTAGAGCGCGTCGTACAACGGTCGCAGATAAGGATCAACTTTTTCCTGCAAAGTGCCAGGCAGGAATCCGAGGCGCTCACCGGCTTCCACTGCCGGACGCGCCAGGACGATGCGGTTAACCTGCTTGTTCACCAGTGCGGCAACAGCCATGGCTACGGCGAGATAGGTTTTTCCCGTTCCGGCTGGGCCAATGCCGAAGACCATGTCGTTCTTTTCGATGGCTTCGATATAGCGGCGCTGATTCAGGCTCTTGGGCTGCACGACGCGTTTGCCGAAGGAGCGTTGGCGTCCGGCTTCGGCGAGTCCGCGCAGTGTGGCTGTGGGATCGGAGATCACGATCTTGAGCATCGATCCGAGATCGCCGTTGTAGAAGGTGTATCCGGACTTGCGCAGGTGCTCGTAGTCGGCGAAAACCCGCTCCGCGCGGGTTACGTCGCGGGCGGCGCCTTCGAGGAAAATGTGGTCGGAGCGAAGGTCGATGGAGACGTTCAATCCACCTTCGAGCAGATGAAGGTTTTCATCCCTGGTACCAAACAGGGCCTCCAGGTTCGGAGTGATCTCAAGCTGCTTATTCATCGATAAGTTAGGGTTCGTCCTCCCAAAAGGGGAAATGCGCAGAAGGGCACGCGTTCCGCGTTATCGCGATCACAGTTGTTGGCTGAGTCGAGCAGAGGAACTGCGGAATGTTGTCCACGTGCGTGGAACACATCCATCGGGCGTAGAGTATCCCCGGTTTGCCTCCAAGTCAATAAACGGAGTGTCAATTGTTCATTGTCCTTGTGGACACTCTGTGAATGACAAATTTCCGGCTTGTGAATGGTCGATTTCAGATAGTCATTAGATGCTTTTGTGACTTGAAACGGCACCATTGGGGCTTCTGGGCGTGCGCACGGAGCCTGAGTAGCGTTCCAAAGCACCGCAAATGGAGCGTCATGGACGAGGCTAAAGGTCCATTTGAAGCGTTGGGAGCAGCACACAGAGGAGAAATTTTGCGTTTTTGGCGGCGATTTAAGCTCGGTTACACTGTCCATTAGGGCGCGAAACAGGCCTGTTTAGGCTTCTAAATGTGCCTTTTGGCGCTCTCAGATCGTCAATTAGCCTCTCAAAACTGCGGATTTCGGGAGGCTCTAGGTTTGACGTGACGGGTTTTAGACGTGCTAAAATCAACTGTTTACGCGCCAAATCCCACCCGATTTAGGCAATTTGAGCTCCCTTAAAGGAACAGAGTAAGGCATGGCAAACCATTTTTCTGCGCTGAAACGCGCCCGTCAGACCGAAAAACGTACGCTCGTAAACCGCGCAAACAAGTCCAGACTGCGCACAGCGCTGCGCGGATTGCGCGAAGCAATCGCTAAAGGCGACGCCAAAGCCGCACAATCCAGCTTCGAAGCGACGGTTTCAGTGATCGATAAGGCCGTCCAGAAGGGCACAATTCACAAAAAAACGGCGTCCAGGTACAAGTCTCGGCTCAGCGCAAGGCTGAAAACCGTCGCGGCAAGTAGATAAACGGTCTGTCCGAAGCAGCGTATTGGCGCTTCACGAAGTGCAAAAGGCAGCCTGAAAAGGTTGCCATTGTTGCCTTGGTTCTGTGAGTTCCGTGACCCCGAATCCAAGTCAGTTCGTAGTCGATTTCTGACGCTCTTTGGCCAGCAAACCCTCTTTGCGATCAAGTCCCCAGCGATATCCGCCCATTCCGCCGTCACTCCGAACAACGCGATGGCAAGGGACAAACACAGCAACATTGTTGGTTGCGCAGGCTCTGGCCACGGCCCGGCGACCAGATTCTCCGCCCAATTTTTTCGCAATTTGCGTGTAAGTGCGCGTTTCCCCGGCAGGAATTCGCTTCAATTCTTCGTAAACTCGCCTTTGGAAAGCAGTTGCGCGCACGTCAATGGGCAGTTCGGGAAGGTCAACTTCGCCCTCGAGACGACGCAATAGATTGCTCGTCCACTCGCGCAGTTCTCCGTCGGCGTGCACGAGTTCCGCTTTGGGAAACTCACCTTCGAGCTCGTGCACGAGCCGGGCCGAATCATTTCCCAATTTAACCGCGCAAACGCCTTTATCGGTGACCGCTAACAGCGCTCTTCCGGCCGAATACGGAGCAATTGCGTAGCGGATTTTGGCGCCACTTCCGCCTTTAACGTAGGCGGCGGGCGTCATTCCAAGCCGTTTGTTGGAGTGTTCGTAGACGCGGCTGCTGGAATTATATCCGGCTTCGTAGATGGCGCTGGTCACGTCTTGCCGGAATCTCAACGCGCTCTTGAACAAAGAAAGCCGACGTGCTTCCGCGTATTGCTTGATGGTGATGCCAGTACTTTGTTTGAAAGCGCGGTCTAGCGTGCCTGCATTCATCTTTAACTCCGCGCTCAATTGCCTCATTGGCAGCGGTGAATCCACGTTTTTCTCCACAGCGCGGCAAACATTGCGCACTAGTTGGAGTTTGTCGGATCCAGCTTGTTCGCGCGGCTTGCAGCGCAGGCAGGCGCGAAATCCGGCGCGTTCTGCACTCTCAGGATCGAAAAAGAACCGGACGTTTTCCGGTTTTGGACGGCGCGAGGCGCACGATGGGCGGCAATAGATGCTTGTTGTGCACACTCCGTAGTACAAAGCGCCATCGAATTTGTGGTTACGGGCGACTACGGCGTCCCAAAGTTCGGTTGGATTACTAATTTGCGTCACGGCTGCGGTGCTCATGAAGGCACTTTATGCTAGCTCTATCGGATGCCGCTATCCGGAATTCGACGCTAAAAACACCATTTCACCACGGAGACACGGAGGACACGGAGAAAGGCAAAACGATGTTTAGGTATTGGAGGTTTTTAGGATTTTATAGAATTTCGGTGATACTGGGAAAGCAGATCGAATTGGCTTGTTCTCCGCTCTCCGTGTCTCCGTGGTGAAATGGGTTCTTACTTGATATCGTTCACCGGCAACTGAGTCCCGAAGTCCTGCCCATTCGGGGCCACCGCCCGCGCGACGATCGACGTAAACGCCTGCTTGTACTCTGGATACTGCTGCGCCAAGGCCTTAATAAAAGCCATATTCTGCTGAAAGGTCTTTACCTGGTCGGAGATATCGGGCAAAGAGTACTTGTAGACCAAGTTCAGGCCTTGCTTTTCGTCGGGCACAACGAAGGCCTGGACGATGTTGTAGGTCTGTCCGTTGAGCGTCAGCGGCACTGGTTGCTGCGGATTCTGCGGAATATCCTTCGGGATCGCAGCTTGCTGTTCCTCATAAAGCTTTTCCAGCTGCGGCGTGCTCATGAAATTCACGGGGGCGAGAAGGTCGGCTGCCGTCAGGTAGTAAAAGAACGACGCGTGTTGGCTGCCCTGTCTTTTGTAGTCGCGCGCTTGGACCCAATACCAAAGCCCGTCGTGAGGGCCTACTTGACGAGCCTTTGCGTAGTATCCGGCGAGCTTCCATTGGGTGGCTTCCTGCTGCAGGATGTACGTGATCGTGAACGGCTGCTTTGATCCGGTGACATCCTGGATCGCGATTGCGTACTTTCCCGGCGGCAATCCGGGGATGACAAAAGACGATCGCTGCAGCGAATTGAACGTTCCACAGTAAAATTCGGCGCGCTCGTAGGTCTGCGTTCCCGGAGCATCGAGGAGCCATTCATTGCGGATGTTCGCGCGGCCGCCGGCGATTTTGTCCTTGTTCGCCTGGATCACATTCGCGATTCCCTGAAAATTATTGGCGATTCCGGCAATAGAATTCTGCTGCATAGCCGCCGTATTGCCCGTCGCTGCGGCGCTGAAGAGCCGTTGAACCACACCCTCGATGCCCGATCGCGCGCTGGCGTCCATTTCAGGGGCTGTGTAGCAGCTTTCTGCGGCTTGGGCCGAAGTCACGAATAACGCGGGAAGGACAAGCAAAAGCGCGGCAAGCACGCGTGAATAAGTGCGAATCATGTTCCTCTCAAAAACGAAGACGCGGCTGCCGGTCAGCAGCTTTCCTGTGTTGTAGGATGCGAAATCCTGCAACTCGGATGGTCTTTCGCGTTCTCTCATACAGGTGACTCAAGCCACTGGTGAGCTACCTGCCTTTGGAGTAGCATAAACCCGCGTGTCCAAAAGTGTTTCCATTAGCACGGTCTCGGTGCTTCTGCTCTCTGCTACGATCCTGAGCAGCCAGCAAACGCAGAGCGCTGCACCGCAAACGGGGCAGCCGGCTCAGCCGTCGTCGTCGGTGTATGGTCGCATGCGCCGGATTCCGCCGTCGCAGACGCAGCAGCCCACAACGCAGGCGCAGCAATTCCCTACTCCGGCGCGGCAGTTTCCGCCGGATCAAACTGCTCCAGCAACGCCGGAACAGCGTTCCCCGATCACATTTCCGCACCCGCCTGCGCCTTCGGAACGAGTAAATCCACAACCTCAAGTGTCGGCGCCTGGAACTCAGCAACAGCCGACGACATCAACACAACCGGCAAATCAGCAAGTCGTGAGTTCCCCGCCTCATGCTCCAGCCGGGGCGGAACAGCAGCAGCCGAATCCACCTCGCGTGAGCTATATGGGCGGATTGCTCACTGTAGCGGCAGAGAATGCAACATTGGCCGATATCCTGAAGGCGGTTGGCACAGTCACACACGCTTCTCTTGAGGGGACTCAGCCCGATATGGAGCGAGTCTTTGGGCAGTTTGGACCCGCGGCTCCACGGCAGGTGTTGAACTCAATCCTCAATGGAACGCGCTATGACTTCATCCTTGTAGGTTCAGTAGACGATCCTGGCAGCGTAGAACGGATCATGCTGAGTTCCAAGGGTGCCGCTCCAGCGGTTCGGGGCAGCGCCGGCCAAATCGCCGCTCGTCAGAACGTGCCAACGCCCACCCCAGACGAAGAGCAGGACAATGACGTGGCGGGCCAACCAGAAATTCAGCAACCACCGCCTCCGCCGGTGCCTTCAGAGCAGGTTCAACCTCCAGTACAGCAACAACAGCAGCAGGTAAAGACGCCTGAGCAATTGCTGCAGGAGCTGCAACGGCTCCGCCAGCAACAGCAACAACAGACTCAGCAGCAAGGCAACGTCCCGCGCTAGACAACCTATCTCCTCCACAAAAAGAAAAAGCCCCACGGGGGAGGCTTGATCTTTGGGGAGGTAACGTCGTTTGTAAGGAAGCTTTTAGCTGGCGGCGTTGGCCGGGAATTCGATCACGGTGGCCGAAGGCTTGGAGGGCTTGCGGTTCATTACGCGCAAAATCCCAGTAACGGCCACGTAGCCGGAATAGACACCCAGAAACAGGGCGGAAAGAATCGTAGCAAAAACGATAGTGCTCAGGATCAAGCTATTCACAGTGGCCGAACTCACTAATTGAGGATTCACTCTCTGTCCGCCTTTTGATGTCCATCTGCAGAGCCTTAGTTGTTGATCTCTGCACGATTCGCACATTCTGCGCCTGAACCTGGAAAATACATCCGTCTCCTTGGTTCATGTACCGGCAGTGGGCGACTGCAAAATCTTTAAGTGTTATGCGCCAAGTAATTGAAACCAGCCAGATTACGCAGGTAACTCGAGCTAACGAACGTCACCAACAGCAGACAACGAAGCGGAAAAGTCAATTTAACTCGCATTGACGCTGCTAGATGTTGACAACTAAGATACGGACGTAAAGTTGCGCCCATCGCTCAACGAAGCCTTCTGTAGGTCTGCACTTTTTAATGGCAATTACCTCGATCCGGGTCCGCGGGGCCCGGCAGCATAACCTGAAAAACATTAACGTCGAAATCCCACGCAACACCCTGACCGTAATTACAGGGCTCAGCGGCTCGGGCAAGTCTTCGCTGGCGTTCGACACCATCTACGCCGAAGGTCAGCGGCGATATGTCGAGACTCTCTCTGCATACGCGCGGCAATTCCTAGATCAGATGGAGCGGCCGGAGGTTGACGCCATCGATGGACTCAGCCCGTCGATTGCCATTGAGCAGAAGACTACGACGCGCAATCCGCGTTCGACGGTAGGGACAATCACCGAGATCTATGACTATTTGCGCCTGCTCTATTCCTCGGTGGGCGTTCCACATTGCCCGAAGTGCGGACGCGAGATTAGCCGGCAATCGGCAGAGCAGATCGTCCAGCAGGTGATGTCGTTGAAGCCGGAAGAGCGAGTCATGCTGCTGGCTCCGATCGTGCGTGGGCGCAAAGGCGAGTTCAAAAAGGAGCTGGAAAAGCTCGCACAGCAGGGCTATACGCGAGCACGTATAGACGGAGAGCTGCGCAATCTCGATGGCGGCGAGGACGGGCTCGACGAGATAAAGCTCGATAAGCGCAAGAACCACACTATAGAAGTCGTTGTTGATCGTCTGCTGGTCAAACCAGGGATTGAGAAGCGACTGGAAAACTCCGTCGCGACTGCGATGAAACTCGCAGACGGACTAGTGACATTGGCCGTGGTCGATGGCGACGAGCGTATGTACTCGGCCAAGATGGCGTGTCCCGAGTGCGGAATCAGCGTGCCTGCACTCGAGCCGCGGTCGTTCTCGTTCAACAGCATCTACGGTGCGTGTCCAGAATGCCATGGGCTTGGCAGCAAGTACGATTTCGATCCTGCAAAGCTGATTGTTGACTGGTCGAAACCATTGCTGGAAGGCGCGCTGGGACCGGGCTCTGGTTCAACCTATCTACAGCGGCTGCTTGAGATCGCTGCGCAGGTGTACAAACTCGATTTGAGCATTCCGTTCGAAAAGCTGCCTCCCGAGCAGCAGAACCTGCTTCTCTACGGCCCTCCGGAGCGCGAGGCTGCGCGAAGTGGTTTCCACGGCATTCTGGCGTTCCTGAAACAGAACCTCGAAGAGTCTTCGTCAGAGAGCTATCGCGAGTGGCTGCTGGAATACATGTCTGCAACAACGTGCCCGCTATGTCAGGGCAAGCGTCTGCGTCAGGAGAGCCTTGCGGTGCGCGTGAACGGAATCAGCATCGCCGATTTCACCGGCATGCCCGTGTCACATGCTCTACAGGCAGCGCAAAAGATCAAACTGGACCAGCGCGGACAGATCGTAGCGGGACGGGTGCTGCGAGAGATCGCTGAGCGCTTGCAATTCCTGAATGCCGTTGGACTGGGATACATCTCGCTCGACCGTTCAGCAGCAACGCTGTCAGGTGGTGAGGGTCAGCGTATCCGTCTAGCAACACAGATCGGCTCGAAACTGCGAGGAGTGCTTTATGTACTTGATGAGCCATCGATTGGACTACATCATCGCGACAACAACCGGCTGATCGCTGCGCTGGAATCTCTACGTGATCTCGGGAATACGGTTCTGGTTGTTGAGCACGACGAGGAGACTATTCGTCGCGCCGACTACGTAATCGACCTTGGTCCAGGCGCGGGACGCCACGGCGGAGAGCTGGTTGCACAAGGAACCCCCGAACAGATCGAACGCGCCCCCGAATCGTTGACAGGCAAGTACATCTCCGGCGAAGTGAACATCGGTGCGCGTTTCGAGCCTCGCCAGGCGAACGGGAAGACCGTTACCGTTTTGGGAGCACGTGAGAACAACCTGAAAAGTCTGGACGTGAGTTTCCCGCTCGGCGTGATGACGGTTGTGACCGGAGTGAGTGGCTCGGGAAAGTCCACCCTAGTGAATGACATCCTATATCGCGCACTGGCGAAGTCTCTTTACCGGTCACGCGAAGAGCCCGGAGCCCACAAGGGCGTCACAGGAATGGAGAGCATCGATAAGGTCATCCGCATCGACCAGACTCCGATTGGACGAACTCCGCGATCAAATCCCGCTACCTACACCGGAGTGTTTACTCAAATCCGCGATCTCTACGCTATGCTGCCTGAATCGCGGGAGCGTGGATACAAAGCGGGCCGCTTCTCGTTCAACGTGAGCGGTGGGCGCTGCGAGGCTTGCCAGGGAGAAGGCCAGCGTCGCATCGAGATGAACTTCCTGCCGGACGTATACGTGCTCTGCGAGGTATGTGGCGGCAAACGTTACAACCACGAGACGCTTCAAGTCCGCTACAAGGGACAATCCATCGCGGATTTGCTGGAAACGCCGATCGCAGATGCCCTCCCGATTCTTGAGGACATACCGCAGGTTCGTCAGAAACTGCAGACGCTCGTAGACGTCGGCCTCGGGTATATCCAGCTTGGACAATCAGCAGTAACGCTATCAGGCGGCGAAGCCCAGCGCATCAAGCTGGCACGTGAATTGAGCAAGCGCCAAACCGGACGCACTCTGTATCTACTCGATGAGCCAACGACAGGTCTGCATTTCGAAGATGTCAAGAAGCTGCTCGATGTGTTGCACAGGCTCACTGACCTCGGCAATACGATCATCATCATCGAGCACAACTTGGACGTAATCCGCAACGCCGACTGGATCATCGATCTCGGTCCTGAAGGCGGTGAAGATGGCGGACGGTTGGTCGCGCAAGGCCCCCCGCAGCAAATCGCGCGAGTGAAGAAATCCTATACAGGACACGCACTGGCGGAGTACATGGCCCACTCGAAATGGACAGGCAAAACCAAAGAATCGGGTGATCGAGTGATCGGGTAATCGGACGAAGTAATAGCCCGATGGCCCGATTTCCCGTTTCCGTGTAGATTCAACTCAGCCCCATTGTGTCGCTGACTCCCAATCCTCCCGTGGATCCGGTATCTGAGCCGAAAACTGAGACTCGCGAAATTCAGGCGGTCCACCCCGCAGCATTTCCGGCAGAAGACCCTGCATGGGGGATTATTGATGTTGTACTGATTGTGGTCTTTTACGTGATCGCTACTGGGCTGCTCACAGCGATTACATTCGGCATTATCCATGCGATTCCACGATGGAAGCACTACACTGTCGCTCAGCTTGCTGCAGAACCGTTGGCTGTTATCCCGCCTCAGGCAATTGGATACTTAGTCACGCTGTTTTTCATGGTCCTCGTCGTTCGTAGAGGCACTGAAGCTCCTTTCTGGAAGGCGGCAAAATGGCGGTGGCCCGCAGCGGCGCTTCCTTATCTCGCGCTAGGATTGGGACTCTCACTACTAATTCAGCTCGTATCGAGCTTTCTACCGATCCCCAAATCGTTGCCCATTGACGAGTTCTTCAAGACGACTCATGCGGCCTGGGTCCTCGCGGTATTTGGTGTGTTGATTGCGCCGCTATTCGAGGAACTCTTTTTTCGTGGGTTCGTATATCCCGTGCTGTTTCGAAGGATCGGCTACTTCGCCGCGATGGTCGTAAATTCACTGCTGTTTGCGCTAACCCACGAAGGGCAACTTGCGCATGCATGGGCTCCGCTGCTCGTACTTTTCACCGTGGGTATGGCCCTGACGTACGTGCGAGCCCGAACTCAGTCTGTTGCCTGCAGTTTTCTCGTCCACTCCGGCTACAATGCGTTCCTATTCGCCATGATCTTTGTAGCAACCGACGGATTCCGGCATATGGATAAGCTGAGGTAGCGCAGCGCTCGGCTTTCGGCGATCGGCATTCGCCTAGTCAGTTCATCTGCGAAGTGCCTGGCGCTTGTGCGCACGAACGGATCTGCACGCGGCGTTGGGACTCCAAGAATGGTTCGCGGAGGAATGCCAAACGCCACTAGCCGAGTGCTAATGTATTCCCCATGCCTAACTCACGCGAACTTCTGCTGACAATGCTCGCGCGTAAATCGTTCCAACTTGGAGAATTCAAGCTCTCTTCTGGCGGGACCAGCGATTACTACATCGATTGCCGCACAACCACATTGGACGCCGAAGGAATGCGTCTAGCCGGCCGCGTATTCTATGACGTGATTCAAGCGAAGAAATGGAGACCACGCGCGGTTGGTGGAATGACCCTAGGCGCCGATCCGATCGTGGCTGGAGTGGCGCTCCTCACTGCCCAGATTGTGCAGACTCGTGCTCCGGCCAGGCCAAAACCCGTAGACGTGTCGGAGTTCCTAATTCATGGATTCCTGGTTCGCAAACAGGAAAAGGCTCACGGAACGGGACAGCGCATAGAGGGATTTCGGGAAAAAGGCGCTCGCGTGGTGATCGTCGACGACGTGTGCACCACTGGCTCTTCTACCATCCAGGCGATCGAAGCTGCGCGTCAGTTCGGATTCGAGGTCACGGGAGTTGCATGTCTCGTGGAACGCGAAGAGGCTGCAGGACGTGCGGCCGTGGAGAAAGCAGCCGCTGGAATTGAGTTTGTCTCGATTTTCAAGGCGTCCGAAGTGCGAGCCGCGCACCTAGTGCAAAAAGCGACGGCGTGAAGGTCGAAACCCGAAAACGCCTTTAAAATCTAAGCAATGGTTAGAACCGTCGAATGGACAGATGCGGGCGTGCGTTTTATCGACCAAACCCGCCTCCCTACTGAAGAAATCTACGTTACATGCAGCAGCTACGGTGAGGTAGCGACCGCGATTCGCGACATGATTGTTCGCGGCGCTCCTGCAATTGGCGTTTCTGCGGCTATGGGTGTCGCTCTTGGCGTGCGTGACTCGAAGGCCCAGACCTATCGCGAACTCCAGCCGGAATTCGATGAGATCTGCAGCGTAATTGCGGCTACTCGTCCGACAGCAGTGAATCTTTTCTGGGCGATTCAGCGGATGCGGAATCGCCTCGAGCAGCTCACATCCGCTTCGATTGATGAGATCAAATCGGCTCTCATCCGTGAAGCGCAGCAGATGCATGCGGAAGATATTGCCGCCTGCAAGACGATGGGGCGCAATGGAGCCGTGCTCATGCCTGCCTCAGGCGGCGTCCTCACTCACTGCAACGCGGGAGCACTGGCCACGTGCGGTTACGGAACTGCTCTCGGGGTGATCCGCGCTGCAGTGGAAGCGGGCAAGAAGATTCATGTCTTTGCCGACGAGACGCGCCCGTTTCTTCAGGGCTCCCGTTTAACGGCATGGGAACTTACCCAAGATGGAATTCCCACAACGGTAATCTCCGACAACATGGCCGGAGTCATGATGAAGCAAGGCAAGATCGCTGCAGTTGTCGTGGGTGCCGATCGTATCGCCGCCAATGGCGATGTGGCGAACAAAGTCGGGACTTATACCGTTGCGGTACTCGCGAAGGAGCATGGAATTCCCTTTTTTGTTGCCGCTCCCTGGTCCACGGTTGACCTCGCGACACCTGACGGCGATGGCATTCCCATCGAGCAACGCTCGGCGCGCGAAGTAACGCACTTTGCCGGTAAGCAGATCACCCCCGACGGCATTCGCGTCGAGAACCCGGCATTCGACGTAACGCCGCATCGATACGTCGCTGCGATCATCACGGAGCGAGGCCTTGCGAGAGCTCCGTACTCCGAGTCTCTACAAGCATTGGCCAATGAAGCGGAGCTGCAGACAACTTCGAGTCGCTGAGCTTAAACATACCAACTTCGCCTTGGGCCAAAGCATCTCCCTTGAGGAAGGAAACGATACGATGCCGATCTCGACCAAGCTCACAGAACTTGCGACCAAGCCGCTGCCAAAGGCAATCAGCCCGGGAATGCACGCAGTGATCGATTGGGGAACGGCAGGCGCATTTGTCGTCGCTGGAACATTGCTCTGGAAGAAGAACAAACGCGCCGCTCTGG
>Ga0126376_10001009_pt1 | contig 14776 bp, 19 predicted proteins | sample PanSoiMetPlot_15_FD_92760 | JGI IMG/M metagenome (GOLD analysis project Ga0126376, IMG submission 92760) | Tropical forest soil microbial communities from Panama - MetaG Plot_15 | ecosystem: Environmental > Terrestrial > Soil > Tropical forest > Bulk soil | place: Panama | collected 2016-02-17
CATCGGATGAAGAAAAATGCACAGCTTCATCCGGTTTGCTTCTTCAAAAAACGGACGATACTCGGGCGACGTCAACGGACGTCCGCCGATGTTGCTGAGCAGAATCACGCCGTTCAACTTCAGTTCGTCGATCGCACGATGCAGTTCGTTGAGCGCCGCGTCGGGTGCGTCCATCGGGATCGAAGCGAAACCTTTGAATCGTGTCGGATGCTGGGCGATCAGTTCGGCGTACGAGTCGTTGATCATGCGCGCCACGGCAGGCTGATGCTCAGCACCGGTGAAGAAGACGTTCGGCGTCGACAGTGAAACAACTTCCACGTCGATACCGGCGCGATCCATGTCTTCGAGTCGTTTCGAAACGTCCGTCATTGCAGGCGTGACGCCGAAGAAGCGCGCGCCGCGGTAAGTGATGATCGTTTGCCCGCTCGAACTAATGCCGAAAGAGAACTCCGAAGGCAGGTCGCGAATCGTTTGAAAGAACGCTTCGGTGTAGAAGTGTGTATGAAGATCGAATTTCATTACTTCTCCACGAGGTACTGGTTGAGACTCTCAGCCGTCGCAAACTCGCCGCGGAACGTATAGACATCGTCGAGTTTCCACAGCCCGTTTTCGAGAACGTAGATGAAGGACGTAGTGCGCTCGTCGCCGGGATAGTTTGTCTTCGGACCCCACTTGTACAGCACGTCGACGATGGCGCGGTTGCCGTAGCGCCGCGACGCGACGATGGAATAAGTAGTCGGATAATCCCAGGAGCCGATGAACGTGCCGTTGCCGGGGAAGTCCGGATCGTCCGAACTATTCGAAAAGCTCGCGATCTTCTGCTGAAACGCTTTGCGGAGGTTCTCACTCAGATATAACTTCTGCGCGCGTTCGTCTTTGACAATGTTCGACTTGCTCTTTTGCAAATAACCAAAGAACTCGCGAAATGTGCGCAAGCACTCGTTCGGCGCAGTCGCGGCGACTGTGCTGCTCTTCACTTCGGCGATCGTTTGCTTCTGCGCCATAATCAGCGACGTGCTCATCATCATCAACGCGACGGCGATAATCAGTTTCATGTTTTAATCCTCGTCGTAGAATCTATTCGTCTCGGAACGGCAATCTAATCGTAACATTCCCGGCGCGCAGCGAAATGCTATAGTTTGTTCGTAAAGGAACTTCTCTTCTTCAGCAGCAGCGGCGGCGGCATCCCGGCGGCTTCCAACCTACCCAAATCATAATCAGTAGAAAGGCGCAGCCAGTGACTACTCAAGCAGTTTCGAGCAGAGACGAACGCGGCCAGCCTACACTCGTTAATGGCAATCGGTCCAACGCGAATAAAGACAACTGGCTCGGTTTCGTGGGCGACGTCGTCAACTTTACGGGCGAAGTTTGCTTCAAATCGATGCTCCGAATCGATGGTCACTTCTCCGGCAATGTCACTTCACCTGACGGGACACTGATCATCAGCACGGGCGCGCAAGTGACAAAAGCTGTCATCAAGGTCGCGGTCGCGAAGATCAACGGAACGGTTGAGGGCGATATTCGCGCCAGCAAAGAGGTGGTGCTTGGGCGCACTGCGAACGTCAAAGGTCAACTGACAGCACCGGCGCTGGTTGTCGAAGAGGGCGCGCAGCTCAACGGCAGTTGCCGAAGAATTTAAGAAAGAGTTTCACGCAAAGGCGCAAAGTTCATGCAAAGGCGCAAAGGGAATTTGAGTTTCCTTTGCGCCTTTTGTTTACGTCTTTGCGCCTTTGCGTGAAACTTCTTCTTTTGTAAACTGGGCCATGCCCTCAGTGAGCGTCGTCATCACCACCTACAACCGTGCCGTCCTGCTGCCGAGTGCAATCGAAAGCGCGAAGAACGCCGCCACAGATCCTGAAGTGATCGTCGTCGACGATTGTTCGACTGACGACACGCCCGAAGTTTGCGCAAAGATCCAAGGCATTCGCTACGTACGATTAATTACCAACAGCGGACTCTCTCACGCACGGAACACCGGCATCGCCAAAAGCTCATCCGAATTCATCGCCTTTCTTGACGACGACGATCTCCGTCTGCCTGGTTCACTCGACAAACAGTTGCGCGCCATCACGGTAGACGATAGTCTCGCGCTCTGTTACGGTCAGGCGCTCATCGGTGACGCGCGACGCCAACTTCCAACCGGCGAGATCTATCCGCCGAAGTGCCCGCAGGGCGACATCTTTTGGAAGTTGCTCGAGGACAACTTTATTCCTATGCCGTCCGTCCTCGCGCGTAAATCGAGATTGCTCGAGGCAGGCGGATTCAACACTGATTTGAATCTGATCGAAGATTGGGACATGTGGTTGCGACTTTGCGAACACTATGCAGTGACAGCGCTTTCAGAGCCGGTCGCGATTCACCGTAAGGCCAGCGCCGTATCGGGACAGATGTGCTCTAACTCAGCCGCCATCTGCAAACAGGCGTTGCACGTTCAGCAGTTCGCATTAAATCGTACGCGTGCGCGTGCAGCGACCGGCAGACAACGGCGTCACGCGCAGCGCGAGTTTCGCAACCGCGTTTATGACATATTGATGACAGAAGCGACAAACTCAATCCACGAAGGCAACACTAAATCGGCGCGAGAAAACATGTTCGACGCTTTTCGTTATCGCCCGTTTAGAACATTTGCGACCGGCCGCTTACTATGGTTGTTAAAGGGACACTGATTACGCCTCAACTATGAAGATTGCTCTTTGCAAGAGCCACTTCTATGGACCAGTAAGTGGGGCTGACGAAATTCTCGTCAGCTACGCAACCAGCCTGCACCAGGCAGGACACGATGTTAACGTCGTCTTGTTGTACAAGCCATCGGAGAATGATCGTTTTGCGCGGCGTCTGCGATACGCCGGCGTGCCAGTGGTCCACGTTATCGAGCGCTCGATCGCATTCATGATCCTGCGCAGCGTGCGCGGGCTGCTTTCCAGCTTCCTGCTCTTCTTCCTTCTGATTCCACGTTCTGAAGCAGGACTGCGGCGCATCTGGCAAGTGCTCATCGATCTGATCTCGCGAGCTCACTATAAGAACTTGCGTGCTTACCTCGCACAGTCTCATTACGATCTGCTGCACGTGTTTACACCCGACACAGGCGCGATGCTCATGATCCGTGCCGGAAAGGAAGCGGGCATTCCGGTGCTCTATCATGAAATGGGAACGCCTCATTACCTGCCGGCACTCGATCCGCACTACAAACGACTCGAAAAGGTTCTGCCGCTGTGTTCCGAGTTTGCGGCGCTGTCTCCGATTCTTGCAAGACAGTGGTCCGAGCGCTTCCCGTTTCTGTCAACTGTTTCCGTACTGCCGCTGCTCACTCATGATTCCGAAACTCTCAGGTTGCCGGCCAGGCTCAACGGCAAGAACGAAACTATTTTTGGATACGCCGCGCGAATCGAAGCCGGCAAAGGACCATTCGTGCTGGCGGAAGCGATGGCACAGTTGCGGCAAAGTCGCGACGACGTAGTGGTGCGGTTCGCAGGAACCGGTCCGGCGATGCAGGAAGTGAAGGCACGCGTCCGCGATTTACAACTCAATGGATCGTGGGAATTCGCGGGATCTTATGATGGCGCCGTTGGTTGCAGTGCTTTCATGCGCACGCTCGACGTGTTTGTGCTGCCATCGTTTGCTGAAGGAACGTCTAAGAGTGTGATCGAAGCCATGGCCCATGGGCTGCCAATCATCACAACTAACGTCGGTGGCTCACCCGATCTGCTGACTCCTGACATCGGGATTCTCGTTCCGCCCGGCGACAGCGCCGCACTCGCCAATGCGATGCACCGTCTCGCTTCCGATCCGCCGCTGCGTAAGCGCATGGGCCAGGCTGCCCGCGATCGTTATCTCAAACTCTTCGCGCCCGATGCTGTGCTCTCGATGCTCGTGACCACTTACTCTCGTGTCGCCGGTAGTAACGGACACCATTTAAGCTCAGAAAATGGCCAACATCCATGGGCATCTCACCAGGCAAACTGAGGATTGCATTCGCGACACCTGAATACGTAACCGAAGACTGCTTCGATGGTGGTCTGGCCAACTACCTCAATCGAATCTCGAAGCTGCTTGCGGATCGCGGTCATGACATTCACGTCATAACGCTTTCGCGAAAGGACGAACGAGAATTCAATCACGAAGGTGTGATGGTCCATCGCGTGATGCTCAAGCCTTCCTGGCATCTGTTCAACCGAGCGACGCGCTACTCTTTAACGACCACTCTGCACTGGCTTAACTTCGGCACCCAGGCGTTTCGCAAACTCAAGCAGCTCCATCGCCGACACCCGTTTCACCTGATTCAGTATCCGAATTACTCCTACTGTGGCTTGCTTTCCATTCCGTTGCTGCGCACTGCTCACATTGTGAGGGTTTCGTCCGATCCGGCAGCCTGGCACGACGCTGCTGGTATAAAACGGAATTTCGATATCGGCGTGACCGAGAAGCTTGAATTGCTGCAATACAGAATGACTCGAAACGTTTACTCACCGAGTCTGACAATGCAAAAAATGCTTGCGGAAAAGTTGCGCGTTCCGAAGGCGCGATTGATTCGCTCGCCGTTCTACATGGAAATTAATGAGTGGGACACAGCGGTGTACGACCAGTTTTTCAAAGGTAAGAAGTACGCGCTCTACTTCGGTCGCTTTCAATTGCACAAGGGGATTAAAACGTTGGCGCAGGCTTTGCCGCGCTTCCTTGATCAATGTCCGGATGCGTACGTCGCTCTGGTTGGCAGGGATATGGAAACCAGCATGGCAGAGTCAATGGCGGCGTTTGTGCGGGCGCAGTGTGGCAGTGCCGTAGCGCGATTGATTGTTCTGGAAAACCTACCGCACAGGCAGCTATATCCTGTAATCGAAGGCGCGCATCTGGTTGTCTTGCCTTCGTTGACAGACAATTTGCCGAATGCGTGCCTCGAGGCGATGGGTTTGGGCAAAGTCGTGGTCGGCACTAGCGGCACTACTTTTGACGAGTTGATCACGGATGGAGTAAACGGGCTTCTGGTTCCGCGGAACGATTCGGCGGCACTCGCAGAGAAGCTGATCTCTGCCTGGACAAATCCTGTTTTGTCAAACATGTCAGCAGCAGCGAAGCAGCGGATGCGGGAATTCGAGCCGGAGAAAACTATTGCCTCACTGCTGACCTATTACTCGGAAGTACTTTCACGGCACAACTTTCATGCTCGTAACCAGGATCAATAATCGGATCAGAGTCACATGGACCAGGGTTAGACCGGTCCGCTCAACCAAGGTGATCGGAATCGGTCTTCCAAAGACCGGAACTACTTCACTCGGTTATTGCCTGAGGCGTTTTGGCTTCAAACATCGCACGTACGATATGGACCTTGCTGTGAGGGTAAAAAGAGATCAAATTGACGAGGTTCTTAAAGAGGCTGACAAGTATGAGTCGTTTGAAGACTGGCCGTGGTTTTCTATCTACCGCGAGTTGGATAAAAGTTTTCCCGGTAGCAAGTTCATTCTTACCTTGAGAAAAGACACTGCGACCTATGTTAGAAGTCTGCAGGGACATCACGAGCGCGAGGGAATCAGAAACAAAGATTTTGTGAAGCCGCATTGGTGGAATGAGGTTTTTGGAGTTGAGCCGGCTGACTGGGATTACGAATACTCAGCGCGGAGATATGAGAAACACAATCGCGACGTGCTCGAGTATTTTGCCGGCAGGACAGGCAAGGATTTGTTGGTAGTGTGTTGGGAAAATGGAGATGGTTGGGAAGCGTTGGGTCGTTTTCTTAACAAGCGGATTCCTCATGAGCCGTTTCCGCATTTGCGTTGAGTCGCAAAAAAGGCACAAAGGCACCAAATGGGTCTGATGAATCGGATACTTCAACGCCTCGAGGGACGGCGTCACTGGCACGAAATCGAAGGCTGGTTTGGTTGGAGGTCCGGTCAGGAAGAGGCGGTGCATCACTTTCCCAACGGGAGCCGGTTTGTTGAAGTCGGAACATACCTCGGACGCAGTCTTTGCTCCTTAGCCGAAGTGGTTGAGCTCAGTGGCAAGCGCATTAGCGTTGTCGGAATTGATACTTGCCAGGGTAGTGGCCAGGAAGGTTCGCGCGGGAAAGACTATCATGGCGCGACTGTTCGTAAGGGTGGCGGCACGTTTGCGAGTGCGTTGCACAAAAATGTTTTAGGCTGCGGCTTCGGGGACAAGATCGTTTTGATCATTTCCGACTCTATAAGTGCCTCCACCCTGTTCGGTAACGCATCCCTCGAGTGGGTTCATCTCGACGCGCGACACGATTATGCGAGTGTGAAAGCCGACATCGAGGCGTGGCTACCGAAAATCAAGCTGGGTGGTTGGTTGTCTGGAGACGATTACGATGAAGAGAAGTGGCCCGAAGTTGTCAGGGCAGTCGCCGATCTGTTACCGGGAGCACAGTCGTGGTCCAATCTCCAATGGCGTTGGATTGTTGAGTAATCTTAATCGGATTTTGGTCCAAGTCCCTCGTGGCGTGTTGAAGCTGCGAGTTTGGTAAGGGTTTTGTAGTTTACGGTCCAACCTGCATAAAGGGCGGCGAGGCCGATCACGCCGCCTTCTCCAGTAAAAACGTTTTGGCTGCGCAGGACCTCAGCGCCACGTTCCCAGGCTTCGAAGAACTTCGCTTCATTCCCATCTTTAGTGACGGCAAATAGTGCTTCGCTACACCAGCGCGCGGAGTTGAGTGTTTCTGCGCTTCCGGTAAGGTGCACTGCTAATTGTTCGAACGCCGGAAGCCGGTCGGCGCCGTAACGACTCAAGTGCTCTGCAATGCTCGCCTGTAAGTCTTTAACGACCGCAATGCCCGGTGAAAAAACCGGAAGCCTGGGAACTGCGCTCATACGCGAGTCGGCATCAACGAAGATTGCCGTATCAAACTCTTTGAGCGTCGCCTGCAACACGAATCGCTTGTCGTGATAGGCCGGACGCCCGCGTCCGTTTGCAGTCCATCGCAGTCTGGTCAGAAAATCCTCGGCCATTGGACCAGTAGGCGAGTGCCGGATCGCGCGCACTTTCAACCCCGCAAAATCCTCCAGCTCATCGGTGAACACAATCCACGGCACGTGCGGCGTATCGGCAAAAAGCAGTTTCGCTCTTTGCCTGTAAGGCGACTGAATAGCGAGCGTGCAAAAGCAGGCGTTCACCGCGCGCGGGCGCAGTCGATTCCAGGGAAATCGGCGCCAGGATCTCGCCTCCATACCTCATCTCGAGAAGCGCCGCACGACTAATGCGATCGGCAGGCCGATGCAGAACATGATCGTCAGCAGGCCGATCGTGGTGCCGACGGCGGTGATGGGTCGCCTTGCCACGAGCGAGAGCGGTAAGACTACGAAGTTCATGAACGTGTAGACGGCGATGCCGTACAGCAGGCCGTACATTACCGGACGTTCAATGAGAAAAAGCCACTTACGACTCGCGAGGTAAAAAACGATGGCCCAGATCGTGGCGATTAGAAAATGAAGCCCCAGACCGATGGCTGCCGTTTTCACGCCGCCCTCGGCCGCTGCGGATCCGAGTAAGCCACTGGCGACAAACTGCAAAAGACGAACTGGACCAATTCCCGCTCGCAACCATGCAGTCAGGAATGCCGCACAGATGTCGAGAGTTCCGGCGATCAGTCCGCCCCAAAAGATTGGCCGCAAATTCATGGTTTAAACTTCCTTCCGCAGATGCTCGTGTTAAGGCAGGTCGTAGTCAAACTCGTAGGAATGTTTGCCGCCCTCGATGATGATATTCATCCTCCCGCGCAAGCCAAGCAATTGATCCGTGCCCGTGTCGGGAATGACTGTCACACTCAGCTCACCGACGCCGCGGTTCATCGTCCCAGTGTGTTGCAGGTAAAACATTCCGCGACGTCCGTCCAACGTTCCCGTAACTTTCTCGATCGCCACATAACCCGCCGAACCCTTTTCACTCTCGCTGGCGGCCATCAACATCTGGCCCTTACTCGTGCCGGAGAGGTCGCCCTGAAACTCCTTGTCTATCGTCATTCTACCGACCGCCGCTTCAGGTCCTTGATCCTGCGGGTTCAATTTCACTTCAAACGTTCCAGTGGCTCGATTGCTCATCAAGTTCTCCCATCACTTCGAATCAACTCTACGATCTCGATGATTGCGTGCTTCGCTTCGGGCATTGGTCCAAGCATCCAGTCGTGGACCATTTCGTCATATTCGCGATAATCGATCCTGACGCCTTCGTCCTCGGCCTGATCTCGGAGCTTGCGGCAGTCGGGAAACAGTATGTCGCGCGTGCCGATGAACAACGAAATCGGCGCGAGATTCCTGACGCTTCCATAAACGGGACTCACGAGATAATTCTTCGGGTCAACGTCGCGCGCGTAAGCCGCACCACCATACTGCAAACCTTCGACTCCGAGAAAGGGATCAATCTTATCAAACTCAGCAATCTCAGGATTCGAAAGTGTCGCATCGAGCCACGGCGACAGCAAGATGACCCGACCGGGTTGGGCCAGACCTTCTTCGCGCAATCGTTGCGCGAATGCCAAACTGATTCCGCCTCCCGACGAATCGCCCATGATCGTGATGTTTGAGCTGCCCGCAACCGCGGCAAGCTCGTTGTAAAGCGAAAGCATCAACGCAAACACGTCGTGAACGTAGTGCTCGGGCGCGTGTGGGTAGTTAGGCGCGGTAACGGTGCAGTGCGAAGCCTGGACCAGTTTCGACATCAACTCCCAATGCTGCGGGGCGAAGCTGTTAACATACGCGCCGCCGTGCAGGTAGATGACGTGTTTGCCGCTGGCATTCTCGCGCGGCGCGATGGTCCAAACAAGATGGCCGTTGATTTCTCGTTTCGAGATCTGGTGTTGGCGGTGGTGGCGCGGTAAAGGTTCGCTGTAGGTACGTTCGCCGCTCTCAACGCGCTGGCGCATGCGATTGACAGTTCGCTTCATGCGCGTCAGATGAAGCATAACGTTGATCGCCTTGCTTTGAATGCTGGGCATCAGCAGTCACCTGTACCATGATGCGATCGAATAGCGTTCGCCGTGCGTCACCGGCACCACCTCGTGAGTCATTTCTGAACGAAAGGCTATGAGCATGCCGGGTTCGGAAGCTATCGGGACCTTGTCAGTCATACTGCAGAAAAGCAGCGAGCCACCACAGTACGACTCTGTTTCCGGTTGCTCCGATTGACGACTGAGAAAGATCACGGTTGAGATCAGCCGTTGCTCAGCGTCCAGGTTGAGCATGCCGGTATTTCCGTCCTGATGGGCCACGAAGAAATCGCCCTCGCGGTAGCGGAGAAACTGTGGCTCTTCACACTGCTTGAGCGTCAGCGCAAAATGTTTCTCGACTGCGTCTTTACACTCCCAGAGCCTCGTCGTCACGAGCTTGACGGTCTGCTCCGTGGGGTTGAGACGAATCGTCTTCCGGGCGCGCTCGTCGATGAATCCCGTGGTGGTCCGGCCATAAATAGTCGCGGCGCTACCTTCAATGGTCTTTAGTTCAGCGACGATCGCCGCACATTTGTCTGGCTCGAAGAAGTGTTTGACTACAAAGAGATCGGGCCAGTTTGTCATCTGTGGTGCCGGAACAAATGATAAACGACAGTGTCTAATCGATCATGATTACTGATTGCGGCGGAGGAGACGCCATCCGTTACTACTATGACTTACAGGAACGCGCCTTTATTTTTGATGTTCTGCTCCTGATGATCGCCACTTCGCCTGCAACCATCGGCTACACGGTATGGAGAATCCTCTCGAGCGATCGAGCGAGTTTTCGTGTTAATTCTGTTCTAAGACTCAACGAGAATTCGGAGACGCCTTCCGAATAAAGTTGCTTACTTAATTCACAGCCGAGCCATATCGTTCAGCCGAACGGGCGCGGGCTTTGGCTGCCTCGATTTCACGATCGCGCGGTGGTGCAGTAGTCACAAGTGAATCGAGCAGCTCAGTTGCTGCCCTCGCCACCTCTTCGACAGCCCGATTGAATGCCGGTTCGTTAGCCTTCGACGGCTTGGTGAAGCCGCTGAGCTTGCGCACAAATTGCAACGACGACGCGCGAATCTCTTCCTCGGTTGCCGGAGGTTTGAAGTTATGAAGTGTTTTGATATTTCGACACATGCTGTTTTGTTGCCGCCTTACCTTAAAACGTTGCGAATCAATTCCGGTTTTTACGATCCTTGTGCCACGCCTCTTCAACGCCCTCGAGTGCGAGGATAATGATACCTAAGATCGTCCCGATTATGGCCAGGCCGACGGCGCCAAGACCGGACGCAACCCCGATCGTCGCAGTTATGAAAATACCGGCCGCGGTTGTCAGTCCTTTGATCTCGTGCTCCTGGCTCAACTTCAAGATCGATCCAGCTCCGATGAAACCGATCCCGGTGACGATGCCTTGAATCACTCTCGACAAACCCTCAGCCGTCAGGCCGCCTGCCGAACCAGCTAACATAATCAAAGCAGTCGCGACACAAACAAGCATGTGCGTACGCAGTCCGGCGGCCTTGCCGGCCCGTTGGCGTTGCAGGCCCACAATCGCACCAAGCAAGCTTGCCGCGAGCAAGCGGATGACAATGATCGCGAGCCGATGTCGATCGGGCAATCCTCCAGTCAACTCCTGATACAGAAGCTCCATCATCGTGTCTCAAACCCAAAGAATCCGGGATCCATCAGGAACCAGTTAATCAACCCGGCGACGATTCCAACCGCAAATACTGCCAACACGATCACCTTTTGTCTGGTCGAGTTTGGCTTGCCACCCATTGTCGGAAAGAGTAACAGAAAGACGCCGCCAACAACTCCGACCGGCGAAAACGCCGCCATCTTCATGTAGTAAACACCTTCTGTGCGTACCAGGTACCAGCCGTAATAGATCATGCCCGCACATAGAACGATCAGCAGCAGTGCGAACACGCGTTGTTTGATATACATGGGGAGCCTCCTAAAAAACAAACGGTATGATGCGCCACTTTACCTTCTTCATGTAGTCGCTGTAACCATCCAACTCCTGCTTGAGCATCGCTTCCTCGCCGACACTGCGAACCGCAATGGTGATGATTAACAACAACCCGATTAGAAGACCATAGACAGAACCGAGCAACAGTGGCGTGGAAATAAACAGCAGCACGGCGCCAGCGTACATTGGATGACGAATGACTCCGTACATTCCGCTCGAGATCACTTTCTGCCCGCGCTCCTTCTGCATCTTCACTACCGGCGCCGCGAAGGTGTTTTCCCTTAGTGCTTCAAAAAGCATCAGCATGGCCAGGACCAGCAACAGTGCGCCGGCGATTCTGATCCATAAAGGGAACTCCGGACTCCAATGAAAGCGACGCGCGTCGAGCGGCATGATCGCAAAACAAACGAGAAACTCGATAAAGAACAATATCAGAAGCACTTTATCCCATGGTTTTTGCTCTTTCTGAACCGGCGAACCGAAGCGCTCTTTTAGTAGCGCCGGATCTTTGAAGTGCAGGTACAGAAGGTTTGCAGAACACATCACGTAAAAAATGATCGAGTACACCCAGCCTTCGGGCCAGCGCCAATCGCCGCCAAGCGTCAGGAGTATGACGGGAAAAGCCAACAGATAAAAGAACGAGCCGATGAGTTTGGAAAGTGAGATTGATTCGTTCGTGTTCATGATAGAAGCAGAGCAACCGTGTCTTCACACATGCGCTCCGCATTGTATCGCTGTTTGATTCTACTTTGATTCGCTGCCCCGATGGTCGCACGTAAGCCGGAATCGACTGCAAGCTCAAGAATTATTTTCGCGAAGCGCTCGGCGTCTCCGGGCGGCGCTAAGAACTTCTCACCTGCGACTTCCCTGATCCCTTCGATGTCTGTTCCCACGACCGCCAGTCCAGCAGCCATGCACTCGAGCACACCATTCGGACACCCTTCGGAACGAGAACTCAACACACCGAGATCTGCCGCGCTCAATAATCCCGCGACATCGCTTACCTGCCCGGCAAAACGAACACTCTGGCCCAGGCCCAACTCGTTGGTCAACTCAACCAGCGACTCGTATGCGCCGTAATGTCGCCCTGCTAAAACGAGTGCGGCATCGCGCTCGAGCGTATCGACTACGAGGCGCCATGCTTTCAAGAGTGTCTCGTGATCCTTGTTCGCGTGCAGGTTTGCGATCATGCAGGCAACGAAAGTCTTGTCGTCAATCTCCAGACGAGCGCGCCACGCGCGACGGTCCAATTGCGGCAACGAGATTTCGATGCCGTTCGGAATCACGCGCACTTTTGCAGGATCGACATGCAACTTCTCGCTCAGGTGACGCGCCCCGGCTTTCGAGTTTGAAATGAATCGCGGAGTTTGTTGCGCAGCGCGCAGTTGCCACTTTGCGTTGAGCGTGAATATGCCTTCGTCGCGCTGGTTCCAGACGCACAGACGCGCACCGGTGCGCTGCCAGACAAGGCCGCAAACAACGTTTGGGATTAATGTGTAAGGAAGAAGAATATCAGGACGAGCCTCGCGCAAAACACGCGTGACGTTCTTCACATCAAGCGGTTGTTGCAACGGAACGATGCGCCACTTGATGCGATGCTGTTCGCAAATGTCAGCAGCAGGACCAGACCGGTTGAATCCCCAAACCTCGACGTCAGCCTGCTCGTGTTCGATCAGATGTCGCGCGAGTATCAGCGCCTGACGTTCGGCACCGCCGAGTTCAAGATTCCCGAGCACGAAAACAACTCGACAGCCTTTCATAATCAACGGGCGTTATTGTAGGGGCGGCACTCCGTGGCCGCCCCAATCGTTCGAATCACATCTGTTGCGAGAGAGTTGGGGCGGCAGCGATTGTGCCACAGATTTCACGGATTGAAAATTTCCTGTAACTTTTGCCGAACCCAGGTGTTTTAGGAGACGTAGCGCAGCTTATGGCGAGCGAAGACGAAGAGTTCACCATGCTGTTTCAGGATTTCTACCCTAGCCTATGCCGCTTTCTGGAGTGTTTATTGGGAGGCCGGGCGCCGCTGGCGCAGGATTTGGCACAGGAAAGTTTCCTGCAACTACATCGGACGGCATGGGGAACTCTGCCGGTAGGTGAAGCGCGCTTCTGGCTCTACCGCGTCGCGCGCAACATGGCGATCAATGAGTTTCGCAAGTCAAACACGCGCTACCGGTTGTTTGATCGAGTGGTGGAAGTAATGAGGCCGCGAGCACGCAATCCGGAACAGGAATATGAGGTCCAGGAACGCAACGCTATGGTTCTCGAGATGCTGCAAACGTTACCGGAAGATCAACGCGCCGCGCTGCTGCTGCGAGAGCAGGAACAGTTGAGTTATCGCGAGATTGGACAGGTGCTGAACATCTCGGAGAGCAAAGTAAAGATCGACATCTTTCGCGCACGTGCATCGCTGCGCGAGCGGTTGAGCAAGTTGTCGGGGATTTCAAGAGTTGCGCGAATAGGAAATTGAAATGAACTGTAGTTTTACTGAAAAAATCTCTTCGCTGATCGATGGTGAACTTTCGGCGACGCAAGCACGCGAAGTCGAACGTCACCTGCTGACATGCAGCGACTGTGAACAACTGCGCGCGGACTTTCTAAACCTGCGCAGCCAGATCACGAGCTTTGAAACGTCACTGCAACCGGAAGTTCAGAATCGTGCTTTGAAGAAGATCCTGGCTGGACCACGTCGCGCTCCCGCTCGCGGATTGCAATGGAACTTCGGAACGCAGGCGCTCGGCTTCGCGATGCTTTTGATCGTTGCTGCAATCATCGGTTTTGTTGTTTATCAAAAGTCAAATAATCAGCGCGGACAAAAAGACGTGGCGGTGGTGGTCCAAACTCCGTCTCCGGTACCCGCTGCCACAATTGAGCACGGCAAACAACCGAACGCGAAAGAGTCGCCCGAACCACAGACGTCGCCAAACAAGAACAACGAAGATAAGTCACCACGTCAGGCGCCAAACAAGCGACCAATCGTGCGTGAGCCAAAACCTGGCGAACAATTTGCCACGATTCCCGAACCAACGATTCCCGGGCCCGTGCGTTCCGCGGATGCGGAAACGATGACGGCGATGCACTTCGAGACTTCGGAAAGATTGTTGCTCGCATTCAAGAACGTTCGTCTCGACGAGCCAACGGCGGCTGAAGAAGTTGGTTACGAACGGAAGCGCGCCAAGCAGCTCGTCTATCAAAACATGCTGCTCAAGCGCGAGGCTGACGCTGCCGGAGATGTTCAGATCTCGTCGTTGCTCGAAAACCTGGAACCCATATTGATCGACATCGCGAATCTTCCGGATCGGCCGGATGAAAATACTGTACGCGCAATTCGCGAACGGGTTGAACGCAAAAATATTGTCGGGCTTCTGCGCGTGAACTCAATGGCACTCGCCCGCGCGCTCGATTAAAGAGAACATCCAGCCGCGGATTGCGCGGAAGAAAATCCGGATTTTTCCTGTGTCATCCGCGGTTACGTAATTCCATCAATTAAGGACTGAAACGAAAATCATGAAACACTTAGTTATTGCAGTCGTCGCCATTTTCGCGCTCTGCGCGCAACGTGCCTACGGTTACGATCAGGACATCGCCAAGCTGAACCGCTTTATGCAGAACAAAGGCAACACGGCGTCGATGCAGATCTTCCGTGAAGGCCGCGACTTTATCGAAGCGCAGAACTGGCAAAAAGCAGCCGAAAAATTCCACGACTTCATAACCGGTTATCCCAAAGACAAAGATCTCGACGCCGCACTTTACTGGTATGGCTATGCGCTACAGAAACAGAACCGCACCGATGATGCCGCTGTTCCACTCCTGCGGCTAATCAACAGGTTTCCGAACTCGAGCTGGCGTAACGATGCACAGGCACTTTTGGTCGTGATGGG
>Ga0126376_10001010_pt1 | contig 14774 bp, 10 predicted proteins | sample PanSoiMetPlot_15_FD_92760 | JGI IMG/M metagenome (GOLD analysis project Ga0126376, IMG submission 92760) | Tropical forest soil microbial communities from Panama - MetaG Plot_15 | ecosystem: Environmental > Terrestrial > Soil > Tropical forest > Bulk soil | place: Panama | collected 2016-02-17
GGACGCCGGGAGTTTTTCTGGGAAGACTTGCCTGAAGACGAGTTCGATCCGGCTGAGTTTTTGAGCGACGTGCTTTCGCAGTACTACGCGTCGGACTACGTGCCGCGCGAGATCTACGTGCCGGTCGATTTCAACGATCGCGAGTTGCTCGAGAAAGCGCTGACGAAGAGAAAAGGTCGTCGCGTGAAGATCTTCGATCCGCAGCGCGGCGAGAAGCGCGACATGATCGATCTCGTCGACAAGAATGCCAAGCTCGCTTTTGAACAGCGCTTCCGCATTTTGAAGCCTGACATGAAGCGCGTGCTGGAAGAGTTACAGGAGACTTTGGAATTACCGCACTTCCCGGCGCGCATCGAGTCGTTTGACATCTCGCACATCCAGGGTGCGGAGAACGTGGCGGGCATGGTCGTTTGCGACAACGGCAAGATGAATCGATCGGAGTATCGCAAGTTCCGGATCAGAGGCGTTGAAGGCGCAAACGACGTCGCGTCGATGCATGAAGTGGTTACGCGTCGTTATCGTCGTCTGCTTGAAGAAGGTAAGCCGCTGCCCGATCTGATCATGATCGACGGAGGCAAAGCGCAGCTAAACGCGGCGGCGAGCGCGATGAGTGAGCTCGGGCTCGAAGCGATACCGATGGTCGGCATCGTTAAGCCACCGCAACGACACAACGACGTTGCTTATCTGCTGATGAAGGGCCGTGAAGACGAGCCGATTTATCTCGACTCACACTCGTTAATACTTCGCTTGTTGCAGATGATCCGCGACGAAACGCACCGCTTTGCAGTGACTTATCATCGCAAGCGTCGTGAGTTGCGCGACTTTACTTCGGAGCTGACTGCTATTCCGGGTGTGGGCGATAAGAGAAAAGGAAGACTGCTGCGTCACTTCGGATCGATCCAGCGCATCTCGCGCGCGGGCGTTTCCGAGTTGACGCCATTCGTTGGGCGCAAGACCGCAGAAGAGATTGCGGATCACTTCGAGCGGCAAAGACTTTTAGCCTCAGAATCCGTGGCTAAGTCTGACCTTTCACCCCAGTGAACTCATAAGTCAAATAAAGCTTCAACGAGCCGTCGAGAATCTCTGCGCGCACGTCCTTCGCACGCGCTTTAACCGCGCCGTTGCTCGCCTTCACCGGAATCATCAACGACAACTGCGGCTCACTCACCAGCACGAGCGGATTCACCTTCTCATTGATCGCACCCTGCACAAACACCGTGACAAAGTTATTCGCAATCGGATTCACGCCCTCGAGGTTCACACCCTCAACGTTCACGTATCCGAAAACAGTTTGCTTCTCCTGGTCGAACTGCAACTTGATACTCGTCTGCGCCCAGCCTTTGAACTGAATGCAGCCGCCAAGGTTGTAGCTTCCGGTGAACGCCATCGGCGCGTTGATGGTTCCGTTACGAAACTGCACGCCAGTCTTCGTACCACTGCCTTCAGGCAAGAGCGTGATCTGGTTCGTGCAGCCACCCTGAAAGACTGCCGGTTCGATTCGGTCGGAAGCCTCGTGATTCTCGCCCAGGTGGAAAGTCGGCGTCCCCAATCCTGAGAACGTCGTCGCCAGCACCGCGTCCGCAAAACTCTGCTCGAGCGAGATCATCACCGTGCCCGGCGGATTCCCTCCTTTGTCGGGCGGCTGCACGGGCTTCCCCGGCACCGCCTTTGCCGGCGGCGCGCCCAGAAAGAAGATCGCAGCGCCACCGCCGACCAGGATTCCTAACAGGAGAATAATGATGTATCTCATGGACTCACCTTCACTGAGCTGGACTTGGACTCGTCGTCGGCGTCGGTGATGGCGGTGGTGGCGCGGAGTTCATGTTCATCAACAGCGTGCGCAACACTGCTGCGACCGCGTTCGTGACTGCATTCACCTGTGCCCTCACCTGCGCTTCCGGCACTTTGCTGTAACCCGCAGGAATCTCGAAAAGACTCGTATCAGGATTCGTCTGAATGTCGCGCATTTCAGCCACCACTTTCGCGCCTTTCACTCCCTGCACGTCGCCGCTCGCTTCACTGAAAAGCTCTGCGCGCAAAGGCAAGCCGGTGTCTTTGTCGACATAAACAAACGATTCGGTTTTGACTTCGCCTGCGGATGTTTTTGTTTCGGATGTCCGCGCATAACGATACTTCAGTGCCGTTCGTCCCGCCTGCTGTTCTTCGCCGGCGAATTCGATGCCCTTCAGGCGATCAAGATACGCCACAAGCTGTCCGGGCGTCATCAGTTTCTGAATCTGGAAGCCGGTGGCCTCAGGCGTCAACTCAGCATACTGCTTACGCGCAGGAGCAATTCCATACTGCACACCGTTGTGTTCGAGATAAATCAAGTCCGATCCGTCGGGTAGTTTGAACGAGAGGCGGCGGTCAGCGCCATTTTTTGCGACGTCCGCGGACAGTTGCGGGATGCCGATGGCCTTATCTCCTCCTTCAGTCTCCGCAGTAAAAACGATCGTGGCTTTGTAACTGTCCGGCTCGCGTGCGGCGATTGTTGACGGCGCGGTCGAAGCGTTGATGTTTGCGGCGACGGCGTTGGTGTTGGCGTTGATGTTGGTATTGATATTGGTGTTGATGTTTGCGTTAGCCGCTGGACCACGAGTACAACCACTCGATGCGATAACGATTATGGAAATAGCTAAGACAAGCATTTTCATGTTGAGATTCTCCGCAAGGCACGCGCTCACGCGCGACGTTCATTCAACAGGGGCTAACAGGAAGGGAAGGCAGATAGGATAGAGCACCAGCAACAAAAAGGCTAGGTGAAAAATAGGTCCTATTAGTCCTATAGGCCTATATTTTTCTAGACTTTCCGGTGGCTTTAGAGTAGAAGACTGCGACTATGAAACACATTGTGGCACTAGTGCTTATCGGCTTCGCTCTCTCGCTTTGTAATCTTTCGGAGAGATTCAAAAAAGGCAATTCGAATTCTGGACCATCAGGATCCAGCAGTTCCTCGAGTGGATCAGCCGAACCGGGCCGTGCGACCGCCGACCAGATCGCGGCGCTTGCCGGTGGGCAGCAGATAAAGTGGGAACGGCAGGGCATGTCATGGTCTGTGCCGCCGGGTTGGACCGAGCAGGAGAACGAGTCGAAGTCGTTCATGTGGCGCTCACCTGGCGGCGCCGACGCAGCGTCGTTGATCGTCAGTATTTCACCGATGGATGAGAGTTTTCCGGTCGACGCCTCGATCAATGCTTATTACGAGTCGGAAAAGAGCCGGGCCAAGAACGGTGAAGTGGACGAAGTGAAAATGGTTGAGATCGATGGTCTCAAGGGTGTTCAGTTTCGTGAGGCAAGTCAGGAACATCCAGACGCGCCGCGGCGGTTGCAGTGGCTTTCGTACCGCAAGTATCTCGGCCAGGTGCAGGGCATCAATCTCATGCTGGCCACGCAGAGCAAAGACTTTGAACGCCACAAGAACGCGTTGTACGGGATCCTTTACTCAATGAAGATCACGCACTGAAATGAATGGGGCGAAGTGCCCCAGTTTTTGTCGGATTCCCAAATTTAACAAGATCCATCACCAGTTTAGGGGTTGACATAGTCCCCACGATAAGCTAACTGTCTGCACGTTTAACCAGGCTCTAAGTACGTCCTTACGATCCTTTCGGAGTATTCCCGGGCTCTGGCTCAGACAAACTTCCACGAGTCAAATATTGATCGGATTCAGTGGGTAGTTCGCGGTGAAGTCTGTCAGTTTCTAGAAATTACGTGTTTCAGACCCCAGGTTCTGAAGGTTTTTCAGTTCCGCTCCCAATGGAGGTCAAGCATGAAAAAAGAGAATGCGGCATGGACTGTGATGGTTTATCTCGCGGGCGACAACAATCTCACCACCGAATGCATGTTTGCGCTTACCGAGATGAAAGGAGCTGCACTTAGCAAGGGCTTGAACGTCGTAGCTCAGTTTGACCCAAGCGATCCGTACCTGCCCTCGCATCGATACGAGATTAACCAGGACAACAAGAATATTTACCAGGACATCGTCGATTGCGCGCGCTACTACAAGAACCAGCAGGAAGTCAGATTTAAGAAAGAGAGCCGGAAAGCACTCTTGCTGGCCGCGCGACGTGAAGAAGTTCGCGAAAAACTTCGTGATGCCGGCATGAAGGAACTCGAGCAGGCGTGCCTGACGGCGCCAAAAGAAAGTGAAGTGATCACTGACGATACCGATACCGGTTCGCCAATCACTTTATATAACTTCATCAGCTTCTGTCTCGAGAAGTATCCGGCCGACCGTTACATGGTCGTACTTTCCGGCCACGCCGGAGGAACGGAACGCGATTACCTGTTAAAGGACGAGAGCAGTGCCCGCTCGTTAACCTTTAACGAGCTCCAGCAGGTATTCAAACAGATCAAGAGGGACCGTCACGGCAAGTTAATCGACATCGTCGGCATGGACAACTGCCTCATGAGCATGGCCGAGATTTGCTATGAGCTCAGGGACGTTGCGGAGATTGTCGTAGGCTGTGAAAGTTTTAGTCCCATCTCGGGCTGGCCTTATCGTCAGATTCTCGAGCGATTGTGTAACGACTTCGTTAAGCCAAAACTGCCGCGCGGAGAGTCTGTAACAGTTGAAGCAGCGAGAGCGATCGTTGAAGAGTACGTCAATTTTTACGCTACCTACTGGATGGCAGGTTTGTCAGTGACGCAGTCAGCCTTGAACGTAGCGAAGGTCGACGAACTGCAACGACTCGTAAATGAGCTGGCTCAGGCGATGGAGGACCGGCTGGTCGCAGAGTCGAAAAAGAAACCGCAGAAGCCGTCAAAACATCCTCTCGAGAGTGCGCTCGTTTTAGCTCACTGGGAAGCGCAGTCTTACAACGGCGAACAATATGTCGACCTTTACGACTTTTGCGGCTGCCTGCAGAAGCGAGTGCCGTCGCGCGAGATCGCGAGACGATGCGAGGCTCTCAAAAAGTTTATTGCGACTGAGTTTGTGCTGAAATCGTGTTATTGCGGCGCGATTTACCAGTATTCGTACGGGGTCTCGATCTATTTTCCATGGTCGAACATCGCACCGAGTTATTGGAATCTGGATTTTGTCGATGAAAAAGCTCCGGGCTGGGGAAGTTTTCTAAAAGCTTACACCCGACTGACTCGTCGCTCGCCGCGAAATGGAACGGCCGATCATCCCATGAAGTATAGCGGCGAAGATCAGAAGTCAACGGCTGGCCACCGCATGGTTGTGGATCGAATGGTCTTGGATCGAATGTACTACGACCGGATGGGCTCTGCCTCAAACCGCATTCACAGCATGCGAAACCCACCCGCTGTGTTTAATCCCGAAGAGTGTGTCAAAGACGGCGCCCACGTAGTGAAGAGTCAGAAGATGTTCCGGTTGCGGTAACTCTATGCAATATCTCCCGCAAAGACGCAAAGGCGCAAAGAAATCCTTGAGGTCTTACTTTGCGCCTTTGCGTCTTTGCGGGAGAATTCTTTTAGGTATTCTGCTCATCGGACTTATCGTTCCCTCCAATGCTTTTCAAACCGCAAAGTCCGACACCGCAGAACCGATCTTCGTCGAAGCAGAGAAGTTACGCTCTGAACAACGTGAAGATGCAAACCTCAAGGCGATTGAGAAGTATCGCGAAGCCGCCGCTGTGTTTCAAAACAACAGCGACCTGAAACGCGCCACTATCGCTTTCCGAAACGCCGGCGAGATCCTGCAACTGCTTGGTAACAGTGCCGAGGCGCTCGTCTGCTACCAACAAGCAGAAGCCCTAAGCCGTAAAACTAAAGACCAACTCGAACAAGCGGAGATATTCAACGATCTCTCTTACCTGCATTTTCTCGACGGCCACAGTAAGGACGCTGAACAAAACGCTCGCGCCGCGCTCAAACTCGCTCGCACTCTTCGTAATCGCGCAATCGAGGCTGCGGCGCTCAACAACCTCGGTGAAGCGCTCAGCAACCTCGGTGAACGTATCCAGGCTCAGGAGCATGAGGAACAAGCGCTTGCCATCCGGCGCGAGCTGAACGATGCCCGCGGCCAGGCCATCAGTTCGATCTCACTCGGTTTCCTCTACAAATATATGGGCCAACCTGAGAAGGCGTTCAGATTGTTCGCCGAAGCGCGGTCGTTGGCAAAGCAAACAAACGATCTCGGAGTCGAGTGTCAGGCAGTTATCGCTGTCGGCAATATCAATCGTAAGACCGGCAACACCCAGGCTGCCCTTGATTCGTACGAAGACGCCAAAGTGATTGCAGAGCGAATCGGAGACCAAACTTCGCAGGCAATTGTGTTCGGGCAAATCGGCAGCATCTACTTTGAAATGGGAGACGAGCGCCAGGCTCTTCCGTATATCGAAAACGCACTGAAGTTGTTCGACCGCAATGGGAAGCAGTGGGGTGCTGCCGAGGGACGGGTTCAACTCGGCCGGCTGCGCCATTCGCTCGGCGACGACAAACAGGCAATCGAATATTTCAGCGGCGCTGTCGCTTCGTTTCGATCGCTGCGAATGCCGCCGCTCGAGTCGAGAACGCTGCGCGAGATCGGACTTGTTTACGATTCGATGGGCGACACAAACAAGGCGCTCGAGTCGTACAAGAGCGCCCTTCGACTCACGCCCGCGAGCGAGGACCAGGTCGAAACCGCTTACCTGCTGTGTTACATCGGACAGATTTATGAAGAGCTCAAGGACACGACTAGCGCGTTGCGATACTACCGCGATGCGTTGCCGTTGAGCCAAAGGTCCTCAGATCCAATCGCGGAAGCGATGATCCATAACAACCTCGCCCACCTCTACAGGAATCTCGGCAACCTTGCTGATGCCAGACGAGAGGTCGAAGCTGCGCTCGCGATCATCGAGTCGCGACGCACCAACGTTTTGAGTCAGGACTTGCGCACCAGTTACTTCGCGACCGTTCGCAGCACTTACGAGTTCTACATCGACATCCTGATGCAAATGCACCGGCAGAATCCGAGTTCAGGATTCGATAAGGAAGCGTTTGCAGTCAGTGAAAAGGCCCGCGCGCGATCGTTTTTGGAGTTGCTCAATGAAGCGCGGTCACAGGGCCGCGATGGCGTCGATCCGGCGCTGTTGGCGAAGGAACGTGAACTGAGTGAAGCGATAAACACGAAGGCCCAGCAGCAGGTGCAGATGCTGATGGAGAAGCGAACTGAGGAATCGGATCAGATCTGCAAAGAGCTCGACCAACTCGTTGCCGAGCTTGCTCAAACGCGAGACAAGATTCGTCAGGCGAATCCTCGTTCCGCCAGTCTGAACGTTCCGGAGTTGCTGAGTCTCGACGAAGTGCAGCAACGTCTTCTCGATGACGACACGGTGTTGCTGGAGTATGTGCTTGGCGACGAGCGCAGTTACGTTTGGGTCGTAACTCGCAACTCTCTTTTCAGCTATGAACTGGCGCCGCGCAAAGAAATCGAAACCTCCGCCAGAAGACTTCACGAGCTAATCGCTTCGCGCCAGATGATCTATGGCGAATCAGTTGCCACGCGCGCTGAGCGTCAGGCAAAAGCCGACGCTCAAATTCCCGCGCAGACGGATCTGCTCAGCAGGTTGATTGTCGGACCACTGGCGGGCAAGCTCGAAAAGAAACGGCTGCTCGTAGTCGCAGACGGCGCGCTGCAGTACGTTCCGTTTCAGATGCTCACCGCGCCCGAAACCGGCGCCTACCTGGTGCAAAAGTATGAGATCGTGAATCTGCCTTCTGCTTCGACCCTCGCGTTGTTGCAGTCTGTTGCAGCGAATCGTAAACCGGCCAGTAAGTCAGTTGCCGTACTCGCGGACCCGGTGTTTGAAATTGACGATCCGAGAGTCACTTCAACCATAAAAGTATTGCGACCACAACGATCCAACGACCTGCACCTCGCACTGCGTGACGCCGGCATCTCACCCGACGGCGCACATATTCCACGACTCATCGCGTCCGGAGCCGAGGCGGATGGAATCATCGCGGCGGCGCCCTGGTACACAGGTTTCAAAGCCGTCGGCTTTGACGCAAACCGCGAAATTGTTTTTGGTTCTCAACTGTCCAACTACCGCATCATTCATTTCGCTACGCACGGTCTAATCAACAGCGAGCGCCCGGAACTCTCAGGCATCGTGCTCTCTCTTTTCGATAGCGAAGGACGTCCGCAAAACGGATTTCTCCGCTTGCACGACATCTACAACCTGCACCTTCCAGCGGATCTCGTGGTGCTGAGTGCGTGCAGCACCGGACTTGGAAAAGACGTCAGAGGTGAAGGTCTCATCGGGCTGACGCGCGGTTTCATGTATGCCGGTGCGTCAGGCGTGATCGCGTCGCTCTGGAAAGTTGATGACGATGCGACGGCCGAATTGATGAAGCACTTTTATGAGGCGCTGTTCCAAAAAGGAATGGCGCCCGCCGCTGCCTTGCGACAGGCGCAGCTCACGCTGTCGCAAAACAAGCGATGGCAGTCGCCTTACTACTGGGCCGGCTTTGTTATTCAGGGTCAATACACCGAAACAGAAAAGTTTGTCGAACCGTTCCCGAACCGAACTCAACTGGCGTTGCTCTGCATCCTCGGCGGCATACTGCTGCTGATCTTTACTGTGGTTTTTGTCCGCAGGCGACGCCAACGCACATAGCTACAATCTGGCCGTTGAAGCATAAGGAGTAGATTCAGGCCAGCCATCACGCAATGGCTGATGAACAAAGATTGGGTTTTGTCGCAGGAGGCCTTTGATGCCTTGCTTGACTGGCTTGATTCAGATCGTGAACAAGCGGGAATCAAGTACGAGGAGATCCGCGCGCGCCTCATAATAATTTTCACCGGGCGCGGCTGCGTCGATGCCGAAGATCTGGCCGATGAAACCATCAATCGCGTTACGAAGCGTTTGAGCAAGATTAGGGAGGAGTTTACTGGTGATCCGACTCGCTACTTCTTCGGTGTCGCAAACAAAGTCTACATGGAGTATATTAGGAGAAAACCGCCTCAACCATCTCCGTTCCTGCCTCCTGACTCAAATCAAGCAGAAGTCGAATTTCGCTGTCTTGAACACTGTACCGACAGTCTCAGCGAAGAGAACCGGTATTTACTTCTGAAGTACTATGGAGCGGAAGGGCGTTCGAAGATTGATCAGCGACGTCAACTGGCAGAGGAGTTAGGCATCGCGCCTAATGCCTTGCGCATACGAGCCTACCGCATTCGCCTGGGTTTGCAGGAGTGCGTCGAGAAATGCATCGAGCGTTCAGAAGAATGAAATAAGTGGCGGTTTTAAAGCATAAAGATTAGAGGGCGCTTTCCCCCTTGGAGAGAGTAAATTTGAACCCGAATATTGATAAGCAAGAGATGAGAAGCTACCTGCTTGGCAATTTGGAAGCAGATCGCCGAGCGGCCATCGAAGAAAGCATTTTGTGTGATCCAGGAGTTTATGAAGAGCTTTTGGTTGTTGAAGAAGAGTTAATCGACCAGCACATAACGAACAATCTATCACCTTCTGAGAGGCAACAGTTTGAGGCTAATTTTCTGATTACCGCTGAACGTCAAAAGAATTTACGTTTTGGCCGTTTGCTAAGGCGATATCTGGACTCCCAGCCGGTTCCCATTTCTCCCGAAAATATTCCGGTCGCAGTTCGCCAGACCGAAACACCAGCTCCCGCGAAGAAATTCCTCCCGTTTATTGCCGGCCCATTTGGCAGGAGTGCGGGCATCGCCATCTCAGCCGCAGTGGTGGCCAGCATAGCAATAATCGCGTTCATTTGCTGGGTTTCGACTAAAAAACCTCAGCAACGCACTGTCCAGGAAGATTCCTCCCAGTTAGTCAAGGTGGTGCAGCTGGCGCCGGGTTCGCAGCGGTCCGAAGGTGTCGCGACTCAGCGCGTACCGATTCCGCCGAAGGGCTTTGACGTCCGGCTCGAGCTGCAAGTCACCAATACCAGCTTTCGAAACTACAAGTCGGAGCTGCTTCGCGAAAACAACTCCTTGAAGACCGCGAACGAGCTAAAAGCAGAGCCGAGAGGTGAGCAGCACATCGTTCCATGGACCATCACAGGTGATGTGCTCAGACCGGGAGATTATCAAGTCAGGCTTAGTGGAGTTGTAGATTCAGGACAGGACGAATTCATCGATAACTATTCCTTCCGTGTAATCAAATAGTTTTGCTCAGTCCCACCGCAAAAGATTTTTCTGAAATGTTTGACCGATCGAAGTCATAGAAAGTGAGGCGTCGGACTGGACAAGCCTCCGATGCGAGGCAGCCGGCGCTTAATTGGAGCAAATTACCCCACGCGCGACCAAAGTTCCCTCACCCTCATAAAAGAATGGCGAGCGGTTCACGTTGAAGCACCGCTCGCCAGTTTTTTCACACGAGAAGGCACACATAAGAACACATCAGGCACAAAAACTGATTTGATTGATTTGTTTTGTGCCTTATGTGCCTTTTTGTGGCTCACTGTTTCTTGATGTAGTTTCGGTGGATCCAGGCACCACCATTCTGATCGCGATCCTGAGTTTCGAAGAAGGCGTTCTTGTCGTCTTCGCGAGTCACCATTCGGACGCGTGGTGTCACTTCCTTTGCGGCCGCGGCCGGCTTTTCAGACTCGGTCAGAAAACTCTCGACAGTCTCGCTTGCGACCGGCTTTGTGTCGTCCGTGTGTGTGTTCAGTTCGGCAATCGCTTCGACGGCGCTGGCCTTGAGAAGCTTCGGCCAGAGCTTTGCGAACAGCGCCCGCGACGCGTAGACGTCCGCGCTGTTCACCTTGCCGTTGATCGCAAAGACATAACCGATCACGTCTGACTTGTTTCTCAGTATTCCTGAGAGTGAGTTGATGTAAGCGGCGCTCGTTTCCTTAACTTTCGAGTTTTCAATCGTCAACTCCAAACTCGACTCGGAAACCGGCGAACTAACATTTCTGCCCATGGTTCGACTCAACTTTTCCTGCGCCACCGAAACATTTTGCCAAACGGCTTGTTGCGAGTTTTCACTTTTGGCCGCCAGCTTCAGATCCTTCGTGGCGACTATGTTGTCGGAACTGCTGAAAACGGCTGCCTCCTCGTTTCCCCTCTTGCTCCAGCGACCCGATTCAACACAAAACGCGGCGATCGACATGCGGCCCGATCGCGGTGGCACGATGAAATCCATTGAAATCATCCGGTCTTGCTCGCCGCCGCGGACGATGTCGCCTGACTGAACGTAGATGTCCTGGTTCGAAAGGTTCCGGATCGCGAGCTCGTTGACCTCCTTGGTCTCATAGACCTTCACTTTCTTCTGCGCGAGCGCTTCCTGAAGTGTCAGAAAGGTTTTGGTGGTCTGATCCTTCCCGTGGATAAGAAAGACCGTCAGGTTTTTGTGCGTGTACGGACCCGAGAGACGGTAATTGGAGGTGGGCGGGCTGGTTGTGGATTTTTGACCGAGGGCTTTGATGAACAGTCCTAACGGGAGAGCGATTAGCAAACAGGAAACCGCGATTGTCATTAGGTGCTTTGGCTTCATTGTCGTACTCCTGAACAGCGATAGCGATGGACCACGGGGAGACCATTCGCGGGGAGACGTAAAACTACCTTGCGGGTAGAGGAACGTAAACGATGAAGACTTCTTGCGGGCTGAGACGATTTGAAGCGCCAGACCGTTGTCTGGCCCGTTGAAGTGAAATGAATTCGAGGCGTTTTCCATCAATTACGGAGACTAAGAGAACTGGCGTGGAGATTTGGTCTTGACTAATTCCGAGCCGGTGAATATAGATGTGGCGCCCAGCCAACGGTCCGCCGGCTTTTGTGCGCTACTGGTTTTAGCCGACCGCCGATTAGCCGCGAGCCTTCTCAGCTCTTCAGATTAAATAGTTCTACCGCCATCCGTGCTCAGCATGGTATGCGCGTGTCGATCTATCAATGGATGGTCCGCGAATGAACGTACTACTTAAAAATATCGCATTCAATCACGACCCGGATCTCAGCAAAACGGGAGCATTTTTTCTTCGTCGCAACGAAACACAAGTGGTTCCCATTCCTGAATGGAGTAGCCAGTGCTCGTCAGATCCTTCATGCGCTCCGGCGGCATATGTGATTGCAGCGCTGCCAGCTACGCTAACTATTAAGGCAAGTATTTCCTGTGATGATCAGTCCGTTACAAGTATTTACATTCAAGCGGTCGAGAGTCCGGCAGGTACCACGAACATACTTGGTCGTGTTCAAGGCATACCCGTCAATCTACAGAACGGCACATCTGGTCTCGTAGCTTTCCAACTTCCAGATGCGAGAACAAGAATTACAAATGCCGGAGTAAGGGTCAGCAACATTGCGTGGCAATGGCAGTTTTCAATTGATGGGGAAAACTGGACGGACTTTCAACAGACGCATCATCGCATCTACACCGTTCGCGAAATGCCGACCGAGCCTTGGCAGCCAAAATCAAATTCGTCCAGCGAAATCCATGTTCCCTGGACGGAAGTATTGGATCAAGCATGTAAATGGGCGACTGAAGCCACGGATGTTGACGCCGCGGCCGCGGCCGTTACCATCAATGTCTTTAAACTCGGAGAAACGTTGGTCCAGTACAGCAAAGCTGCCTCTTATGCTTATGCCACGTTCAATTGTACAAAGTTTTTACAATTGCTGACCCAAGGCTTCGGTAAGGGCCAAAGAGTTAATTGTAGCGATTGCGCGACCGTCGTTTCGACGTTTTCCAATATCCTGGGAGCTGACTTATCCCAATCGACAATGGGGAATGATTTCACGACTAATCCCGTTCGCACGATTGGATCTAAGAACTGGAAACGCAGGAACTTCAGCTTCCATGAGGTTGCCTGGAAAAAGAACTTCACTGCGACCGATCGTATATTCGACGCCTGTCTTCAGGTAGACGGTGACGGAACACCGGACGTAAGCGATCCAAACCACGAAGCTTTGCAACCCATAAATCTGGTGTTCGACACGGGACAATCCAATTCCTACAAGTTCTGTTTGTTCGGTTCAGGTGAGTGTGATCCCAAGCCGAACAAAGCACAGCACCGACCCTTTGGTAATAGTCCGTTGGGCTTTCCAAGGATCTCGGATGTTGGTTATTTGAAGAAGTTGAGAGAGTTCTATGACTTCGAAAGGTGGCAAGACCGAGCTGAGTCCCGCAGATCTTTAACAGCGCGGCTCTTCGACCCGGGAGAACTGGGAGAGGTGTTCAAAGGTTGGGACAAGCTGAGCGTTACAAAATTTACTGAAAAAAATTTTCCTCACATCATCGAGGTCTTATTCAAGCGCCGGCGTTCGTCTGAGGAATTCGTTGAGATTACGGTTTTTGAAGCTGCCCCAGAGGAAAAACCAAACGACTTTCTCTTGCAGCTACTCGGGCATTTTGAGGTATTGGATTTCACGTTCTTAGAAGAGCCGGCTGTAGGTGACGTGTCTTTCGTAGACCCAGACGGCGTTACGGTGCTCTTCAAACGAGCAAATTTTATCGCAGCAGTTCGCAGTGTCGGAAGATTGGAGATAGTGGTGATCGCAATGGCTGCTGCGGTTGACCAGGCTCTCGGCAAACTCAAACCAATTTGATGTTCCTACTACGATAAGGAGAAATAGCATGCAAAACAAACCTGCCCTTGAAAAGTCATTTTCGACTGAAGCCGCTGAACCGAAACCACATAAGCTTGCACAGGAATTCAGCGTCTTCATCAATGGTTCGTTCGATGATGATGGGATCATGGACTTGACAAACATGGATGAGAACGGACGATTAACGGGTGGTAAGCATCATCATGGAACAGCGCACGATACGATAAACGGCCAGGCTACGAAGATCATCACTCCACTTGGAGGCTCTTCGTTCGCGCTGAGCCTGCAAAAAGACGACAACACGGCGTTCTACAACGGACTGCTGGTCGTCGACGAAAATAACAAGTTGGTCGTTGTCGGAGGTTATTGCCTTAAGGATCCAGACGATGGCCGTCCTAAAGTTGCTTTAGCTGCTGCCCAAGACGAAGGCGTTTGGGTGATTACTAAGCCTTAGAAGGCTCGATGTTGGCGGTTATTCAAATCTGCTTAGCGACGATCGTCAGTTTCTCAACCTTGGGCCTGACTCAGACTTCGTCTGCCTTGAGCCCGAACCTGCAAAAACAGGGCGACTTCGTTAGGCAGCAGATCAAAGGTGGTGAAAAACAATCGTTCCTGGTGACACTCAGCGCCGGACAGTACGCGAGTATCCGCACGGAACAGCATGGAAGCATTCTCATGGCCTCACTGTTCGATCCTCAGGGCAAAGAGCTCATCAAGATGGACTACCCAGCTGGTGGTCACGGTCCGATTCTGATCTCAACGATTGCGGCTATGTCAGGTGATTATCGGCTGGACGTCTTTTCGAAAGATGACTGGGCCAACCCCACTCCGTTTGAAGTCCTCCTCGACGAATTGAGAAGCTCCGGAGCCGAGGATCAAACTGTCATCGATGCGCAGCAAGCATTTGCCGAGGGGCGAAAGAATTCATGGGCCGACAACGCCACTGCCGCTCTGCCGTATTATGAACGCGCTCTCGATCTTTGGACTAAGGCGAAAGATGAGCACTGGCAGGCTCTTACCTACTTCGCATTGAACAGCGCCTACTCGGGTAACGCGGCTCAGCGTACGAAGGCAATAAAAGCGCTCGAAGCGCTCCTGGCAATCGTCAACGTACGTCTCGCACCCAATGACTGGAGAATCAAAGCGGCGGCACTCAATGATCTTGGCGCCCGCTACAGGCAAACGGGTGAAGTGGAACGCGCCATCCAACTCCTCAAGGAAGCTCTTGAGCTTTTTTCAAATCATAACGACCGGCGCGGCCAAGCTAGTTCGCTCAATAATCTCGCGATCACGTACGGGGTAACCGGAA
>Ga0126376_10001011_pt1 | contig 14769 bp, 12 predicted proteins | sample PanSoiMetPlot_15_FD_92760 | JGI IMG/M metagenome (GOLD analysis project Ga0126376, IMG submission 92760) | Tropical forest soil microbial communities from Panama - MetaG Plot_15 | ecosystem: Environmental > Terrestrial > Soil > Tropical forest > Bulk soil | place: Panama | collected 2016-02-17
AATCCTACCTGGTCCTTCGAACGGCTGTCTGTATGTCTCTTGTACTGGTACGTTAAATAGTACGAGTACTGCTGTCTTTTTCGGGCCAAGTACAGTAGCGCCTCAGCGTGGGTCTTTCCGCTGCCGCTTAGATTCGAAAAGGACTCACGCCGACTTGGCGCAAACCTTTACGTTCTTTCTTTACCCTTTGCCTCGCGCGAAAAAAGATGCTATTTACTATCTGCGGCCCGGCTCCCAAGCCCTTTGAGCGGGAGCATTCATGAAACTCTTCTTCGCCGCGGTCGCTGCCTGCCTTTTTCTCATTCCTATTCCCCTGGTTCTAATCGGCAACGAAGCGCCCGACGCGCCCACTGGTTTTGATGGCAAGTCCAATGGCCTTGTGGACGACGCCACTCACCTAGCCGACCAGGCTAAATTTGACGCATTTGAACAGCTCGCCGACGGTCTCGGCCCGCTCTACAACGCGCAATCCTGTCGCGAGTGTCACCAGAATCCCGTTTCCGGGGGCGCTTCTCAAGTAACCGAGCTGCGCGCCGGTCACAACGATCCCCACGGCCGCTTCCTAACCCCGGCTATTTCCATCGCTGGCGGTGCCGCAGTCGTCTCCGGCCGCTCTTTGATCAATGACCGTACGATTTGTCCCAATGCTGCTTTTGCCGACAAGGAAATTCAGGAACGCGTTCCAGACACGGAAACGATCCGCACCTTTCGTCTCTCTTTGAGCCTTTTCGGCGATGGCTTCATTGAAGCCGTCCCCGACAAAGCTTTCGAGGAGATCTCTCGTCATCAATGTCAATCCACCCACGGTAAAATTTGCGGTCAGGTTCTTTTTGTTCCCATCGTGGAAGCGTCCGGCCAAATGGCCGTCGGCCGGTTCGGCTGGAAAGATCAACAGGCCAGCTTGTTATCGTTCTCCGCAGATGCCTATCTCAACGAAATGGGCATCACCAATCGTTTGCAACCAAACGAAGTGACGAGTCTCTGCAACACCGCTCCCGAGCCGAATGACGCGGTCGGCCCTGATGGCCTTTCCGACATCGATCATTTCGCCCGCTTCATTCGGGCCAGCAAAGCCCCCGCGCGCGATGCGCAACTCGCCGCCAGCTTCGCCGCCAAAAAAGGTGACTTCCTGTTCGAAAAAATCGGCTGTGCCATCTGCCACGTTCCGAATCTCACCACCGCGACGGCTGGGACAAAAATCAATGGGGGTACTTTCGTCATTCCCGCAGCCCTCGGTTCCGTCACCTCGCATCCTTACGGCGACTTTCTCATGCACAACGTCGGCACCGGCGACGGCATCTTGCAAGCCACTCCCGAACACTATGGCCGCCAGGTTTTCAGCCAAATGTCCGGCTACATGGCCAAACAGAACTTCGAAGGCAGCCGCAACAAGATTCGCACCGCACCTTTATGGGGCGTCCGGTTGCGTCCGCGCTTGATGCACGACGGCGCTTCCCTTACCTTCACCGACGCCATCCTTCGTCATCGCGGCGAAGCCTCCGACGTCACCAAAAAGTTCGAAAAGCTGTCCCGCTCTGACAAAGACGCCCTTCTCGACTTCCTGAAATCCCTGTGAACTCTGCGCATTCGAAAAGAATTCGTCGGCAGTTACCCAGTGAGATACCATCATTACTTGCGAGTTTCGCCTTCTGGCCGCCTGGGGGGCTTCCTCGCCCTCTAGAGAGAACCTTCTCCTATCAACTTTTTCTCCTTCATTTAAACCTTTGCGTTTCATGTTCTCGTGCACACTTGCGAAAAAAACGAGGCTACTCACTACTCACTCTCTTTGTCACGATCCAGCTGCCAAACACATACCCCAACGTGCCGGTCACGATGCCCGCGAGCACGTCCGCGACGTAGTGATACCTGCCCCAGATCGTCGAAACGCACATACAGGCCGCGAGCGGCAGCAGCGTCCAGAAGAGCCAGCGCCGGTGCCGCCACGCGCCCCAAAGCGCCGCAACCGCTCCCGCAACATGCTGCGAGGGAAACGCCGCGCCGCGCACTCGCCCAAAGTGCTCGATGAAATTGATCGTTGCGGTGCATGGCCCTCCCCGCAGTTCGCCGTGCCACATCCCCGCCATCGCAAACCACGGGCTCTGCACTGGAAACACCATCGCGATGTAGTAGCCAATCACATAACCCACGGCGGAGTACGTTATCGTCGCCCAGTATGCTTTCCAATCGCGCCGGTAGTACAGCACCCCGCCGACAATCAGCAGGTAGGTGAAATACGTGATGTACGTGAACTGAAAAAAATCGTTGCGGGCCGGCGTCGCGAACTGTTCGAGCCACAGCGCTGGGTGCACTGCAGTCAGCCAATGGTCGAATGCGATCAGCTTCGCGTCTTGCCAGCCGGGATTCACGAGGTGGACGAGCTTCCCCAACTCTTCAAAACAGAAGAGAAAAAACAGGTGCGGATACCAGTGTCGCCAGAAATGCCAGAATCTCGTGGAAAATTCCTCGCCGGACAGAATTGCACGCTGCTCGCTGCGCGCCGCTACACGGCAAAGCCCAAGAATCAAAAGCGAAACGAACGCCTGCGTCGCCACCAGTCGCAGCGGATGCGCCAGATTTCGCGCAAACACCGCCACCGACGCGCCCGAAAGCGCCATATACCCCAGCGCAATCCATTCAAACGCTCCGCAAGCGCGCCAAGCTTCCGCGAACTCGCTCTGCAGCCAACCTGCGGCATTTTGTAGAGGCGATTCTCCTGCGCGCACATTCGGCCAGCTCAGAACCGCTTCATTCCCCAACATTTTCCCGTTCTTCTTCATCGCACTCTTTCCGGTATCATTTTTGCCAGTTTCGATCGCCGGCGCGGTTCTCTCTGCCAGTTCACAATTTCCCAACCCCTCCGTTTCGCCGCCGACCGCAACGCTGCTTCCGGATTCACCGCGACCGGTTTCCCCACGCTCGCCAGCATCCACTCATCCGGCGCACCGTCTCCGTATGCAGCGCACTCTCTCAAATCCAGCTTCCATTTCTCGACGTACCACCACACCGCAATTGCCTTCGCCTCTGCAAACATCGGCGGCCCCAGTACGCGCCCGGTCCATCGCCCGTCCTTTTCCTCGAGACGCGTTGCGCAAACGTGGATCTCCGCGTTCAAATTCCTCTTGGTGATCTCTGCGCGCAGACGTTGCGCAATCTGTTCCGCCAAAAACTCCAGCGTGCCCGTCACCAGCACGATTCGATCTCCACAAGCGGCGTGCCGCGCCACACATTCCAGCGCCTCAGGGAAGAAAGGCGCACCGTCCCCCGCGCGGTTCGCTTGGAGACCGGTCGAGCGAACCCCGCGCAGATACGCCTTGCTTCCCAGCAGCGCATACTTCAGGCCGTTCGGAGCGAGACGTGCCGCTTCCTCAAGCCATTTAAACCCGTTCCGCAGCGGAAACTTCTTTTCGTAAAGCAATGCGCGGAAATACCGCCGCTCGAGCGAGGGCTTCTCCACGAGCGTTCCGTCCACGTCGAAAAATGCCGCGCGGCTCAAGCGGCGCTCCTCGCCAATTTGTTTTTGCGCAACTTGCTTCCAGAAGCGGCCGCAGCCGCCCGCGCGAAGTATTTCCAGCCTTCCGCCAGTACCGGCAGTCCGCGCACGACGCAAAATGCCGCTGTCGCCCACGTCAGCACTTGCGCCATCATCCGGATCGTCACATGCGCTTCGCCCGGCAAGCCACCAAGCAGCGAGACCGGACCGCGAGTCAGCGCCAATTCCAATCCGAGATAACAAAAACACAAACATTTCATCGCCGCGTACAAACCTCGGCTCCAACGTGAAGCCACCAGAGCACGGCCCCACCACGTTTTTAACAGGCCGTTTGCGCCCCAGCCGGATTGGCCGGCTTTCAATGCCAACCCCCGCAGAAAATCCGTCGCTGCGCCGCGCGAAAAAAATAAAACCGGCACCCAGAGAGAAACCATGCCAACCACGGCGAAATACGTGAAGTACACGTTCTCGATCATGCGGTCACCCAGCACGTCCAACTGTGCGCCGAGCGGCGTCGCCATCTGTTTCTTTCGCGCCAGATGGCCATCTAGAGCGTCGAGTGCAATGGCCGCGACCGTCAGCGCTACCGCAAAGAGGTTTGACCACATGCCGCGTCCAAACAGGCTTACGGCCGCGAAGCCCACGGCCACGCGCAAAACCGTGACCTTATTCGGCGTCCATCCGGTGTTAAAAAGGCCGGCCATCGCTCTTCTCCGTTTGATGCGGAGAGCATGTGGCGCGCCAGAAGGCGGCACTCTAAGTGCCGTATATACAAGCACTTGTGCGCTTCGCAAGTTGCGGAATAAAGGCGCCGCGCCAGCGGTTTCCGCCAGTTGTCTGTCTTTTGCCGCATTTAGGAGTGCGGGGAATTTGCGGCGAGTTATGGGACAATTTTGTGGGGCATCTCGCGGGCCCTTCGGGCCAGCGACGAATCACACGGTATTGCCATCCCATAGGATTCGAGGTCTTTGCGCTTATGCAAGCTGATGTTTCGTTCGTGGCCGCTTTTCTTGCCGGCCTGGTGTCGTTTCTTTCGCCGTGTGTTCTGCCACTCGTGCCCGGCTACATTTCGATGCTCTCCGGCGTCGGAATGGAACAGTTGCGGCAAGGCCAGCAGCCGCGTGGCGGACTCTTTGCTTCGGCGCTTTCCTTTGTCGTCGGATTCTCGGCGGTCTTCATTTCGTTTGGAGCGTCTGCGAGTGCTGTGGGATCGTTCTTGCGCGAAAATCGCACCACGCTTGCGCCGATTGCCGGCGCACTGATTATTTTGTTTGGCCTGCATCTGCTTGGCTGGCTGATCAAACTCACAACGAAAGTCGGAATCATCGTTGGCGCAGTTCTCGTTGCACTCGGCATTGTTTCGCTCCTTTATCGCGATCCACTTTTTCTGAAGTTCGGCGCCGTTCACTTTTTTTCACTTTCGGTGATCGGATTTTTCGGGCCGATGCTGGCGCGCTGGCTGAATCGCGATGTCCATTTGCGCAGTTCCTCGAAGCAGCCGGGAATCTGGAGCGGATTTTTGCTGGGGTTTGCATTTGCGTTTGGCTGGACGCCGTGCATTGGGCCAATTCTGGCCACGGTACTGGCGCTGGCCGCGGCAAGCGAAACGATTTTTCGCGGCGTGCTGTTGCTTGCGGCGTATTCCGCGGGTTTGGCAATTCCGTTTTTGCTCACGGCCGTCGGAATTGGCCAGTTTCTGAAGTTTTATCAGCGTTTCCGAAAGCATCTCCATGCTGTCGAAATCTTTAGCGGCGCATTGCTGCTTTTTGTCGGCTCGTTGATTTTCGTGAACCGGCTGACGTGGCTCGCCGGCAAGCTCGGCGCTCTGAATACGTTAGTGCTGTGGCTCGAAAAAGCGGTCACCGGCGGCAAGTGAACAAGAATCAGGAGCCACGGGTATACTAGAAGTGAGCGACTACTAGGGGAAAGGGTTGGGGCATTTCATGCGGAGACAGATTTTTCTTTTTTCGATTGCGGCCGTCGTTTTGCTGATCGGTGTTGGTTGCAAACACGGAGCGAGCGCGAGCGGCAAGGCTGATCCAACGCAAACCGTCATCAAGGGCCTGGACGGTAAGGAAGTCGCGGTGGCGCAGTACAAAGGCAAAGTGGTGCTGGTAAATTTCTGGGCGACGTGGTGCGAGCCGTGCAAAATTGAAATTCCAGAACTGATTCAGCTACAACAGAAATACGAATCGAAGGGCTTCACCATTCTCGGCGTCGCGATGGACGACGAAGGCAAAAGCGTCGTTGCTCCATTCGTGCAGACCAAGCGCTATGACATCGGTGGCGGCCAGCAATTGCCCATGAATTATCCGATCCTGCTCGGCAACGAAGAAATCGCCAATAAGTTCGGCGGTCTGCTCGGCTATCCGACAACTGTTCTATTCGACAAAGATGGCAAGGAGATCCATCGCACCACGGGTGCGATCGCATACGACGAGTACGCAAAGCTGATCGAGGGACATCTCTAGACGCAAATGCTCGAGGAACGCGATTTTCAAAGGAAGTGCGACGCGGCGCTGGAAGAGTTGAAGCGGCGGATGCTGGATGCCGGCGACACACACGGTTTTGATGTGGAAGGGGAAAGCGGGAAACTGGAAGTGCTGTTCGAGGAACCGCAAGAAGCGAAATTCGTGATTTCGCCGAATACGCCGATGCGAGAGATCTGGATTTCTGCACTCTCGACGAGCTTTAAATTGGGATGGTCGGAAGCGAAGAACTCTTTTGTCTTAGAAAAGACGGGTGAAGACTTGACGGGTGTGATGAGCCGAGTGATTTCGCAGCAGTTGGGCAACGAGGTGAAGTTGTGAAGCGATTTTTTGTTCCCTTTCTGTTGGTTTTGGTTGGATTTGCGCCGCGCATTCTGAACGCGCAGATTCCGAATGCAAAGGACGTCGTAAGTTCGGCAGCCTACACTTCGTTTGATCCGGTCGCGCGGGGAAAGGAATTTCAGATTGCAGTGGTGCTGAAGATTCGCGACGGCTATCACATCAACGCGCGCAAGACGACGCTGGACTATCTGATTCCCACCGATTTGAAAGCGGAGCTGCCGCTCGGATACAAAGCGAGCGAAGTTGCCTATCCCGACGGAACGCTGAAATCGTTCGCGTTCTCGCAATCGGAAAAACTGAATGTATACACCGGCACCGTAACTTTGCATCTGAAGGTGACGCCTCCGGCGGACGCGGTCCTCGGCACGCAGCATATTCCGTTGAAGCTTCGCTATCAGGCGTGCAGCGAGTCCGTTTGCTTGCCGCCTGTCCGCCAGGACGTGGACGCGGCCTTCACGATTGCCGCTACCGCCAAACCTGCCCACGCGGAATTCTTCAAACACAACTAGGCGGCGGTTTCAAACCTCTGGCAGACTGAAATCATGTTGGCCAGAAGCAAAAGCTGGTGGTTTGCCGCCGGCGCCTGCGCAGTCCTTGGGTGTGCCATCGCGGGCGGATTTTTGGCGTGGCGGGCGCGACACATGGAGCCGTTGTTGCGGGAAGTGCTGGTCGCACAATTGAGCGACCGCTTCCAGAGTCAAGTCGAGCTTCGGACGCTGCATGTGCACATTTTTCCGCGCATCGGAGTGGTGGGCGAGGGCATCGTGTTGCGTCATCACGGCCGGACCGACATTCCGCCCCTGTTGCAGATCGAGCGATTCTCCTTCGAAAGCGGTTTGAGCGGGCTGATCCACCTGCCACAACGCATTCAATTTGTTCGCGTGGAAAAAATGACCATCACGCTGCCGCAGCGAGGAGAAAAAGGCATGGACCATGCGTGGGAAAACGCACAAGCCTTGAAGCTTCCGAAAATAGTTTTGGACCGCGTCGAGTGCAGCGATGCGGACATATTTACGACACCGACAAAACCGGGCAAGGATCCGCTGGATTGGCAAATTCATGACCTCATCTTGCGCGGAGTCGATTTGGACAAGCCCTTTGGATTTCACGGAACGTTAACGAATGCGCAGCCGGTCGGTGAGATTGCAACCGAAGGGCAATTCGGGCCTTGGGACGAGGACGATCCGGGAAACTCTCCCGTCGCCGGTGACTATACCTTCAAAAATGCAGACCTCGGGCCATTGCCCGGGATCGCCGGAACACTTTCGTCTGTGGGCCAATTCGGCGGATTCTTACGCGAGCTTACGGTGAAGGGCACGACGGAAACACCAGACTTTTCGCTCGACAAGACGGGCACTCCGGTGGCGTTGCACACGGAATTCGACGCCACGGTGGACGGAACAAACGGCGACACGCTTTTGCATCCGGTACGAGCGCGGCTACGAAAGACACCCATTATTGCGGAGGGCAAAATCGTTCTGGTGCCGAAGGAAGGCCATTTGATCGAACTTGCTGTCAGCGTGCCGCAAGGACGGATTGAAGATATTTTGAATCTCGCGGTTCGTTCGGAAAAACCAGTGATGAGCGGTCCTGTGAAATTGAGGGCCAAACTCACGGTGAAGCCGGGAAAAGCGGCGGCTCTGCAGAAACTCGTTCTGGACGGAGCCTTCGGCGTGGAAGACGCAAAATGGTCGAGTGCGGAGATGCGCGAAAAGCTTGAGTCGCTCAGTCGCAAAGCGCTGGGCAAGCCCGAGGATGAAGAAATTGGCAGCGCACTTTCCGATTTGCGGGGAAGTTTTCACCTGGAGAGAGGATTGATTGAGTTTCGCAGGCTGACATTCGGCGTACAGGGAGCACAAATCGATTTGGCCGGAACATACGACGTTGTTGGCGGCGCGCTGGATCTGAAAGGCCATCTGCGGCTGAAGGCTAAGCTCTCGCAGACTACGACCGGCGCAAAATCATTCTTTATGAAGGCGTTCGATCCATTTTTCTCCAAGAACGGCGCGGGTACAGAGTTGCCAATCACGATAACGGGGACGCGGGATAATCCCCTGTTTGGCGTCTCCGTATTTCACAAAGAAATTAAGAAGGAAGTCAAAGCAGGGCCAAACGGCGATAAGAAAGAGCAGAAACGTTAAGCCTCAGGTGGTGAGCCGGTCTTTGGAGATGGGCTGGAGTTGCCAAGCCTCAGCCCAGATGATGGGCGCGTTCGCTAGAAGCGTGCTCACGACAAGCGGTCCGGTCGGCTCGCGGTAGGTCCTTAGGGTTATTGCTTCAAGATGGTTGCAGATTGTCTCCACGACTGAGCCATCCACAATCATTCGAAAATGAAAATCGTGGCGCATTGTATCCGTCGAAATGTCGAATGTCGTTCCATTCATAGTCAGACGTAGAGCGGAATCGGCCTTAGAAGATTCAAATGACAGCCATGGACCAGCGGAATCATTAAGCGAGAAAGACCAAGGATTTTTGATGGACGTCCACGCCAATTCGAACGCAAGATTCTCCAGCTCGATTTTGTCGATGCTCACGCCTCCGTCGGGATAGACCAAGAAACCACTTTTCAGGTGATTTGGAGGTTTGCGGAGTGATTCGACTTTCGGGGCGAACTTCATTTCGAGCCTGTCGTCGGTGCTGAGAGAAAGGATGCGGGGGAGGGCCAAGCAGCCAGCCCAGCCGGCGGCGATGAGTTCGGCATCGGGGCGGCGTTCGGGGATCCAGCCCCAGAGGATGCGGTTGCCTTTGGCGTCGAGCTGGGTTTTTTCGGCGTAGTAGACGCCGTGGTCGAGAACGCCGCGCTTTTGCGGATGGAAGACGAGTTCCTGCGCATCGAATTCGCCAACTTCCCAGATGACCTGGCCAGCGGTGGAATAAAGCAAAACGTGTTTTTTGCCGAGCGGGAAAAAGTCCGGGCATTCCCACATTTCACCGGAGTCGACGGGATTGGTGTTTTCTTTTTCGGTCCAGTGACCGGAAGCGAGTGGATGGAGATATTCCCAGTTGTGCAAATCTCTGGAGCGATAGAGCAAAACGCGGCCACCGACTTTGAATTGGCCGGAGGCGACGCCAAGAAACCAAAATTTTGACCTTTCATCGCGCCAAAGAAACGGATCGCGGAAGCCGGTGAGCCTTTCATCGTTGGGAGGCTCAAGGACGGGATCTTTCCATTTTGTCCAGACGCGGAGTTGCGGATCGGAAGAAGTAGCGAGGCACTGGGTTTCGCGGAAATTGTGATGGCCGTCGCGGAGCGTGGCTTGTTCGAAGGGAGTTTCCTTGACGCCGGTGTAGAGAATTGTGGCCGTGCCGTTATCGTTGACGGCGCTACCCGTGAAGCAGCCGTCGGCATCGGCCCAGCCGGGAGTCGGTGCAAGAGCGATCGGGAGATGACGCCAGTGAATCATGTCTTCGCTAACGGCGTGATTCCAGTGCATATCGCCCCAGACGGCAGCGTTGGGGTTGTACTGGAAAAACATGTGGTAGAGGCCGTTCCAGAAGATGGGGCCGTTCGGATCGTTCATCCAGTTTTTGGCGGGTAGCAGATGAAATTGCGGGCGTAGCGGATCGGCGGCGAGTTTTGCCTGGAGTGCCTCGTCGGCAAGGACGCGCGAGCGGCTTTTAAAAGCTGAGAAAGTGGCAAGTGAGGCGGACGCGACGGCGGACTTCAGAAAGGTGCGGCGAGAGGAATGCATTAGAACTTCCTCCTTGCTGCGAGCTTATGCGGCGCCGAAGCCACGGACAGCGTCGCGGAGGCGGCCGACGACGCGCCCCTGTCCTAGCTGAACCATGGAGTCAAAGAGCGGCGGCGCGACAGCCTGACCAACGATGGCGACGCGGATGGCATTGATGAGCAACCCCGCTTTGACGCCGGCGGCTTCGGCGACGGCACGCGTAGCGTGGTCGCAGGCGTCGTGATTCCATACTGTCAGCACGGCGAGAGCGTCGGCAGTTTTCGCGAGGAGTTCCGGAACTTTCGGATCTTTCCAGAATTTGTCCTTGGCAGCCTGTTCGTAGGGAAAGTCTTCCGCAAAAAAGCCGCGGGACCAAGTGGAAAAATCGGGAAGCAGACGAACGCGCGGACGAAGCAGGTCGACGGTTTTAGAGAACCATTCGCGGCCAGCGCCGCTCGACCATTCGTCTTTCCAAAGACCGCGGCTCTTCAGTTCGGCTTCGACTTCGGGAAGCAATTCTTCAATGGGAAGTTTTTGCAGAAACTGGGTGTTGAACCATTCAAGCTTGGGACGATCGAAAACGGCATTGGTATGGCTGACGCCTTCAAGCGAAAATTTTTCCAGCAATTCACTGGTGCGAAGGTATTGTTCGTCGTTGCCTGGAGCCCAGCCGAGGAGCGCTAGGAAATTGCGGAACGCTTCGGGAAGAAAGCCTTCCGAGCGGTACATGTTGACGTCGGTGGCGCCGTGGCGCTTCGAGAGGCGCGACTTGTCGGAGCCGAGAATGAGCGGAACGTGGGCGAAGACGGGCGGCCTGGCGACGAGCGCGTTGTAAAGAAGGACTTGCTTGGGAGTGTTGGAAATGTGATCGGCGCCGCGGATGACATGTGTGATGCGCATGTCCACGTCATCGACCACGACGCTCATCTGGTACATGGCCTGGCCGAAGTCGTCGCCGTCTTTGCCGGAGCGGAGAAGGACAAAATCTTCGATTTCGTCATTGGAAAATTCGCGCTCGCCGAAGACGGCGTCGAAAAATTTAGTCTTGCCGCCGATGGGGACTTTGAAGCGCACCGCCGGCTTTGTGTCGGGCGAGGAGGGCTTACCGTCGCGGCAGGAGCAACGGACGATGCGGCGGACCTGCACCGGGCCGGAGCCTTGTTCCGCGTGGTCGCCGCCGACATATTTTTCGGGCGGGCAGTAGCAAAGGAAAGCCGAGCCGTTGGCGAGCAGTTTTTTCGCAGAGTCTTTATAGAGTTGTGTGCGTTGAGACTGGTAGAAAGGGCCTTCGTCCCAATCGACGCCGAGCCACTTGAGTCCTTCGAGAATCCCGGTGACGAGTTCCGGCTTGTTGCGCTCGGCATCTGTGTCCTCGATGCGCAGGATCATCGTGCCCTGATAGCGGCGGGCGAAGAGCCAGTTAAACAGAGCCGTGCGGGCGCCGCCGACGTGGAGATAGCCGGTCGGCGAGGGGGCAAAACGGACGCGGGTGTTGGCAGGAACAGGATGAACAGTGTCAGTCATGAGCGGCGAGGAATCTCCATCAAAATACAAACTATCAGTGTAGCGAAAATCCGGCTCGGGCGGCAAAACAGGAGGGAAATCCGCAGGCGATAGGACTGTGCTGTGTCGGTTACCCCTAGAGTGTGCTCCTGTCTCTTTGGCCACCAGTACCCCAGTACGGTTGCACAGGTAAAAAATCGTGGACGATAATCGCGAGTACGAAAGTTTGTGCACGAAGGGTGTGTCTCTAGACGAGGACAGGAAGCACAGATGCAGGCGGCTCGGCGCAGTCGCGAACCGAGGTAGCTTTCTTTTCTACGCGACAGAGATTTTTAGTCCGCAAAAGCGGACGCGGAAGCGATTACGTTGACGGATCAAGGATTAGTTGCCATCGCACTGCTCGTCGCCACGTCGCTGGTGGCAGGCTTCTTTGCGTATATCCATAGCGCCAAACGGCAAATGTATCTGCTGCTGTGGACCGCGGGGTGGAGCCTGCTAGCGTTGCATTATCTAGGGGCTGCGTTTTCCGATCGTGTCACGGAATCAAATTACCAGGGTGCGCTCGATCATTGGCTCTTCGGCATGGCGGGCGTGCTCTTCTTCCTGGGAACGCAACTCTACGCGCAACGAAAACCGTGGCTTACGGGAGCGCTCCTAGCTTCGCTGGTAATGGGCGGCTGGGCCATCGCCAACGCCGTCTCACAATTCAAGGTTTCCACGATCGTGGCGGGAAGCGTCGTGTACGTAGCGACAGGTGTACTTTTCTGGAGCGAGAGCCGGCGACAGGAGACGCTGGCGGACCGGCTTCTTTCGGTCGTATTTTGCGCCTGGGGATTGCTGGGACTAGCGTTCTCGGTTTTCGGAACCTGGCTGACGGACCATCACTTACAACTGCACCCGGTTTCTTCGATCCCGGGAGCGTTCGCGGCAATCATGATGGTGATGGCGCTGTACGAGGAGGAAAAGCGCCGCATCGAGCGCAACATGCTGGCGCTGTCGAACTTGAATTTGGCGACGTCCAGTTTTGTTGGTGGCGAGATTCACAGGATGCTTTCGCAGGCACTCGATAGGGTGCTCGGTGTAGTGCGATTGCCCGCGGGAGCGCTGTTTCTGCATCAGGGAGATCCGCAAGGGCCGACATCGGTTGTCGCGGCGGGGCTCGATGATGAATTCTGCCGGACGGTGCAGCAAGAGGGCCTGGACGACTACCTGGTAAACCTCGTGGCGCGGCTCGGCGGCCTGCTCGGGTTCCGCGATATGCGGGACGATTCACTTTCCGCGCTGGAAAAAGAGGAACCGATCCGGCGATTCCGCCAACTGGCCCTGCGCCAGGATCTGCGGAGCATCATCGCCATCAGCCTGCAGGCAAAAGATCAGGCGTTCGGCGTGCTATTGCTCGGTTCGCCGGACAGCAGGAAATTTACACCGGCGGAACTACGGCTGCTGTTTGCATTGGGACACCAGATCGGCATGGCAGTCGAGAACAGCATGCTGATTCAGCAGACGGCGCGGCGGTCCGAAGAACTTCACGTGCTGAACGAGATCGGCCGCGCGCTGAGCTCGACGCTCCAGAAGGAAGACCTGTTTCGCAAAATCTGGGAAGAGTTGCGGCGTCTGTTTGACGTCGAGAACTTCTATATCGGCTCCATCGACAGCTCTCGCGACGAGATGCGATTTGACCTGGAGATTGTTGACGGCGTGCGGCTGCCAAAGCGTTTGCGACCGGCGGGAAATCATCTGACGGAATTCATCATTCGAACGCGGCAGCCGGTGCTGATCCGGGAAAATTTCGTTTCGGAAGTGAAGAAACTGGGCGTAGAACCGATTCGCAACCGCGGCTGCTTTTGCGGCGTTCCGCTGGTCGCCTACGACCGCGCGATCGGCGCGATGGCGGTGTTCTCCGATCAAGAACGAGTGTTCGACGAAGGGCACCTGGAATTACTCCGTGTGCTGGCGAGCGAAGCTTCCATCGCAATGGAAAACGCGCGGCTGTTCCAGGAAGAACGGACGAAGGCACGGCACTTGGCGCTTCTCAACACTATTTCGCGAAACGCGATCGCGACGCTCAATCCGGATGAAATGCTGGCGAAGATCACCGAACAACTGGAAGCGGGGTTGACGTACGACCATATCGGCATCGCCACGCTGGACTATTCGACGCGGGAAATTGTGATTCAGGCAGAAGCCGGGAAGCGGCGCGGCGCCCTTGGTGTGCGCATTCCGCTAGGGACTGGACTACTCGGGCAGGTCGCTCGCACCGGCAGCATGGTTTCGTATAGCGCATCGGTAGCGGCGGAAGCGGCGTTGAAGCCGATGCTCGCAGAATCCGTCGCCGCGATCGGCTTGCCGGTCTTTTACGCCGAACAACTGCACGGCGTGCTCTATGTCGAATCTTCAGAAGCCATTGAGTTCTCCGAAGAAGAGATTCTTCTGCTCGGCACGCTCGCGGACTTGATTTCCGGCGCATTGCACAACGCGTTGACATTCCAGAAAGCGCAGGAACAGGCGATCACGGACGGTCTGACGGGCGTGAAGACGCACCGCTTCTTTATGGAAGCGCTTTCGGCGGAATGGAAACGCTCGACGCGCGCCGGCCGCGCTTTCGCCCTGGTATTAATGGACCTCGACCGATTCAAATTCGTGAACGATTTTTACGGCCATCTGGAAGGTGACCTGGTGCTGCAGCGCGTCGGTCAAATTCTGGAAACGAATTGCCGCCGTTCGGACGTTGTGGCGCGCTATGGCGGCGACGAATTCGTTATTTTGATGCCGGAAACTTCGATGGAACAGGCGCGGCAGCTTGCGTCCAAGCTGCGCGGATGGGTGGCAGCCGATCCACTGCTGCGCGAGAAAAACATTTCGGCGAGCTTCGGCATCGCGTGCTATCCGCTGCACGGCTCTTCGCCGCAAGAACTGATGCAGGTTGCGGACGCCTCAATGTACCTCTCGAAACACCACAGCGGAAACGCGGTTTCTACCGCCGATCATTTTGACCCGAACGAAGCAAAAAAATGGAAACGCGACGTGCTGGAAGCTTACTTAGGCGTCACGCTAAAGCGGCTTTTTGCAACCGGGCCAGAAGCTTTCGAAGAGATCTACCAGAGATTGAAACAATTCACGGAATCGCTAGCGGCCACGGAGAATGGCGGCGCACCGACTGTCGCGGAACGGCCGGACGGTCCGCAAGCGCTGCCGCAAGCGGTGCTGGATACGGTCACGTCGCTCGCCTACGCCATCGACGCGAAGGATCACTACACGCAGGGCCATTCACAAA
>Ga0126376_10001013_pt1 | contig 14755 bp, 8 predicted proteins | sample PanSoiMetPlot_15_FD_92760 | JGI IMG/M metagenome (GOLD analysis project Ga0126376, IMG submission 92760) | Tropical forest soil microbial communities from Panama - MetaG Plot_15 | ecosystem: Environmental > Terrestrial > Soil > Tropical forest > Bulk soil | place: Panama | collected 2016-02-17
ATCACCCCGCCGCTGCGCGTCGTCCCGTTGTTCGAACGCGTGCCGGACCTGCAAACAGCGGGAGCGACGATGACGGATCTGCTCGGGCTGGCGGCCTACCGCGAGCGTATCCAGGGGCACCAGGAGATCATGGTCGGCTATTCCGATTCCGCCAAAGGCGACGGCCGCCTCTCGGCGGCATGGGAGCTGTATAAGGCGCAGGAAGACGTCGTAGCCGCGTGCCGGGCGAGGGGCGTGAGCGTCACCCTGTTCCACGGCCGGGGCGGCACGGTCGATCGCGGCGGCGGGCCGATGCATCTCGCGATCCAGTCTCAGCCGCCCGGCTCGGTGAATGGGTCGCTGCGCGTGACGGAGCAGGGGGAGACGATCGACTCGAAGTTCGGGCTCCCCGGGATCGCGCTGCGGACGCTGGAGCGCTACACCACGGCCGTACTCGAAGCGACCCTGCGCCCCGTGCAGAACCCGGAGCCACGCTGGCGCCAGCGGATGCAGCTGCTCGCCGACAGCGCCCGCGGCGCTTATGGAAGGGTGGTGCACGACACTCAGGGCTTCATCGACTATTTCCGGGCCGCGACACCGCAACCGGAAATCGAGAAGCTGAGGATCGGCTCGCGCCCCGCGCGGCGCACCACGACGGCAGGGCTGGAGGGGCTGCGCGCCATTCCCTGGGTCCTCGCCTGGACGCAGACGCGCCTCATGTTGCCCGCCTGGCTCGGTGTCGGTGCCGCTCTCCAGCGGTCAGGGAGTGAGGACATCGAGCTGCGCCAGATGTACGACGCGTGGCCGTTCTTCTCCTCGACGCTCGATCTCGTCGAGATGGTGCTGGCAAAGGCCTCACCGGAGATCGCGGCGCGCTACGATCTGCGGCTCGTCCCGGAGAAGTTACGGCCCATCGGGGAACAGCTCCGTGGCGAGCTGCGCGCGACGATCGCCACGCTGCTCAGCGTGACACGCCACCGCGAGCTGCTCGAGCACAACCCCGTGCTGCGCCGCTCGGTCGACGTGCGCAACCCCTACGTCGATCCAATCAACCTCGTGCAGGTCGAGATCCTGAGCCGGCTGCGCAGCAGTGGAGCAGACATCGAGCTGCTGCGTGATGCGCTGCTGGTGACGGTGAATGGGATTGCGGCGGGAATGAGAAATACTGGGTAGGTCTCTAATTGACAACAACCACAACCCCCTTCATCCCCGCATGCAGCGTGCAGGTGTACGCAAACTTCCCCACCGTCGTGAACTGCTTGTTATAAGTCCCGCTGTTTTGCGTCGCCGATGCCTGTCCGGGTCCGAACGTGACGTTGTGGTTCTGCGACCCCGCCCAGGTCCAGTACACGGTGTCGTTCACCTGGAGGATGACGCTGTCGGGCTGGAAGAAGTTGTCCTTGACCGCGACCGAGTCCCGGACGGGCGGAGTGGCGGCGTTGGCGCTGAACGTGACCGGGGTCAGTCCCGCCACCGTTGCCGTCACGACGTGGACCGAGGCGGCGCCGAGGGTGAGGACGGTCGCGGCCATGCCCTTGGAATCGGTCGAATCCACGGCAGGGGTGAGGCTGCTGCCGCCACCGCTGCCGGTAACGATCGCCCAGTCGACTCGCACCCCCGGCACGGGTCTGCTGTTTGCGTCGGTCACCGTGACGCTGAACGCCACGGGCAGGGCGTTGTTGTGATACCACGTCTGCGCGTCGCCCCCCGCCTTCGCCACCAGGGCCGGCGGGCCCGGCGGTTGGGTGCTGTCCGAGCTGCAGGCCAGCGCCAGGAGGCCGCAATAAGCCAGTCGTCGTGCCCAATTGTTCGCCGACGGAAGTCGGCGCGCCGGTGCGGACCAGTCTGGTATCATCACGGGCGCCCCACGACTTCGAATGTTCCCATAAGATCGGCAGTGGACGATGACCCGACGTACACATGGAATGTCCCGGGCTCCACCACGTACCGCATCGCCTGGTTCCAGAATCCAAGCTGCTGCACCGGGACGCGGAGCTCGACCGTCTTCGTTGCTCCGGCGGCGAGCTCGACACGTTGAAAGCCCTTGAGCTGGCGCAGCGGCCGCGTCACGCTGCCCACGGCATCGTGGATGTACAACTGGGCCACGTCGGTGCCTGCACGTGCGCCGGTGTTGGCGACCGTCACGGACACCACCAGGGTATCGCTGGGGCGCAGCCGGGCGCTGGCGACCTTCAGACCGCTGTATGCGAACGTCGTGTAGCTCAAGCCGAACCCGAACGGGTAGAGCGGCGTGTTCGCGATGTCGAGATACTTGGAAGTGAAGTGCTGTCCCGGGGCGGCGGGGCGCCCCGTGTTCTTCTGCGCGTAGTAGATCGGGATCTGTCCCACGCTGCGCGGGAACGTCACCGGCAGCCGGCCGCTCGGGTTCACGTCCCCGAACAACACGTCGGCGATGGCATGACCCGTCTCGTCACCCAGGAACCACGTCTCGAGGATCGCCGGGACGTGCTCCGCCGACCACGACAGCACCAGCGGTCTGCCGCTCATGAGCACGAGCACTACCGGCTTCCCGGTGGCGATGATCGCTCGCTCCAGCTGCTCCTGCGCCCCCGGGAGGCCCAGCGCCGAGCGGCTCGACGCCTCGCCGCTCATCGTGTCGGCTTCGCCGACGACGAGGATCGTGAGGTCGGCCTGCTGCGCCATGGCGACCGCGGCGGCGATGCCCGAGGTGTCCCCATCGGTGACGCCGGTGCCGGGCGCCGTGAGCACGGTGACGCCTGCACCGGCCCGTTCCTTGATCCCCGCCAGCACCGACACGACGTCACTGGGCCGGCTCTTGCCCGACCAGGGCCCGAGCGGGTTGACGGTGTCGGCCGCGAGGGGACCGATCACGGCGATCGTCTTCGCCGTCGCCGCGATGGGAAGGAGCCCGCCGTCGTTCTTCAGCAGGACGATCGACTCCTGCGCCGCGCGGCGCGCCAGCGCTTTGTCGGGCTCGACGGGCGGCATGGCGCGATAGGGATCGTCGAACAGGCGCAGCCGGAACTTTTCGCGCAGGATGCGGCGCACCGCCTCGTCGACCTGCGCCATCGGGATTCTGCCCGACCCCACGAGGGCGGGGAGGCTGTCGACGTAGATCGCGGCCACCATATCCATGTCGACGCCGGCGGCGAGCGCCAATCGTCCCGCTTCGGACGGCGAGGCGGCGATGCCGTGCGCCACGAGCTCGGCGACGGACGTCCAGTCGCTCACCACGAAGCCACGGAAGCGCCATTCGCCGCGTAGCACGGTGTTCGTCAGCCACGGGTTGGCGGAGCTCGGCACGCCGCCGATCTCGTTGAACGCCGACATGACCGAGCCGACACCGGCGTCGACTGCCGCCTTGTAGGGCGGCAAGTAGACCTCGCGCAGCGTGCGCTCCGACATGTCGACGGTGTTGTACTCGCGGCCCGCTTCGGCGCCGCCGTACGCCGCGAAATGCTTCACCGTCGCCAGGATGTACTGCTGGAAGCCGCGCACCCGCGCGACGGCGAGGGCCGACCCGAGGTAGGGGTCTTCACCGGATCCTTCGGCGATCCGTCCCCAACGCGGGTCGCGCGCGATGTCGACCATCGGGGCGAACGTCCAGTTGAGTCCGGCTGCTCGCGCTTCGCGCGCCGCAAACTTCGCCGTCGCCTCCGCGAGCTCCGGGTCCCAGGCGCTCGCCTCGCCGAGCGGGATCGGGAACGTGGTGCGGTAGCCGTGGATGACGTCCTGGCCGAAGAGCAGTGGAATGTGGAGCCGCGATTGCTCGACCGCGATCTTCTGCATGTCGCGCGTTGCGTCGGCGCCATCGAGGTTCAGGAATCCGCCGACGAGACCGCGACGCACCAGATCCGCCTGGGACGGGTTCGCGCCGGGATTCCAGGTCGGCAGGTTCAGCTGGCCCAGCTTCTCCGCGAGCGTCATCTGCGCGATGAGGGCGGTGATGCGTTGCTCGACAGGAGCCTGGGCGGCGAGCGATGGGGAACGGCAGACAACGCCGACGACCGCAAGGATCAGGAGCGGTGTGCGCACGGTCTCAGTCTCCAGTAGGGAACTACTGCTAGTGCCGGGTCGAGGCCTGCTTCGTCTTGATGACGATGACCCCGTTGCCGCCACGCACGCCGTACAGCGCCGTTTCGGATGGGTCCTTGAGGACCTGGATGGACTCGATGTCCTTCGCGAACAGGCCGCTGATGCGGCCGTTCGGTCCCGGGGTGATGGGGATCCCGTCCAGGACGTACAGCGGCTCGCCGTTGCCGAAGAACGAGGAGGGCCCGTGAATGCGGATGGCGACGGACCCGTCGTTGGTACGGGTAACTTCGAGGCCGGGCACCTTGCCCTGCAGCGCCATCTCGATCGGCTCGTTGGCGCCGACGCGACTGTCGACGGAGGTGACCGTCGACGGATCGCGGTTCGACAGATGTCCCGTGTCGGGCCGCGCGGCGGCTCTGGTCGTGTCGGTGACCTGGCTCTGACGGGAAGCGGCGTTGGGGTGCGCGCATCCAATCGCATACACCGCGACGACAGCGAGAGCCAAGGCACGCAACGGCGTCACCATGTGCAACAATATACCCGCAATGGACAACCTCGCCATCCCGGGGTTATTGAAGTAAGTCGATGACCTGCCTTGCGTTGTTGATCGCCGCCCAGATCGCGCGGGCGGACACCGTGCCACCGTACCTCGCATTCCCTGAGCCGCAGCTGGATGATCCGGCCGCCTATCAGGGATACGAGACGCTGGTCTACCGCGATGCGCGCAAGAACGCGCTGCAGATCTACCTGAATCGGAAGAGCGGCCGCGTCGTCCATCTCTGGGCCGACGCCCTCGACGAGAGTATCGGTTTCACCGCGCGCGATTCGTCGGGGCGCCCCGCCGGGCTGCTGTGGCTCGGCGCTGCTCGCGTGTCGGAGTCGAGCGGCAACCGCTCGTTGTCGTACACGCTCGAGTCGCCGTCGGCGGTGACGCTGGGGCACTTCCTGCTCGGGTCGATGCGGGTCGAGCGCGATCTGCAGTACGCCGGTCGCGATACGCTGCCGTTCGATTCGACGACGTTTCCGCGCCCCGAGCTCGATTCGCTGATCGCCAACGTGGCGCGGCTCGCTCCGCTGGAGCGGCCCCGCCAGCTCAAGCTGCTGTGGGCGCGATCCGTCGAGGAGCTGCGCAAACGCCTCACCCCGACCGTGCTGCAGCTGCGGCCCGCGCCGGTGGAGATGCAGATCTCCCAATCGAGCTTCGACACCAAGACGCATCTCTGGTTGATTATCGACGGCGCTTCCGGCACCACCGCAACGTTCACGAAGTCGACCGTCACCTTCCGCCCTGCCAGGGGAGGGCGCGTCCGGCTGCGGATCCGTGTCACCACCGACGCCGCCGCGCTTACACCGCTCGGTCGCGACGCGATCTTCAACGATCAGTTCCGCCGCTTCTACGATGCCGTGAAGGCCGACACGACGCATCCCGAGCGGTTTCGCCGGCTGGAGCGCGAAGTGCGCGGGATCGAAGTGCTGTGTTACCGCGAAAAGATGATGGCGGGGCTCCCCAACTTCGCGACCTACTTCGGGCGCGACATGTTGATGACGGTGCTGTTGATGCGCCCCGTGTGGGATGCGTCGATGCCGGAGCATGCAATCGCGAGCGCGCTGCGCAAGCTGTCGCCCGAGGGCGCGGTGAGCCACGAGGAGGCGCTCGGCGGCCAGGCGATTCGCGAGCACGCGGCGGAATACAACCGGCTGGTTGCCGCGGGAAAGCTCCCCGCCGCGCGCGCCGTGCTGAGCAATCTTCAGGCGGTGCGCGAGAACTACATCATGGTGGACGCCAACTACCAGCTCCCGGTAGTCGAGGCGGGGTACTTGAGCGACGCCCGTGTCCCGGCGGAGCGGCGGCGGCGCTTCCTGCTGGAGCCGGGCCGCCTTGGAAAGCTGATCGCCAACCTCGCCTACGTCGCGCGCCAGACCGCCGCCTACGCACACGATCCCTCACCCACCAACCTCGTCTCCTTCCCCCGGAGCGATGAGGGCCGTTGGATCTCGGCGAGCTGGCGCGACAGCCGCGACGGCTACGGCGGCGGTCGCTTCGCCTACGATGTGAACGCGATCTGGGTGCCCAACGCGCTGGCGGGGATCGGCACCATCCTCGACGCGATCAAGCAACTCGGCATCACTCAGCAGCAGCTCGAGTCCCTCGCTCCCGCGACCCACGATGCGGCGCTCGCGGCGTTCGCCGCCGATCGCGGCGCGCTGGAGCATGCGGTGCTGACCTGGAACGGCGCCGTGCGACACTTCCAGGTGGTGCTCGCCCCGGAGCAGGTCAACGCGCTGGTGGAAGCGAAGCTCAAGTCGCTGCCCGCGGACGAGCAGGGCTACTGGGACGGCATCCTCGCCACCGCCCTGCCGGTGCAGCAGACCGACTCGCTGCGGTTCCTCGCCGTCTCACTCGACGGCGATGGCCGTCCGGTGCCGATCGTGAGCACCGATCCCGCGATGCGGCTGCTCGTGGTGCGGCTCAACGTCCAGGAGACGCGCTCGCAAGTCGAGGCGCTGCTCAGGCCGTACCCCATCGGGCTGTTCGTCGATGGCCTCGGTCCCCTCACCGCCAACGACGCCTTCGCGACGAAGGAGGTCTGGGACGCGTTCCGGCAGGACGCGTATCATTCCCCGACCGTCGTCTGGGGCAGGGACGTGAACGAGCTGCTGGCGGGACTCGCAGGGCAGTTGTCGACCGCCGGCGCCGGCGCCGATACGGCGTGGATCGCGGGGGCGCTGCGCAAGATCAATGACGCAGTGGAGCGCTCGGGCCTGCGGCACGCCGAGCTGTGGAGCTACCGCATTGAGAATGCGAAACTGGTCCCCACGCGGTACGGGACCAGCTCGGATGTCCAGTTGTGGAGTCTGACCGACCTGGCTGTGCAATTCCTCCTCCACCAACCAAGGCCATGACCTCACTCCACCCGTTCGACCTACTGGTGATCGCCGGCTACTTTCTCATCCTGCTGGGCATCGCTTATTGGGCGGCGAAAAAGGAAAAGAACGTCAGCGCCGACTTCTTCCTCGCCAGCCGCAACGTGGGTTGGCTCGCCGTCGCCGCCAGTCTCTTCGCCTCGAACATTGGAAGCGAGCACCTCGTCGGGCTCGCTGGCTCCGGGGCGGCGGGCGGATTGGCGGTCGGTCACTTCGAGTGGCTAGCGTGCCTCATCCTGCTGTTGCTGGGGTGGCTGTTTGTGCCGTTCTACCTGAAGACCGGCGTGTACACGATGCCGGAATTCCTGGAACGACGCTTCAACTCCGCCTCCCGCAGCTACTTCACGTGGGTTTCGATCATCGGCTACGTGCTCACCAAGATCAGCGTAACGCTCTACGCCGGCGGCGTGGTGATGCACGCCGTTACCGGACTCGAATTCTACAAGAGCGCCATCGTGCTGATCGTCATCACAGGGCTGTACACGGTGCTCGGGGGCTTACGCGCCGTGATCTATACGGAGGTGATGCAGGCCGTCGTGTTGATCGTGGGCTCGGCGACGCTCGCGGTCGTCGGCCTTGCAGCGGTGGGCGGGTGGTCGGGCCTCGCGGCGAAGGTGCCGGCCGACTTTTTCTCGATGTGGAAGCCGATGAACCACCCCGACTTCCCGTGGACGGGAATCGTGTTCGGCGCCCCGATTCTCGGGATCTGGTACTGGTGCACCGACCAGCACATCGTGCAACGGGTGCTGGCCGCCAAGAACGTCTCCGAGGCGAGAAAGGGCACGATTGGCGCGGGATTCCTGAAGATCCTGCCGGTGTTCATCTTCGTGCTCCCCGGCGTCATCGCCAGCGCGTTGTACGCCGACGTGCACCAGGCCGGCGATACCGCATTCCCGGCGCTCGTGACCCGGCTGTTGCCGGAAGGGATCAAGGGGCTCGTGTTGGCGGGCATGCTCGCCGCGCTGATGAGCTCACTGGCGTCGGCGTTCAATTCGTGCTCGACGCTGCTGACGTGGGACGTGTACCGCAAGATGCGCCCGGCCGCCTCGGAAGCGCAGCTGGTCCTCGTGGGGCGCATCTCGACCGTCATCCTTACCGGCCTGGGGCTCGTGTGGATTCCGTTTATCAGCCACATCTCGTCGCAGGTCTACATCTATCTGCAAAGCGTGCAGGCGTACATCGCGCCGCCGATCGCGGCGTGCTTCCTGTTCGGCGTGCTGGACAAGCGCCTCAACGGCACCGGGGCGATGGCGGCGCTGCTGACGGGTCTCGTGCTGGGAGCCGCACGCCTGATCCTCGAGCTGCAAAAGGTTCACCTCACGCCGGGAACCCCCATCGCGTGGTTCGCGGAGGTCAATTTCCTGCACTTCGCTGCGCTGCTGTTCGTGCTGTGCACCGCAATCCTGATGGTCGTGAGCAGGATGTCGGCGCCCCTGCCCGCGGCGAAGGTGCAGGATGTGACCTACAGCCGTGCGGCCGCCGCGGCATATCCTGCCACGTTCGGCACGCTCTTCTGGTCCGTCGTCCTGGTCGCGACGATCGCGGTGCTGTGGATCATCTTCCGGTAGAGAGGTGAAGCGTTATCGGTTGTCGGTAATCGGTCAAGCACCGATTACCGATGCCCGATGACGCTCTTGGCAATCATCTAGAGCAACCATGAGACGCATTCTCCTCTTCCTTCTTGTCCTTCTGCTCGCCCTCGCGGCCGTGCTCGTCTTCCGCACGCTCACGTTCCGCTCGCGACAGCCGGCCGTGACGGCGGTCCAGCCCGAGCCGTTCGACTCGATGGCCCTGGCCGGCCGGCTCGCGGGCGCGCTGCGGTTCGCGACGATCTCGAACCAGGATTCCACCAGGTTCGATGGGCAGGTGTTCGAGGGCTTCCAGCGCTACCTGCAGGATTCCTTCCCCAAGCTGCATGACGCACTGTCACGGGAGGTGGTGAACGGCTACGGGCTGCTGTACACGTGGACGGGAAGCGATTCTAAGCTCGATCCGATCGTGCTCCTGGCACACCAGGACGTCGTGCCGATCGAAGGCGGAACAGAAGCAAAGTGGCACGAGCCGCCCTTCGGGGGCGTGATCGCCAACGGCTACGTGTGGGGCCGGGGTGCGCTCGACGACAAGGGCAGTCTCGTCGGGATTCTCGAGGCAGTGGAGCACCTCCTGTCAGCCGGCGTGAAGCCGCGCCGCACGGTGTACCTCGCCTTCGGCTTCGACGAAGAAGTCGGCGGGCGGCGCGGGGCGACACAGATCGCGGCGCTTCTGGCTTCGCGCCACGTGCAGCCCGAGCTGGTGCTCGACGAGGGAGGCGTCCTGGCCACGGGGTTGCTCCCCGGCGTGTCGGGACCCGTGGCCCTCGTCGGCATCGCCGAAAAGGGGTATCTGACCGCCGAGCTCACAGTGCAGGCGGCGGGTGGGCATTCGTCGATGCCGCCGGGAGAGACGGCGGTCGGCATCCTGGCGGCGGGGATCGCGCGTCTCGAAGCGCACCAGCTGCCGCGCGCCATCCGCGGGCCGACGCAGGAGATGTTCGATTACACGGGTCCCGAGCTTCCCTTCGGGCAGCGGCTGGTCGTCGCGAATCGCTGGCTGTTCGGCGGGTTGCTCACGAGCCGCTTCGGGCGGACCCCGTACGGCAACGCCATGTTGCGCACCACGACCGCGCCTACGGTCTTTCAGGCGGGGGTGAAGGAGAACGTCCTGCCCTCCACCGCGCGGGCGCTCGTCAACTTCCGCATCCTCCCCGGCGACAGCGTCGCGGGCGTGTTGGCGCATGTGCGCGCGGCGGTCGACGATCCGCGCATCACCGTCGCTCCGCTGCAGGCGGCCGTCGCCGAGCCGTCGCCCGTGGCGAGCGTCGACGAGGAGCCGTTTCAGCTGCTCGCGCGCACCATCCGGCAGACGGATCCCGGGGTCATCGTGACGCCGTGGCTCGTCGTGGCGGGCACCGACTCACGGCACTACGGCACGCTCACACCCAACGTGCTACGGTTCGTCGGGGCCACGATCGGCAACGACGATCTGCGGCGCATCCACGGCACCGACGAGCGCATCGGGGTGGGGGACTACGTCAACGTGGTGCGGGTGTACGTCCAGTTGCTGCGGAATGCCGCGATGTAGCCTTGCCCTAAAATGCAGCTTCGGTCGACTTTCGGGCGTTGTGGAGGTTACCTCGAACCGCTGACCGCGCTCTTTTCTTAGAACGAACTCGAGCCCGGTCCCTCGTGTCTGAATTCCCAATGATGATGCCCGGCGGGCATCTCATCATTCGTGATGGCGATCAGTCGCTGCTCGTAAACACCGGGTGCCCGGTTTCGATGGGCACACGGCCAACCCTCATGTTCCTCGATCGCGAGATTGCCGTCCTGCAACGCTACCAGGGCCTGACCGTCGCCCAATGGAGTGAGATCATCGGATTGAACATCGACGGCGTGCTTGGCAGCGATGTTCTCGGTCGCCACGCCGCGATCATCGATCCGGAACGGCGCCGCGTGGTGTTCGACGAGAAGCTCCCTCCGGGGTCGCAGGCGCAGGCAGTACCGGTGAGTACCGTCGCAGGGCTCCCGGTGCTGGCACTCGGCCTGGCGGGGGCCCGAGTGCAGCTCCTGTTACACACCGGTGCGACGTTGTCCTGCCTGCGCGACAGCGACACCAAGGACTATCCGTGTGTCGCCGTCGTGCGCGATTGCTATCCGGGAATCGGGGAGTTCACGACCGAGTTGCGTCAGGTACCGCTGCTGTTCGGGGGCCAGCGGATGAACCTCGACTGCGGCCTCATGCCCGCTCCGCTCGAGCAGGCGCTGCGCGCCGTGCAGGTTGCCGGCGTCGTTGGTGCGAACCTGTTAGAGCAATTCGCCGTGGCGTGGGGTCCCCATTTCCAGGAGCTGAGCATTGTGGAGCGCCGCGACGCCGCGAGACCGATTCATCCGGCCCCGTACGCGATGCCCCGTCCGCATTACGGAACCTCCCCCACGAGCCCCGCGAACTTATTGCGGAGCCTCTGAGACCCGCGTCGGCACCGCGCGGTCAGTCTGTGTCCCATCCCCGAGCTGCCCGGAGGCGTTCGCACCCCAGCAGTAGATTGCCCGCGCGACCGTGACCCCACAGGTGTGATTCCCTCCGGTGCTGATGGAGAGCCATTTGAGCCCGCCGCTCACCACCTGCGGTGACGGGCTGCTGCCTCCGACCGTACCGCGTCCCAGCTGGCCGTTGGAGTTGGAGCCCCAGCACCATGCGTCGCCGGTGGCGGTGAGGGCGCAGGTGTGCTCCCCACCGGCCGAGACGGATGACACACTCACCGGCAGCTGCGCGGGGATCGCATACAGGCTGCAAGGCTCGGCCGTAGGAACCCAATCGGACGGCCCGCAGATGCTGGCGGCGCTCGCGCCCAACTGACCGCTTGAGTTGGACCCCCAGCACCACACCGCGTCGACCAGCAGCGCACAGGCGTGCTTCCCTCCGGCACTGGCATCAGAGAGCCCTTGATGCATGCCTAAGTTGGGCGCATCAAAGCGGAGGACGTCAGAAAACGTGTTGCGATCAGTCGTCGTGCCGTCGCCGAGCTGTCCGGAGCCGTTCAAGCCGGCGCATTGCACCTCGAGCCCCGTACCAGAGAATGCGTGCGGGTTCTCGACACATGCCTGAGAGCCGCCGGCCGTGATGACCTGCGATTCGGGGAACGATCGTGCTTGCGCCAGGGCGGCCGTCGAGTCGAACGGCGGTAACGGGTTGTAGTTGGCGAAGTTCAAATTGCCCCAGCAGAACCCGACGGGATCGAGCGAGCTCGACCGGATGTGGAGGCCGTTCACCATGCAGGTCAACGTTCCGCCGGCGGCGATCTCGTTCACTGCCACCTGCTGGCCGTTCAGGATCCCCGCATTGACGATGGTGACGGGAACGGACGCGAACGGCGTGCAGATGATGCTGAAGTCTGTGGCATTCGACGGGCAGATTCCATCCCCGAGCTGCGCCCGATTGCGCAGGCCCCAGCACAGCAGGTTGTCCACACCCTCTCTGCCACAGCTGTGCGATGCGCCTGCCCGGATATCGGTGAACTTGTGGAACGTGACGATGCGGCTCGGGCGCGTCTTGAACGGCGCCGCATCGACCGCCAACCCGAGCTGTCCCGAGGCATTGTTCCCCCAGCAGAATCCCGTCCCATCCGTAGCGGTCATCGCACAGGTGTGCGCGCCGCCAGCGCTCACCGCCGCCCATAACTCGACCACCACGAGCGACGCGCGCAGCTCCGCCACCTGGAACGGCGGCGCCCCCACGCTGGCCACTACCTCTCCGCTCCCGCGGCTGAGCGCCGTCACCGTGCCTGTGGAATCGACGGTGAACGCCGAGAGATTCGTCGAGCTCCAGTGCACGGTCGCGGCGGGCAGGGGATTCCCGCCTGCGTCTTTCACCGTCACCGCGAGTTGCGTCGTTTCGGTGACGGGGAGCAGCGCCGGCCACGCCGGCTGCGCCGTGATCTGCACGTTGCCGACGGCGAGGCCCTCGCGGAACTCGACTCTGCCGAGCTGTGGGCCCGTAACCGCGAGCGTCACGTCCGCCGCGCCGCTGGCCCGCGCCGTGAGCTGCGCCTTCGAGGAATCGGCTGCCAAAGCGTTCGTCTGCAGGACGGCGGGATCGCTCGATTGCCAGGCATAGCTCAAGGCCCCGAGGATCGCGGGATCGGTATGCCACAGCGCGACGCCGACGGTATCCTGGCTGCCGACGGTCAACAGCCCCGGCCAGGCCCCTTGATTGACCACGACCGGCACTCGCAGCTCGGCCGACGTGAACCCATCCCGATCGAGCCGCGCGATGATGGTGGCGGTCCCCGTCGCGTGCGTTGCAACGATCGCGGTCCGGGCATCGGGGTGCGCCACCTGGAGCACCGAGGAATCGGACGAGCTCCACTGCAGGTCGACGCCGACGATATCGGTACCGTCCGCATCCTTTACGCTGGCCTGCACCGTCGCGATCTCGCCCGTGACCAACGTGTCGGGCCACGGCGTCGTCTGCTCGAGCGTGACCGCGACGAGCGACGACGGGGCGAGCTCAGTCTTACAGCTGTTGATGACTAGTAACGTCACCAGTGACGCGGCGATCCAGCGCGCCGTAACGCGCGACTGATAGTCGCGGCTCGGCTGTGTGTCACTGAGAGTGACACTGCTGTCGCTGTCAGCGACAGGTAGCCGGGATGCGGCTCTCAGCCGCGACCACATCGACGACATCATTGCGGCGCTTCCGAAACCCTGGTTGGCACCGCACGGTCAGTCTGTGTCCCGTCCCCCAGCTGCCCGGAGGCGTTGGCACCCCAGCAGTAAATGGCTCCATCGGGCGTCACCCCGCAGGTGTGATAGCCCCCGGCACTGAGAGAGACAAAAGTGAGCCCTCCGCCCACCGGCGCCGCGGCGGAGTTCGATCCCCCGATGGTGCCGTTGCCGAGTTGGCCGTTCGAGTTCGAGCCCCAGCAGTAGGCCGCGCCCCCCGCCGTCAGGCCGCAGGTATGCTCGCCGCCAGCCGTGAGCGTCACCAGCGCAACGCCGACCGATGCCCGGATCGGATAGCCGTGGCCATTGAACGAATACGCCGGCTGCCCCAGCTGACCGCTCGAGTTCGAGCCCCAGCACACCACGCCCGTGGCGTCGAACGCGCAGGTGTGCGCGCGCCCGGCGGCGAGGCCTGAGAGGGGGATGCCTTCACCAATGGCGTTGCCGGAGGTGTCCGCATAGCCGACAGGCAGCTTGAAGCCATCGGGATGGTGGTAGATCGGGTCCCAACTAAAATATTCGATCGGTCCGTAGCCCAGCTCGCCTTCGAAATTCATCCCCATGCAGACGACATGGAAGTTGAGGTAGAGAGCCGTCGGCTTGTTGCAGACGTGCAGGCCGCCGGCCGCAGCCTCGACATAATCGGTGGTCTGGTCGGCGAACGGGCTCGGCGGGATCGCGATCGCTGCAGCGGCCGTCGAATCGAACGCGACCCCGGAGGTGTTGCTATAGACATCGTGGGTTCCCCAACAGCGCAGCCGCCGTACGCGATTGATAAACCCGTAGCGGACCCGTGCCAGGATGCAGGTGAACCTGCCGCCGACCAGCAGCTGCTCGATGCGCAGCTGCGTCGTGTCCAGGTTGCCGTCCGCAACGATGGTGACCGGAATCTCGGACGCCGTGAACGACCCACAGCTCCCCAGCGCCGGAGCGCATTGGCCGTCGCCCAGCGCGCCGAAGGCGCGTGAGCCCCAGCAGAGGAGGTTGACCTGCGCTTCCTCCCCGCACGTATGTGCGTCGCCAGCCTGCAGTTCGTTGAACCGGTGCGACGTCGCGATCGCCAGCGGGCGGGTGGACAGCGGCAGCGCGAAACCGGTGAGTCCGGTCCCGAGCATGCCGGCGCCGTTGTCGCCCCAACAGAAGCCCGTCCCATCGAGCGCAGCGATCGCACACGTATGGTCGAGCCCGGCGCTCACCGTGCGCCACTTCTGGACCACCTGCAGCGCCGCGCGGTGTTCGGCGACTTGGAATGGCGCCGCCCCCACCGTGGCCACCAGCTCACCGCCGCCCCGGGAATTGGCGGTCACGAGACCGGTCGAGTCCACTGTAAAGGCCGTCGCATTGGTGGAGCTCCAGTGCACTTTGACCCCGGTTTTGATCCGACCCAGCGCGTCCTGGACGGTGACGGCGAAGGGGCGCGTGTCCTGGAGGGTGATCAGCGGCGACCACGTCGGCTGCTCGAGGATCTGCAGCGGCAGCACCTGCACCGGCAGCTGGAACGTCGCGCGGCCGAGCGGGTTCTGCACCGTCGCGACCACCTGCGCCGCGCCGCTGACGCGCCCGGTGATCACGGC
>Ga0126376_10001014_pt1 | contig 14751 bp, 16 predicted proteins | sample PanSoiMetPlot_15_FD_92760 | JGI IMG/M metagenome (GOLD analysis project Ga0126376, IMG submission 92760) | Tropical forest soil microbial communities from Panama - MetaG Plot_15 | ecosystem: Environmental > Terrestrial > Soil > Tropical forest > Bulk soil | place: Panama | collected 2016-02-17
CAGACACTCAACCTCAAAGCGGGCGCTGAAGCCGGCTTTGGGTTGACGATGCTTTTGATTTCGTTGCCGTTTCTCTGGCTCGGGTTGGCGATGACGGTGAAGCGGCTGCGCGACGCGGGACATCCTGTGTGGCTCGTTTGCTTGTTTTTTGTTCCGCTGGTGAATCTCGTCTATTTTGTCGTCTTGAGCTTCCTGCCCTCGGTAGATGAGCCGGCTCGCGAGGAGGCTGCTCCGTGGCCTGCTGTACGTCCGCTGGACCGATGGATACCGCATACGCCGCTGGGCAGTGGCCTCCTTTCCATCGGGCTAACGACCCTTCTTGGTTTGTTCTTTGCAGTTTTGGGCACGCAAGTCATCAAGACCTACGGCTGGGGGCTTTTCGTCGCGCTTCCGTTCTGCCTTGGCTTGTTTAGTGTTCTGTTGCATAGCTATCACTCGCCGCGCGGATTTGGCGAATGCACTGTAGTTTCTCTTGTGCCCATTGGGATTCTCGGACTGGTGCTTCTGCTGGTTGCTATTGAGGGAATCATCTGCATCCTGATGGCGGCGCCCATAGCTTGTGTTCTCGCGTTGCTTGGCGGTTGGTTCGGATTCGGGATTCAGGCAGCTCACTGGGGACGCAGAAATGTGCCCGCCATGCTTTCCGTTGCAGTTTTGCTGTTGCCGTCTTCTTTTGGTTTGGAACATTTTGTGAAACCGCAAGCGGGCGTATTTGTGGTGAAGTCGGCGATTGAGGTGAGTGCACCGCAGGAAAAAGTCTGGCAGGAGGTAATTGCATTTGCAGAAATTCCGCCGCCGAAGGAACCGATTTTTCGAGCCGGGATTGCATATCCGATTCGCGCGGAGATTGTGGGCCGAGGTCTGGGAGCGGTCCGCCATTGCGTTTTCTCGACCGGTCCCTTTGTCGAGCCAATCACCGTTTGGGATGAGCCGCACTTGCTGCGCTTTAGCGTTACAGCGAACCCTCCTCCCATGAATGAGCTGACGCCTTATTCGCACATCGAGCCGGCGCATTTGCACGGATACTTTGAATCACATCAGGGGCAATTCTTGTTGACGCCTCTGCCGGGTGGCCGCACGCGATTAGAAGGAACGACCTGGTACAGCCATACCATGTGGCCGGAACAATACTGGCACCTCTGGTCCGACTACATTATTCACCACATTCATATTCGTGTATTGCGCCATATCAAGGCTGAAGTGGAGTCTCAAGCCCTTGCGGCCCGGGATTCAGAGAGGATGCGCTGATAATAGCGCTCGTAGGCGGGGATCACGTCATTGGCGCAGAATTTTTTCTTGGCGTTAACGCGAGCGAGCTTCCCCATTTCGCGGCCGCGATCGGAGCGCGATAGAAGTTCAATTGCATATTTTCCGGCCGTTGCGACATCCTGCGGTTCCACCAAAAAGCCATCAACGCCGTGTTCGATCACTTCCGGAATGCCGCCGACGTTTGTGGCGATCACGGGAACTTCGCAGGCCATCGCTTCGAGCGCTGCCAATCCAAACGATTCCAATTGAGAGGGAAGCAAGAAGAGATCGGCTTCGGAGAGCAGACGATAAACCTGGTCCTGCTTGCCAAGGAAATGGACGTCTTTTTGCAGTTTCTTCTTGCGAACCAGATATTCAGCGGCGCCGCGTTCGGGGCCGTCACCGATAAGAACAAGCTTCGCGGGCATCTTCGCCCGAACCAAAGCGAACGTTTCCACTGCATCAGTGACGCGCTTCACTGGACGAAAATTTGAAAGGTGCATCAGGATCGGTTCGCCGAAGGGAGCCCACCGTGTCCGTAACTCCTGATCTGGCTTGCGTGTATAGAGATCACAGTTCACAAAATTAGGGATTACTTCGATGGGATGTTTGATGTCGAACTCTTTGATCGTTTGATTGAGCAAATAGCGCGAGATCGAAGTGACGCCATCGCTTTGCTCGATGGAATATTTCGTAATGGGCAAGTAGCTGCGGTTACTGCCAACCAGTGTAATATCCGTGCCGTGCAACGTTGTAATGAAAGGCAAGCGGCGTGGCGCCGCCATCGAACGCGCAAGCAGCGCGCTGACCGAATGCGGAATCGCGTAGTGGACATGCAGCAAATCAAGTGATTCGGATTCGAAAACCTCGACCATTTTAGTGGCAAGGGCTAGCGTGTAAGGTGGATGGTCAAACAGGGGATAGGATGCGACTTCGACTTCGTGAAAATGAATGTGGGGGTCGGCCAAATTCATTCGAATCGGCGGGGCGTAGCTGATGAAATGAACATCGTGGCCGCGCGCGGCGAGCTCTTGGCCAAGTTCGGTTGCAACGACGCCGGAGCCGCCGTAGGTGGGGTAGCACGTGATGCCGATTCGCATGGGCCTGGCGGCGCTCCTGGGATGGGTTCCGATACGATACTGCAACTTCTGCTGAAAACACGTCACTCGCGCTACAATTCTGCGCGCCCCAAAGCTAGTTAAAAGGGCCGGTTCATTAGACGCAGGAGGGCAGGGTTTCGTGACACGGCTGGCGGGTAAAGTTTCGTTAATCACAGGTGGTGGCACGGGCATTGGCCGCAGCACGGCTTTGGCGTTTGCGAGAGAGAGAGCCAAGGTGGCTGTAGCGGGTCGGCGGCTCGAGAAGCTGCAAGACGTCGTAAATGAAATAAAGGCTTCCGGCGGCGAAGCGATAGCTGTTGCGTGCGACGTGAGCCGTGCCGCCGATGCGCAGAATGCAGTTCGCAAGGTTGTGGAGACATTCGGCAGGCTCGACGTGCTGGTGAATAATGCAGGAGTTTTGAGCGTTTCCACGATTGAGGAGATTCCCGAAGACGAATGGGACCGGTTAATTGACGCCAATTTGAAAGGACCGTTTTTGATGTGTCGAGCGGCGCTGCCTGAATTTCGCAAGGTGGGCGGCGGCGCGATCGTGAATGTCGGTTCGGTGCTTGGGCTGGTCGCGATGAAGAAGCGAGCGGCTTATTGCGCGTCGAAAGGCGGAGTCACGCTGCTGACAAAGGCCATTGCGATTGACCACGGCCACGAAAATATCCGGGCGAATTGCATCTGCCCGTCGATTGTGGAAACGGAACTGGTCAGCCAGCTTTTCAATACCCCGGATGGTGATCGAGTTAAGCGCGAGCGGCTGGCGACTATTCCGCTCGGCCGCATGGGGCGTCCTGCAGACATTGCGGAGCTAGCCGTCTATCTGGCATCAGACGAATCTTCTTGGTTGACCGGAGCGGCAATACCGCTCGACGGCGGGCTAACGGCAGGCTAATTCGAAAAGGACCTTTAATGGGACTTTCCTCAGCTGATTCGAAGAAAGCTTTGAAGTATGCGCAGGGTCGGCTCAAGAAGAGCCGCCTTCCGGCGTTGCTGGGTTTCCGCGTTGAAGACCTTGCGCCCGGCAAGGCTGTACTCTCCATGCTGGTGAAGGGGCACCATAAACAGATTCATGATGTAGTGCATGGAGGAGTGCTCGCTGCGCTGGCCGATACGGCGGCTGCGATTGCGGCTTACACGGTGATTCCACACGGAGCCGAAATCGCCACAATCGAATTGAAAATTAATTATCTGTCGGCTGTTCCGAACGGAAAAATCAAGGCGGAAGGAAAAGTCCTGCGCGCAGGCCGGAATTTTGTGGTTACAGAATGCGAAGTATTTGATGCGAAGGGCAGTCTAGCCGCAAAGGCTTTATTGACGTTTGGGGCCGCAGCGGGACACTCCATGGAGCGCCTCGCTTCGGCCAGTAAGAAGTAAAAATTACTCAGCACCGCCCTGCGAAGCCTCTTCACCGTCCTTGTGGACGTACTTGATGACTCGCTTAAAAATGAGCAGATTTGGCGCACCCTGCCGAGTCAACTTAATGCAATCGCGGTCATACCATTCGACTGTTCCATGAAGCGTTTCGCCGGAATCGAGCACGATGGTCATCGGCGTGTGCGACTGCATCTGCTTGACCCAATAGAAGTTTTCGGCGTGAGTCACTTCCGGCGGCGCGGGCTTCTTGCTGGGGGCGGGCCCGTTGTTCGAATTGATGCTGCGAGGAGGATTTTGCTCCTTCGCGTCCTGGAATGCAGGACGGAACATTCTGCGATTCACCATTTTGGCTCCTCAGGTCCCGAAAAGAGGGGGTGTTCAGGTATCTAGTGCTGAGATGCGCTTTCTGAGCTTCCGGTTACAGTACGCTCGAAAAAATCCTCGCAACCCAACTTTTGCGATTCCGAACCTATCCATTGTACAAAAGGACGTGAATACAGTGTCCTATGTACCTGGCGCGAGCGACACAGCAAACGCATCGAGCCCCAATTGACGGTTCAAATTGCGGCGAGCACCGAAGGAAACCTCATCAACGGCTTGAATCGCCCGCATCACCCATTTTGAATCGATGGTTTTACTGAGAATTTCTAAATCTTTAGCGAGAGCAGGGTTCCTCAGCAGCGGTTGTCTGGCGCCACTGGTTAATTCAAGGAGGTCCGTCAGCAATCCGTAGAAAACGGAGAGTTGGGCTTCGAAGGAATCCTCGCGATCTTTCGCGAGCGCCAAAGTTTCTCCAAAAAGCTGTGCAAAACCCTGACCTTTTGCGGCGTGCTGCAAGATACGAAGTGCAGATTGCCGCCGTTTTGTCGCGGCCTCGATGTTCATTTCCAATGCCAGACCTGGGCTCCCTTCGGAAAGTTGGGCTGCCTGCCGAATCTGTGCCGGCGATTTGTCGGACTTTTCTTTGAGGATTCGTTCCACCTTGGCGGTCGCTAGCGGAGCAAAATGAAATTGCATGCAACGCGAGAGAATCGTCGGCAATAGGGAATAAGGCGATGGTGCAGTCAGTATAAAGGTTGCGGAGCCGGGAGGCTCTTCGAGAATTTTTAGCAATACATTTTGGACTTCCCAGCGCATGGTGTCCGCGCCGTCGAAAATAAAGACGCGACGACGTGCCATTGGCTGAAAGTAAGCGGCACGCTGGGCAGCACGAATCTGTCCAATCCGTAGCATTGGGCGCGCGACCGGGTTTTTCAAACGAACTGGGTCAGGGACGAGCGCCCAAACGTCCGGATGGCTTTGCAAGATGAGCGGTACGCGTTCGACTGTAGCGGCATCCGCGCTCTCACCGCGTTCCGCCAAGCCTTGTTCGATCAGGCGCTGCGGATCGGCCAGTTGTGCGATGCGCTGGCAAGAATGGCACGCGCCGCAGGAATCGTCCTGCAAGCGCTCACAATTTGCGGCCTGCGCAAACAAACGCGCCAGCGTAAATTTGCCAACACCTTGCGTGCCGGAAAAAAGCAGCGCGTGAGGCACGCGACCGCTTCTTAGCCCGCCGCGCAGTGCAGCGGCGATGCGTTCGTTGCCAAGGAACTCCGAAAAGGGCATGGTCAGGCGCGCTCCACACCGGACAGGATCGGATTCACCGCAGACAGAATATCCTTCGAAATCTCATCGGGCATTCGCATCCCGTTGCGCGCTGCGTCATAGCATTGGATCGTCGCCCAAGGGGATTGTCGCGAAAGCAGGTCATACATATCGGCAGCGTCCTGCAAATGGCGAATGCTTGCTTCCAAAATATCGTGAGTGGAATCGGTGTAGGAGCGCGCAGGCTTTTTCTTTACCAGCGATTGCGCTTCTTGCGGTGGCACACGCAAATAGAGGACGAGGTCCTCGCGCGGCAGATCGTAGATGCCGTATTCCAATTGCTCTATCCAGGTGAGAAATTCCGCCCGTTTGGCGGCGGGAACACGAGCGCTTTGATGAGCTAGATTCGAAGCGACGTAGCGGTCGGCGAGGACGATGGAGCCGCGGCTCAAAGCTTCCCTGATGCGGCTCTTTGCTTCGAAGCGGTCTCCTGCGTAAAGGAGCGCGGAAAAATGAGGGTCGACCTTTTCGAGCGGGCCTAGATCGCCGTTCAGAAATTGCCCGACCATCTTCCCAAACCACGATTCGTATTGGGGAAAGCCCGTGGAATAGATCGAATAGCCGCGCGCGCTCAATTCTTGCTGCAGCAGACGAACTTGTGTGTTCTTTCCGCTGCCGTCGATGCCTTCAATTGCGATGAGTTTTCCGAGCTTGGGCATACAGTCCGAAATGGGCTGGACGACAGTCTAACTGGAGATGCGCGGAGCCGCAACGGCTCATGCTACGATAAAAATTTCGCCATGAGCGCGCAAAGCATTCGAGAAAACCTGGAGCGAATTCGCGAACGCATTGCTCGCGCCGCGGAACGCGCTTGCAGGCGTGCAGATGAGATCACACTCATTGGTGTTTCAAAGACGCGGTCGGTTGCTGAGATTCGGGAAGCATTCGAAGCGGGCCTCGTTCATTTTGGTGAGAATCGAGTCCAGGAATGGGAAGGGAAGCGCGACGAAATTGCAAATCTGCCGTGCCGCTGGCATCTGATCGGACATTTACAGTCGAATAAAGCGGGGCGCGCTGCATGGCTCTTCCATAGCGTGGATTCTGTGCATGATGTTGCCCTTGCAGAGCGGCTGGCTCGTGCACGCGGCGAAATGGGTGAAACCGAAAAGCTTCGCATGCTCATCGAAGTGCATATCGCCGGTGAAGAATCCAAAAGTGGCGCCACAGTTGAAGACCTTCCCCGATTGACAGGGCGCATCCTGCAGCTGCCCCATCTGCAGCTCGCTGGCTTGATGTGTATTCCGCCGTATCTCGAAAACGCACAAGAAGTCCGGCCATACTTCCACAAATTGTGGGAATTGCGCGATTCGCTGCAAACGCAGTTCGCGTGCAGCCTGCCGGTACTCTCGATGGGAATGTCGCACGACTTCGAGGCCGCCGTTGAAGAAGGAGCAACGGAAGTGCGCGTGGGAACTGCTATCTTTGGCGCCCGCACATCTCCGTGAAATCGATGCTGCTTATCACCCAACATGGCGACGGCATATCATTTTCCGTTCGTATTCAGCCTCGCGCCAGGCGTAACGAAATCTCCGGCGTCGTCGAAGGCTTTCTGAAGATTCGACTGACCGCGCCTGCCGTGGAAAATCGCGGCAATGAAGCGCTCTGCGAATATCTGGCGACGCTTTTGAAAAGGCCCAAATCGGCTGTTAGAATTCTGAGCGGCGAGCACAGCCGCACAAAGCGTGTGGCGATCGATGGTGTTACGCGGCAGCAAGTGGAAGCTCTGCTGCTGTTCGAAGCCTGACGCGGAGAACTGACGAAAAATGTCCTTCAATCTTTCAGAAATGCAGAGCGATTTGCGTACGGCCGGCCTGAATGGCTGGCTTTTTTACGATTTTCGCGGGCGCGATCCGATCGCGCAACGCATCCTTCAGCTTCCTTCGGGAATGCGGACGCGCCGCTGGTTTTATTTCGTTCCTGCAAAGGGCACTCCGAAAAAACTTGTCCACAAGATCGAAACCGAATCGCTCGCGGCGATGCCAGGCGACACACTCTACTACTCTGCCCAGGAAGAACTGCGCGGGAACCTGAAAAAGCTCATTGGCGGCGCGAAGAAAATCGCCATGCAATATTCGCCGAAAAATGAGATTCCGTATGTGGCGATGGTCGATGCGGGCACGATCGAGCTTGTTCGCACGACTGGCGTGAAAATCATCAGCTCCGCGGACCTAGTCCAAAAATACGAAGCGGTGTGGTCGCCGGAGCAACTTGAATCGCATCTTTACGCTGGAAAGCATGTTGATCGTATTGTTGCTGAAGCGTTTCAACTTGCGGCGCGCGGTGTTCACGACGGCCGTCCTCAAACCGAACACGGCTTGAAGGAATGGATTCTGCAGGAATTCTCCAATGCGGGCCTTGTGACCGAGGAAGGTCCGGACATCGCGGTCAACGCACACGCCAGCGATCCGCACTACGGTCCATCTCCGGATCGTCCCACTCCGATAAAGGAAGGCGACCTGCTGCTTCTCGACGTCTGGGCTAAGCGGAATACGCCAGGCAGCGTGTATTACGACATCACTTGGGTCGGTTACTTAGGAGCAAAGCCGCCGGCGAAGGTAGGGAAGGTATTTCTCACCGTGCGCGACGCACGCGACAAAGCGGTCGAGCTAATTTTGACCAGCTTTGCGGAAGGGAAGCCTTTGCAAGGGTGGCAAGTGGACAAAGCCGCGCGCAGCGTAATTGAAAAAGCTGGCTACGGCAAATATTTTTTCCATCGCACTGGACACAACATCGGCCAATCCGTTCACGGCAACGGCGCGAACATGGACGGAATTGAAACTCATGACGTGCGGCATCTAATCCCCGGAACTTGCACTTCGGTTGAGCCCGGGATCTACCTGCCTGAATTCGGCATTCGTAGCGAAGTGAATGTTTACATCGGCGAGAAAGAAGCTCGCGTCACCGGCGCAGTACAAAAAGAACTTTTGACTTTGCTGGCCTGAGCTATGGACGAACCGAAACTCGAACAGCAACCGGTACCGACCGAACAGGCACAAATAGATGTGTCTGCGAACGTTGTCGCCGACGAACGCCGCAAAATCTACGCCGTGCTCGCGGGAATTGCGGGCTGGGCACTTCCGGGGCTTGGCCACGCGCTGCAAAAGATGTGGGGCCGCGCGCTGGCCGTTTTTCTAGCTGTGGGCGCACTAGTTATTCTCGGCGCCGGAATGCGCGGGAATCTATTTTCGTCGCGCGGGGAAGATGCCTTTGCGACCCTGGGATACTTCGCAGATTTGGGCTCGGGCAGTTTTTATTGGATTGCGCGCTCCATCGAAACTGCAGGTCCAGACGTTTCTCATTCCGCGGGCGACTATGGGACTCGGTTCCTTGCCACGGCTGGCGTGCTGAATTTCCTGGCCGCCTTGCACGCCTATGAAGCTGCGCGTGGACGAAAAGCGTGATGGACCGGTGATTTCCCCTCTCACTCACTTCCAGGCAATGACCCTGTTTGCCCTGATTATTTCGCTCGCCTTTGGCACACTGGGCCGCCGGCGGCCTAAGGAACGCCTCAAGTACGCCGCCTGGTCGTTCGCCCTTTTTCTGTTGATCGGCGTGGCGATCGGCTGGTTGATGTACCCATTCTCGAAATAAGAGCCCGTAAAAGAAAAAAACGGGAGGCATTTGTGCCTCCCGCGCTACAGCGTTTTCGCCGGAAGAAAGTAGTTGGGTCAGAAACGAGTCCAGCTGAATGAAGTCAACTGGTAGTTGCTGACGGCATTGTTGTTCTTCTGCAGGCTGCGGTCGTAGTGAATCGCGCCATTTCCGTTATCCTGAATCGTCGCGCCGATGAACGAGCCGTAGAAATCCGCGTTGCCGGAGAGTTGTACGGTCGCGTTCGGCGCGTAGACGACCCCCGCGGCTCCCGAACCGCCGACCAATTTGACCGTGCCGGTTCCGTTATAATTAATCGTGAAGTCTCCGGCAATGTAGCTGGGATTGGCAAATCCACCGCCCGAAAGATCGACCGGAATCGTTTGGTTCGCTCCCGTTACGTTCAGAACGACGGGCTGATATTTGCCGCTGGCATCGGGCAGGATCTGCACCATGCCCGAACCAGCTTCCGAAATACTGTTGATGTTGTATACGCCGGGGTTCAAATACAGCGTGCAGCCGCTGCTGATGGAAATGTTTCCGCCATAGGTCCCGGGCGAAATGGTTTGGGAGCAGCTCTTGCCGCCGCCATTCACGGTAAGGTCAGTGCTATTTGGCGGCGCGGGAATCGCTGGCAAAGTGTAGGAGACCGTCTGTGGCAACTCAATCAGGCCTCCTGTGACCGTCGCTTTACCGGTTGAAGTCCAGGCATCCACGTTACCGGCAGAGCAGCTTCCTACGCCCGTTCGCGGGGTAGACATCGTGCCGTTGATCACAACGTTGCCGTTTTCGTTCAAGTTTCCGTTTGAACCGACGTTGCCGTCGTAGTTTGCGAAGGAAGGAGCAGCTCCACCAACCAGGGCTGACGAGTCGTAACTATTCGTCGAAGCATTACCCACGAAATTCAGCGCGCCGCAGGTCGCTGCCACGGCAAACGCAGCGTACGTATTGGCAGTAGTGACCTGCCGTTCCATCACGGCCGTGACTTCTTCCAGGCCGCTCTTGACTCCGTTGATGGAACCATCAGAAGTGACCTGCCAGGTTTGCACGGTTACGTCACCAGACGGCGTCGTGATCGTTCCCATGGAGAGTAGAGTGGCGTACGCGTTGTAATTTACCGTCGAGGTTCCTGCCGTAATTTGACCAGGAGTATTCATGGCAGTTTGGAATGCCGTAACAACGCCGGCGACTGGGTAATTCGAATTTACGGACGGGTTGGAAGACAAGACTACCGCGCTTCCATTGTATTGCACCGGTGATTTGGTCAAATCGTAGTTAGCAAGCAAGTCGGCACCAGCAGCCGCTGGAGCCGTATAGTTGTTCATGATGAAATTCGCGGCGACGTTAAGGCCAGACTCCGCGCCATACCGACTTTGGGTCATTAGCCGGTAGTTAAAACTGGACCATGTCTCCGATTGCGAAAGAAACATCAGGGATACGCCCATGACGGAAAGTACGAACACGAGAATCAAAGTGATGATGAGCGCCGAACCTTTTTCTTTTGATCGTTTCATTGTGAATTCTCCGTTCTTACTGGCTGATCAAACTCGTGACGTTGGCCGGTATCGGCTGATTTCTTGGCACCTGGCCCAAGCTATAAAGCTCCCAGATGTAAAAAATGTTTCGCGGGGAGACGTTCAACAGAGCCTTGGTTTCACTTTGGTACTGCTTCGAGACCGGATCCAAATTCTGCGTTTGGACTGTCAAAGTAATGGCCACGTCAGTTACAAAGTATTGGCCGTTGGCCTGTGCCACTTGATAGGTAAAGCATGGAGTGTTGTTCGGGTTTGGAAGAAGGTTGTTGAGCAGGACTTTTGAGGGGTCAACAGGGAGCTTCAAGAGCGCGGAATAGGACATCTGGTTCCTGTAAAGGAATCCAGGGGCCGCCTGCGTGCCGGGGACGCAGGTATACTCGACGTAAAGAACGCTGCCGTCACGATTGATGTCTCCGTAAAGCTTGAGAACTGTTCCCGTAGAACCATTGGCGTAACTGGCCGGCGCTGCCGTAGGTGGGATGACACCGGTTCCAAAAGATCCAGTGACAGCGACAGGAATGGTTGCATTTGGATGCGCGTTTTGAAAATACGCAGTGATCGTGTTTCCGGCGATTGCGGTGATTGTTACGACCTCGAAATTCGATCCATTCTCCACATCCAAAAGCATCCCCGTGTACATTCCTGACGTAGAACTTACGGTGGGGGTTTGCACGCCTGCGCTTACAGGGCCGGTCATCGTCACGCCCTGCCCCGTGGCTCCCGTATTGGGCAAAGAGACTCTTCCCGCCTGCCCGATTTCCTGTTGCAAAACTTCCGTCGCGCTACGCACGCTGGTGTGCATTTGCGTTCTGTTCGAAATGCTGCCTTGCGTATTCAAGGATTTCACGACTCCGGCCATCACGATTGCCGAGACAGCAAGCAGGATTGCCATCGCGATCATTGTTTCGAGCAAGGTAAAACCGGTTTGTCTTGTGCTCTTCATTTTGTTTGCTCTTTTCATTTCGTAAGGCCGTCAGAATGGATAAGTCTTGAACGCCGATACCGTGGATTGGGGAGCTACGCCCTTGCCAACTCCGGCGGCGGTTCGTGCCGTCACAGTAATTTGCTTCATGTTGGTCGGATTGGCTGGCATCGAAACTTGCCAGACTCGCATGAAATACCAGCCGGCGGGCGCAGCGCCGTTTGCTCCAGCAGGGATGAGGTTTCCCGTGCTGTCAAGATAGTCCACGTATCCGCTCACGGGAGCGTTCGGATCTGAACTTCCACCGTTGCCGCCGTCTCCGGTTTGCGCGACCACATAAGGAGTTGGACATCCGGCTATGCCTTTTCCTCCCGCTGCATTGGCAGGAAGCACTGACGTATCGGTTGTCGCGTCGCAAAACGCAAGACCAAGAAGCTGCTCCATCTTGTCTTGCGCGTATTCCGAAGTTCTGGCCTGCAAATGCCCCTGATTTTCTGTAGTGGTCATCGCCACAAGCGTCAGAGACATAACCCCAACTGCGACAATAAGGAGGATACCCAAAGCAATCATTGTCTCGACCAGAGCGATGCCAGCTTCGCTCTTTCTGGATCTTTTGCGTTGAACCCTAGTTTCTTGTCTCATTGCGGTTCCTTTCCGGTGCCCTACCGGACCGTCCATGAAGAAGTGCCGGCTTTGGTAGCCCAGTCTTGCTGCATACCTGAAGAAAGAAGAGTAATTCCGTACACCATGTTTCTGTCGGTGATATACAAGGCGTCGTTCGCAGTAGGTTTGCCGGTAAGATCGATTGGAATGCCGCGGGAGTTAAATTCGATGCACGCTGTATTTGCTGTCGTGCCATTTGCAACGCCACTGACCGCAGCAACTTTTCCGCAGAGAGGCGCCTGGGCAAGCGTGGTTTGAGGATTCTTTCCTCCGGCGCTCGCAGTGCCAAATCCGAAAGTTACCCCTTGTGAAAGTGGCACCACGGGGCTGCTTGCCGCGGTACAATCACCATTTCTCGTGTCCCCGTCTGTCTGCCAGCAGCCCGCCCCGCCGTTGCCGGCCTTATTCCACACTTCTAGGTGAAATGTGTTTGCATTCAAATCCGCATAAAACCGGCCGTGCGTGAACCCGGCAGCAGCACGCATCTTTGCTTCTGCAATAGCACCGTGCACGTCGCGCATGTCGCCGTTGATGCGCAAATTGCGGACGATGCTCCTGTATCCCGGTATTGCAAAGGCGGCTACGATCAGACTTATGGCCACCACTATCATTAATTCCACAACCGAAAATCCCTTTTGCCTGCGATTAGCGCCTCGGTTGGTCTTCATTCTTGTTGCCATCATTGATCTGTTCCTTCGTGCACGATTTCCGCGCAAAGCTACCGACTGGATACTAGCAACCGCAGTGGAAATTGCAGGTGCGTGTCCAGTCCGTGTTCTAGAATAAGTCTATGTATTACTATGACTTACAGGAAGGCTGTTCAGTTGGAACTAATTTCTCTAGAGGGGTATGGGTAAAAAGGTTACAAAATGGGATTTCCCCGCTGTGGACCGGACCTATTCTCAACGCAGCAACAGCTCAGAAAGCGGGAGTAAGGAAGAGCTCGTTTTGTCACTGCGGATTCAGTTTTCTTTGCGTTTTCGGATGGGACATTTCCTTTGAACGGCGTGCGAGCATAGAACGCTTGCTCGACAGATTTTTTCCGCGAATGTTATGATGGATTTAGCCAGGCCGAGGTAGCTCAGTGGTAGAGCAGCCGATTCGTAATCGGCAGGTCGCGGGTTCAAGTCCCGCCCTCGGCTCCAGACTCCCTTTTGAAATGAAAACAATTAACAGGAGTCGGTTTCTGAACGAAACCGACGGGGCGCACCTTTTCCGTAAATCTACCTGCAACCAAAATACAGAGTTTTGCGTTTGAAGGGAACACAAACGCAAAACCCCGAAGATAACTACGATTCAATTCCTAGCTGACGTGCACGCTGATCGCGATGTTTGCTCCCTTTTCCTGCCGATAGGTGACGTCGGCATTCGCGCCAACTTGCAGCTGGCCATCTACGCTCGTGTTCTTGTCAATTTGGAACGTCATGGACTTCGGTCCTCCGGCCTCGTTAGTGAACTGCTTGGACTGATTTGCAGCCCCACTGGAAGCTATGCTGAGAGTAAAAGAAGCTTTGTCAACGGCAGCGATCTTGCCCGACACGGTCTGCGTAGCCGCTGGATCCTGTCCTCCTTGCAGAGCGGCCTTTTCTTGGGCAGATAACGGCAAGATTCCGGCCGTCGATACAAACAAAGCTAATGCGAGCAAAGATACAGCCACACGCGATGCATATTTCATCGCACATACCTCCTGAAGTTTTTGACTGGTATTGTTAAGTCTGCATCTCGTCAGCCACGACACCGAAAAGCTCTTGTTCAGCCGACATCTACTTGTTTCGGTTAGATTTAGGCAATTTCAACTACGCGCGGAGGCTTTCGAGGAACAAGTACTGGGACCGGAAAAGAGTTCCTGCCTCGCCCACAAAAGTTCTCGAATCATCCACACGGAGCGAGTCCTCCTGACCATGTGGTCTCGGTATTGAAGCCGCAAAAATCTGTCCATCCGTTCTCTCGGGCGAACATCCAAGTCTCAGAGGATTGCGTTTCCAGCGCACTTGCCTGTGGTTTAATCAATGGCGGAGAAGGGGAAAATGGAAATTGTCTCGCGGTTTCACTTCCGAGCTCCCTTGACTTTGGTGCTGGCCGGGTTGTTGTTTGGCGCGGCAGGGACCGCTTCCGCACAGATGAATCCTGGCCTGCAAACGTATTTCAAGCAATACATCGAACTAAAGGATGATCAAATTGCAGCGATTAGCGGCGGTCAGGCTTTCGCAAAAGTCCTTCATTCGCGCAAAGGCGACGAAATTTTTGTGTTTGGAGCCGTTTATGTTAAGGCGACGCCGGAAGCCTATTTGAAGTTTTCCCGTGATTTTGAGAGATTGCGCGCGCTCCCCGGCTACCTCGCTATCGACAGAATCAGCGCTCCGCCCCAGCCTTCGGAATTCAAAGGGTTCGAGTTCGACACCCAGGATGTCAAGGATCTCAAGAATTGCAAGCCTGGCAAGTGCGATGTTCAACTGCCCGCGACGCGAATGGAACAGCTGCAGAAGGCCATTGATTGGTCTGCCGCGGATGTCGACGCGCAGGTCACTAAGATATTGCAGAAAAACGCCGTCGAAAGAATAGGGGTGTATCAAAAACAAGGAAATGTCGCGCTTGGCACTTACGACGACAAGAAGGAAACCACAGATGTTGCTGAACAGTTCAAATACATGCTCAGCTTTTC
>Ga0126376_10001015_pt1 | contig 14746 bp, 12 predicted proteins | sample PanSoiMetPlot_15_FD_92760 | JGI IMG/M metagenome (GOLD analysis project Ga0126376, IMG submission 92760) | Tropical forest soil microbial communities from Panama - MetaG Plot_15 | ecosystem: Environmental > Terrestrial > Soil > Tropical forest > Bulk soil | place: Panama | collected 2016-02-17
TCATGGGCAGGCGGAGGCGGAAGCGACATACAAGAAATTGATTGGGTCGTATGAGGCGCTGGAGAAAGAGTCGGCGGCGTACTACGCGGAGTATTTGAAAAAGACGGTCAGCGTTGATTTGCCGGACGAGCAGCTGCAGGCGGCGTACGACTGGTCTCGTGTGAGTTTGGTGCAAGGGCTAGTGGTGAATCCCACGATGGGAACGGGATTAGTTGCGGGATACCGGACGGCGGGGGAAAGCCAGCGACCGGGATTTGCTTGGTTTTTTGGGCGGGATGCGTTCTGGTCCACGCTGGCGCTGAACAGCGAGGGAGATTTTGCGAATGCGAAAACGGCGCTGGCGTTTGTGGCGCAGTTCCAGCGCGAAGATGGAAAAATTCCGCATGAGATTGCGCAGGGCGCGAGCTTTGTGAATTGGTTCAAAGACTATCCGTACGGATTTGCTTCGGCGGATGCGACGCCACTCTACATCATCGCGATGCACGACTACGTGCAGGCAAGCGGGGATGTGGAGTTCGCGAAAGCGAATTGGGATCACTTGTGGCGGGCGCATCAATTTTTGAATTCAACATATGCTGATGGATTCCCAAAGAATTTTGGGATTGGGCATGGATGGGTGGAAGGCGGACCGCTGCTGCCGGTGAAATCAGAGTTTTATCAGAGTGGTTTAGGGGTGGAGGCGAAGCGAGCGCTCTCGGAGTTGGCCAAACTCACAGGCAAAGATGAGAATGCGAAGAAGCTGGCGGCGGAGAGCGAAAAGGAACGCGCGGCACTGAATACGACGTTCTGGTCTGCGGAAAAGAACATGTATGCGTTTGCGCTGGACAATCAGAACAAGCGAGTGGACGAAGCGAGCGTCCTTGCAACAGTCCCGATGTGGTTTGGGTTAGTGGACGAGAAAAATGCCAGCGCGATGATTACGCAACTCGCCGGGCACGAGCACATGACGGATTGGGGAATGCGGATCATTTCGAACAAGTCACCGATTTACAGCGGGGTGGGATATCACTTTGGATCGGTGTGGCCGCTGTTCACAGGCTGGGCGGCAGTGGGTGAGTATCGTTATCACCGCGAGCAGCCTGCATATGCGAATTTGCGCGCAAATGCGTTGCTGGCGCTGGATGGATCGCCCGGGCATGTGACGGAAGTCCTTTCCGGAGATTACTACCAGACGCTTTCGACGGGTTCGCCACATCAGATTTGGTCGGCGGCGATGGTAGTCAGTCCGATTTTGCGGGGCATGCTGGGGTTGCAAGCTGATGCGGAGCATCACACGCTTGTGTTCAGTCCGCACTACCCTGCTAGCTGGACTCATCTTGGGGCGTCCAACGTTCGCGTCGGTGAGGATTCTTTCGAACTGAGCTACGTGAAGAAGGAAAACGGTTTGCAATTGGAAGTTGCTCGAACGAATGGGAAAGAAGAATGCACTTTGGAGTTCAGACCTGCCATCAGCCCGCATACCAAGGTTTTGAAAGCGGAGCTGAATGGAAAGGCAATTTCATTCAAGATAGAACCGAGCGAAAGCGATCAACATGTAGTTGTGAAGGTTCCAGTTGGTTCGGAGAAGAAGAACTTAAGCATTGTTCTGGTGAATGAATTTGGCTTCGACGTGCGATCCGAATTGCCCCTTCCTGGCCGTGTCAGCCAAGGATTACGCATTGTTTCCGAAAGCTGGCCAGCAGCAAATAAGGATCGTTTGGATTTGGAGGTTTCCGGTGCGGCTGGACACGCGTACAAACTGAAAGTTTGGAATGCTCGCCAGATTGAAAGTGTGGACGGCGCGATTCTCAGTTCTTCGCAGTCAGATGACGGCGCTTATTTGTCGATCCGCTTTCCTGAGAATGGTTCCGAAGCCTATCCTCATATGCATATTTTGATTGATTTTGGAGCCAGGCCCGGAAGGAGGTAAGCCTCTCGCTGATGGATAATTTAGGCGATGCCAAGTTTTCGTTGCATCTCTTCCAGGGAAACGCCCTTTGTTTCCGGAAAGATGGACAAGACGACGAGGAATTGAACAACGGTCATCACTGAGAAAAAGATGAACGGATAGCCGCCGGATTTGGCCGCGAGCGGCGGGAAACCAAGCGAAATCACACCGGCCATGAACCAGTGGGAGAAACTGCCAAGGCTCTGGCCTCGCGCGCGGACGCGATTTGGAAACACCTCCCCGATATAAACCCAAATCACCGCACCTTGCGAAAAAGCGAAGAAAGCAATGTAAACAACAAGGAGCCAGACAAGAAGTTCTTTGTGCTGGTGCGTGAGAAAAATCGCGGCAACGCCAGCCAGGCAGGAAGCGGTACCTACAGCGCCGATCAGAAGAAGCAGCTTTCGGCCAACGCGATCAATCAGCGTCATGGCAATCATCGTAAAAACCAGATTTGTGGCGCCGATGGCGACGGACTGAAGGTCGGAAGACACTTTGCTAAAGCCGGCGTCGGAGAAGATTTGGTTGAGATAGTAAAGAATGGCATTGATGCCGGAGAGCTGATTGAACATACCGATGGTCATGGCGAGGAATACGGGCAAGCGATACTGGCGATTCCAAATGGAATCATGCTGGTGATGCTCCGCGTCGATCGACTGCACGATGTCCTGCAATTCCTTTTCGTAATCTTGTTCGCCGATCAAACGAAGGACGTCGCGAGCTTCATCCGTGCGGCCCTTCTTGGCGAGCCAGCGCGGGCTGCGGGGAATGCCGAAAAGCATCAACAAGAAAAAGACAGCGGGAAGCGCGGAGATTCCGAGCTTCCCGCGCCATTCGGCGGCGCCGAGGCCCATCGTGCCGATCACATAGTTGGACAGATAGGCGAGGAGGATTCCAAGAACGACATTGAATTGAAAAAAGCCGACGAGGCGGCCGCGCCATTTTGCGGGGGAAATTTCCGCGATATACATGGGCCCAAGAACGGAGGAGCCGCCGATTCCTAGCCCACCGATAAACCGGAAGGCGACGAGCGAAGACCAATTCCATGCAAAGGCACAACCCACGGCGGAAATGACATAGAGAATGGCCATGAAGCGAAGGCTGTCGCGGCGCCCGATGGCGTCCCCGGGAATTCCGGCAGTTAGAGAACCGATGATAGTGCCAATCAGGGCGCTCGTAACCGTGACGCCCAGAGCGAAGGGCGTAAGGTGAAACAACTCCGTGAGTGCTTGCGTGGTGCCGGAAATGACGACAGTGTCAAAACCAAACAATAAACCGCCCAACGCGGCGACAACGGTGCTCTTCAAAAGCGATGAGTTCAGCATGAACACACTCGTACAGGTGGAATGTGCGAGGGCAGCCGTGAGCACCCCTGTATTCCTGCGGCCCAAGCGTTGCAGGGCATTGTATGGGATTGGCGCAAAAGCCCGAAATTTTATTTCGCGGACTCCGGGGATGCTTTGCCAGCGAGGATATGAAAGGTCAATTTCAGCTTGTCCTTGACTCGGACAGTGCCGCCAGCAACTTTGATCGGAGTGATACCAAAATCCGTTTGGAGGAGGGAAACCTCAGCGTAGGCGGCGAGAGTATTGTCTTCGCCAATTTGCAAGCGAACGGGCACCGTAACGGGCTTCTTTGTACCGTGAAGAACCAAGGTGCCCTCTGCTTGTAATTGGTAGAGGTCCTTTTTACCTGAGACAACTCTTATCGAAGAAGAAGCAAACTGGATTTGTGAATAACGGGCAACATCCAGGACTTGCTCTCCGAGCATAGTGTTTTGAACTTCCTTGCGGTCCTTTTCGGACTCGCCGGGATCGATCACCTCGAGCGACTTTGCGTCTACGTTCAAGGTAACGCTGGATTCTTCGAGCTTTGCCTGATTTACTTGAATTTCGCCTGAAAACTGAGTGGCGGATACCAGATGATCGTGGCCAAACGCCTTAAGGAAACCTTCGCGGGCTACCTGGATTTCAATTTTGCTTTTTTGTGAATCGATTGTGTATACAGCTCGGGAATCTACCGCGTCTGTGGCGGTAATACACACAACTATCGCCAGAAGAAACACTACCAACTGTCGCATGAACCTAGCGTTGCCTCCCAATGGTGTATTCCAACAAAACTGCTAAAGACGAGAACCTCACGCCCTGAACGGCTTCCTGTAAACTTCCTGTAAACTCTTCTCATTCAGATGAGATGTGTTTTTGCCGGTTTGGGCTGTATGCGTAGTATCTAGTTACAGCCTTTAAAAGGTGGAATTCGAGAATAAGTTTAGAAAGAGGCGAAGAATCGTCCAGGCCTGCATGAGAAGAAAACTCACTCGTTTGATCCATCCTATGATCGCAGCTGTTGCGACTAGTTTCCTCTTGCCAACTCTTGGGACGGCGCAATGCCCGGGCACGCCAAAGGATGGAATTGTCGCCAATCCGAACCGGCCGACTGTAGCCGATCCAGCGGACATTACGCAATATGGCGTGCTCGAGGTTGAATATGGCTACGACCACGTCATGGACCGACAAAAAGAGCGCGAGAACAATCTGGGCGGCCTTCTAAAGTTCGCCGCAACCTGCAATTTTGAAATTCGCTGGGATACAGAAGCATTGCTTCGCCAAACCGCTGGAGGAGTGACTCAAACGGGATTCGGAGACAATGCGCTCGGCTTTGAATATCGCTTCCATCGGCAGTCAAAATTGATTCCCTCACTCTCGATCGGTTATTCGCTAAAATTTCCGAGTGCAAGCACAGCAAAAGGCCTCGGAACCGGAAAGTACGACCATGAAATCCGGTTTTACGCGAGCAAGGACATTCTTGGCACGCATTTCGACTTCAACACCGCGTACATCTTTCTTGGCAGGCAGTCGAACGGCGGAACGGACCAATTCACGCAGATGAATTTGGCGTTTTCCCATCCGATCTACAAGAAGCTGCAGTTTACCGGTGAATTTTATGGAGACTTCAAATTCAACAATTCTGCTCCAGCTTTCGCCGATGGATTGTGGGCGCTTACCTACGCAATAAAGCCGCGACTCGTGGTGGATGCGGGAATTGATCATGCCTTGAATTCCGCCGCTCCCTTTCACCGGCGTTATTTTGTGGGAGTGACTTATTCGATCGCCGATATTTATAAGGCGATTCGGAATCGCTAAATGTTCGCGCCAATGAAACCTCTTGAGCTTTAAATCTAAATCACGCGGTTCTTGTTTGTTTTTTCCTGCGGCTTGACGAGCGCTTGACGGTTTGTGCGAAGCCTTGGGTTTCCATTTCAATTTCGCGAGCAATTTTGCTTTGTGCGTCAGGCGAAATGCCGATAAATTCGACTCCGACTCCAACACCGGGAATGCAATGGCGGACTTCACAACAAGTCTGACTTCCACATTGGTATAAGCGAGGCGGAAGCGAAGGTTTAGAACGGCGCCCTCCGGGAAAACGCGGGCCGTGTTGATGAACATGCCGCGGGCGCTCAAATTGCGGGGCCTGACTTGAATCTGCTCGTTACGTCCTTCATACGAGAGAGCGATATCGCGCACGCCGTGGACGCGGGTTTCCCCTTGAGTTTGGAGAGATCGGGCGACTAGATAGACGGCGGGAGTGGTTTTCGACTTTTGCTGCAACTCTTGTTGCATTTCGCGGAGGGCGCGAACGTTACGTTCCTGCGAGCTGGACGAAATGAACTCCATTCCCTCCAAATCACCGGTGGCGGAGTCGACGGCAGCGGGATCTTCCTGAATGCCATAAAGACGTTCGATAGCGGCAAGGACTTCGCCTTGAAATCCGAAACGCAGTTCAATCCTGAGTCCAGTTTTGAAACGAAGTTCGTCGAGGAGCTGAAGATTTTGCGGTTGCACCATTAGGACAACTAGATCTTTTCATTTCGCTGAACGGGAATTGCGCTGCAGCGCTTCGCGAGTGAAGCTGGAAGAATCCTTAAGAGCTCGGGCGAAGGATTCAAGCTACGGGCGTCCAAATAATCGACGCGTGAAACCTCGTTCAAAGCTGCGAGCAGCTGGTCCTTGTTGACGAGTTTTCGTTGTAGGAGCAATTCACCAAGGTGAATGACCTTGCCTTGCCGCTCGCGCAAGGCCTTGGCCAAATCCGATGGGGAAATGTGCCCCCTCTCGCTGAGAACTTCCCCCAGCCTCTTCCGTTTCATGAGGTCGCCTTTCCGAAACGACACACAAGAAGGCTTGTGTGGACAGATAGCGCCTAATTGGGAAGGGGATGTTCTTAATTTATAGCACTTCAGGGAGGAGGAGGAAGAATAAAGATAAGGTTGTTTATCGAGTTGCGCAAGACTAGGAGGACGGTTCGGGAATGCTGCGACCTTGCAGGCTAGGTCACCGTTGACGGGAAGTTCCCCGGTATCCAAGCAGCGTCGACGAGCTGTTACAAAGGCGAAGCGGAAGCAAATTCCCTGCACCAATCCTGCTTTTGGAAGCATCCTTACTCTGAGAGATCCAAAGAAAGCATGGATTTCCCTCGTAGACTCTTTGTAATAGCCGCGGCCGTGGAGGTTGTTCGTGAATCCGGCCAACGAGACAAGCCCAAGAGCGGATTTGCGCGATTACTTCGCGGAAGAGCGGACTTTCCTCGCGTGGGTTCGTACCGGACTTGCGCTGATGGGATTCGGATTTGTCGTCGCGCGCTTTGGACTTTTTCTTCAGCAGCTCGATGTTTTCCAGCGAACGCAGCAACTTTCTTCGACTGGCTTTTCCCTCTGGTTTGGGACCGCGCTCATCGCCGCGGGAGTAATCGTCAATCTGGCTTCGGTTCAGCGTCACGTTCGCCTGGTTCGCCAGTTGGATGAAGGAAGGCTCGCGACACCTGGATCGATGGTACAGATAATTGCGCCGGCGTTTTTCCTGGCGATCGTCGGAATTGCTATGGCGGTTTATCTGGTCTTTGTACGCGAGTCAGCTGGCATTCGTGTGGGGGCAAATCTGGGAATTTGGGAGAATATGATGGCAGCTTCAACGGCATCAGCGAAAGGAATTGTCGACAAACCGAGCAGCCACTCGGTCGACCAGACGGTCGAAAAGCTCAAAGGGATATTACAAGCAAAGGGAGTTACGCTTTTTGCGCTCGTCGACCACAGTGGCGAGGCAGAAAAAGTGGGAATGAAGATGCGGCCGACAAAGCTGCTGATTTTCGGGAGTCCGAAGGCGGGGACGCCACTGATGCTGGCTGCGCCAAGCGTTGCTATCGATTTGCCGCTGAAGATTCTTGTCTGGGAAGACGAACAAGGAAAAGCCTGGATTTCCTACAACAGCCCAGAGTATTTGAAGGAACGGCACGGCCTTCCGCAGGAACTGCTGCAAAACATAGCGGTTGTCGAAACTCTCGCTTCCAAAGCTGGTGAATAGATTTTTTCGAGATTTTAGGAGGAGCAAATGAGCACACCATCAAAACCAACACCAAGTCTGATTCCACCTTTTACGCGGGAGACTGCCATCCTAAAAATTCGACTGATCGAGGACAACTGGAATTCGCGCGATCCGGAGCGCGTCGCACACGGTTATTCGCCGGACTGCTACTGGCGAAACCGGTCTGAGTTCATCCATGGCCGCGACGAAGTTGTCGAGTTTTTGAAAAGAAAATGGGCGGGGGAGCTCGAATATCGGCTCATCAAGGAATTGTGGAGTTTCGATGGCAACCGCATTGCTGTCCGGTTTGCGTACGAATCGCGCGACGCTAAAGGTCAATGGTTTCGTTCCTACGGCAACGAAAACTGGGAATTCGATGCAGCTGGTCGTTCGAAAATACGGCACGCAAGCATCAACGACCTTGCCATCACAGAAGAGCAGCGGCTGTTTCGATGGCCGCTTGGCCGCCGGCCGGATGATCATCCAAGTTTGACCGACCTCAATCTCTAAGCGCGTTTGGTAGGCTGGCGTTACTCCGCTTCTTCCGGTGGACGGACCGAAGTGAATTCCCGGTACAGGACAAGGTCATAGACGATCTTGATCGTTCCAGCGATGAAGAACGGTAGATTAATCAGGGCAGGCCGGGAGAACAGGAAGCCGGCAAAAATGGGACTGATCGCGGCGCCCGCCGTCCTTGCGACTCCAGTGATTCCACCCGCCGCCGAACGCTCTTCGGGGCGAACCACGGCCATGGTATACGATTGCCTTGTCGGTACGTCCATCTGACTGATGCTGAAACGAATGAGAAGCATCAGCACGGCGAGCGTGAGATTTGGCATTAGCGGAACAAGAATGAGAAGGATATTTGAAGGCAGGTGAGTAACGACCATGGTCCTCACCAGGCCGATGCGCGAAGCCAGTCGCGAAGCCAAGAGCGCCGAAATTCCCGCCAGAACATTTGCCCAGAAAAAAATGACCCCCAACTTTGCAGGTTGGACTCCAAAGCGTAGATAAAACCAATACGCAGCGAAACTCTGGATGACGAAGCCGCCACCGAAGGAGTCGAGTGCGAACAGACCGGACAGCTTTAGAACAACAGAGCGGGAATGGCCGACTCCTAAAAAATTAATCTTGGACACCGTGTTTGATTCTTTTGCAGACGTGTCGACTTCCGCCGAGGAAGACAAGCGTGTAAAGAGAATCGCAAGTGCTATCCCGAGTGCCGCGTAGAGAAGAACCACGGTCCGATAACTGTCCGTCGGGGAGAGCCAGCTTTTCTGAACAACTCCCGCCACAGTTCCGCCACAAAGAGCGCCGAGAGCCGTTGCAATGGAACCAGCCAAGGTGTACCAGGCAAAGACTTCTGTACGGCTGCGCGCGAGAACCACGTGAGACAATGCGGCCTGCTCGATCGAAAGGAAGGGCCCGACTTCATGGCCACTCGGGCTGATTACCCCAATGGTTCCCGCGATAATCAGGAACAACAGGTTTCTGGTGAAGGCGAACGCGAGGCCTGCACCCGTCATGAGAATCGCGCCAATGATGAGCATACGTCTGCGGCCGATTCGGTCCGCCCTCGTGGTAAGCAACAAAGAAATCGCTATATCGCCCGCAAGTGTTAGGGTGAGAAGGATCCCAACCTGAGCTTCGTTCAGGCCGAGGCTTACGAGATAGAAGACCAAGATCACAGACAATGCGCCGTAGGCAAAAAGGCGCGTGAACCTAGTGACAAACAGGATTAAGGCGTCCCTCGGCAACACGCGAAGAGAATCTGGGATGAAATCGGTCATCGAAAGCCGTAAAGAGTCTTCTTTTCTCAAACTGCGAACAGCAACTATTTTTCGCCCACTGCCTCGTACACGATCATCCGCGCGAGAGGTCTTCCGTCTTCTTCTTGCTCGGGCGTGTACACCCTATGGGTTTTCAAGTCCACGGCGAGGCTGTGCACCGCGTGTTGCACTTTGAAATCTTCAAGCTTGCGATAGTGGTCCGCGTCGTCCTGGCGAAACACAGAAATCGCTCCGCTGTAGCAGGCCACGTAGATGCGACGGAGGTCGGGATCAAACTTGATCACGTCCGGCCCGCTAGCGAGTGGCAGAAACGCGATCGGAACCCTCTTGTCGAGATCGAACACGGTCATCATCTCGTTCCCTTCGCAGGAAAGGAACGCGCGGTGGTGTTCCGGGTCGAGCGCCATGCCATGGTTCCCTTTGCACTTTCCGACGGAATACCGGCCGACAACTTGATCGGTCGCTGGGTCAATGATCGCAAAAATGTTTTGGTCCTGCAGATTCACGTAGACCTTGCGAGCAACTGGATCGTACTGTGGCATTCCTGTTTCACTTTCGAAATGCAGCGTCTTCACGATCTCGTCTTTGGTCACGTCAACGATAGCTTCGGCTTTGCCCCTCTCGTCCGAAACGTACAATTTGCGAAAAGGAGCGGCATATGAGCTGCCGTCAGGTTTCGATTCCGTCTTTAGTTTCTTGATAACCTTCATCTGCTTTATATCGACAACGCTGATCGTGTTGTCATGCGCGTTGGAGGTATAGAACTTCTTGAGTTCCGGCACGTATTCGACGCCTTCTGCACCAGGCGTGTCAGCAACTGTCGCGACAACTTTGTTTGTGGCGAGGTCGATTACATAAGTCTGGTCGGCGGCGAGATGAGCCGAGATCAGGTAGCGGTCGTCTTCATCAATGGTCAGATAGTCGAATCGCTTTCCTCCGGGCCCCGGCAGATCGAACTTCGCGACCTGCTTCAGCGTTTGAGCGAAGAGAGTTGAAGAAAACAAAACGCTCGCTAGAAAAATCGCGCAAACCGAAAATCGACGAAACCACGTTTGTATTTGCATTTTTCCCCCAATTTCTAAATCCCACGGCGGAGCAAGATTCCAGCAGCTCCCGCCGCCGCGATGAGAACGGGCTCTGGAATCCTTTTGAAGTACACGAGCGTCGCAAGGCTGAGCAAGGCAATCAATACGGTCGGCATATCAACCAGAGCGCGTCTGCAGAGAATGATCGCCGCGCCGGCGATGGCGCCGACCGCCGCCGCAGTAACGCCTCGCACAAAGGCCTTGACCTGCCGGTTTTGCGCGAACCGGCGATAGTAGGGTGCAACGAAAATGACCAGCAAATACGGGGGCAGAAATACGGCGAGTGCAGCCGCGCAGGCTCCGAGTGGACCGGCAACCAGATACCCGATAAATCCCGACGCGATGACAATAGGCCCGGGCGTGATCATCGCCACTGCAACTGCATCCAGGAACTGGCGCTCTGTCAGCCAGTGAAATTTGCCAACCACGCCTCCGTAGAGAAAAGGAACGATTGCCAATCCGCTGCCAAACACAAATGCTCCAGCTTTAAGAAAAAAGAAGAAAACCGACCCTAATGTTCCCAGCGAAGCCGGACCAAGCAGCCCGCTTAGAAGCCCAGGAGCCAGGACAGCCGCCTCGACAGGTTTGGCCCGTAGTTTCGGCGGCGCTTTTACGAAGAGGGCGACGAATCCGGACAAAACAAAAAGCCAGACGATCTCGGACTGCGTCCACACCGTGGTGATCGCTAGAGAGCCGAAGAGGACCCAAAGGAGATAGTCCTTGCCCAGCGTTTTCTGAATCAGCTTCCAGGCGCTGCGCACGATGATTGCACTCACCGCCGCGCCAATCCCATAAAACATTCCTTGAATCCGCACGAGCTGACCGAAACGCACGTACAGCCAAGCTAATCCAAGGACCATCAGAAAAGAAGGAAGGATGAAGGCAGCTCCCGTGAGCGTTGCGCCGAGTGTTCCCCCCTGGAGCCAGCCAATGTATTTGGCAAGTTGCGCTGCCAAAGGTCCGGGACATAGCTGAGAGAAGGCCAAGCCTTCGAAATAATCTTCCTTCGAGAGCCATTTCCTGTCCTCAACAAGATCTCTCTGCATGTATCCGACGAGCGCGATCGGCCCACCGAATCCCAGTGCACCCAGGAGCAAAAAATAGAAGAGCAAGTCACGCAACGTCGGTCGCGTGCCCGTTATCTCCTGTTGCGTTGAGCAGACACTCATGACGTAGTGGGCCTCGCTAGTTCCCCATGCCGTGCGCGGGGGCACCCTTGCCCAATTCATCGAGAGCGGCCTTAAATCCCCCAGCAAGTTTTTCTGCAGGTCCGCGGCCCCAATAGTGAAGGAAGATCACGACGGGCCGGTCGCCTGTCATGTGGTGATGAATGGCAACCACGTCGAGTCCGTTCTTGCGTAGCGCTTTCAACACAGGTGTTACTTCGTTTTCTAACATCGCCACGTCCCCGGCGACCGCCGCATCTTCCTGTGTGCCTGCGAACGCAGCCCAGGTGTTCAGGCCCATGCGAGCGTTGATGACTGCACCGTGCTCTTTTATGCCGAAGTCGTCGCGACCGACAGTGATTTTGTAGACCGGCCCCGTTTGTTCCCCTTCGTGGCCGGCAATCTTCGCCAGCTTTGCCGCGTCAATCGGCGTGCCGCCCGTGCTCGCTGGGGTTGCCGTTTGTGGCTTCACATGGCCGATCAAATCCAACGCAGGCTTTACGTGTTGCGCGAGATCGGCCGCCTTCCCCATGCCATGCACATGCATGTAATACACGTGCGGATCATCCCAAAAGAAATGATTGTGGAGCGCTGTCACATCGATCCCATTGTCCAAAAGCGCGGACAAGACCGGATTCACTTCTTCTTGAAGCAGCACGAGGTCGCCCATCATCGCGTCGGAACCATCGCTGGCTTTTGTGAGAGCAATCCAACCACCAAATCCGAACGGCGTGGGCGTGGAAAACCCGGCGATACTCATCTTCAAATCGTTGCGCGGTATGTTCACCTTCAGGACGCCAGCTTTGAAGTCGCCCTTCCGGTCGAGAGATTTGAGGACCTCCTGATAATCATTCGGGATGTCCTGCGCGAGGACAGCTATGGTCGATAACATGAAGCAGAGACTTGCGAATAGGACTCCTATCCCTCTTCCAACGAAGCGATGCATGTGACTAACCTCCTGATATTGGGTTTTTGAAAATCGAAAAATCGGATTGCACAAAGTCACTTTGCGCGCCTACTTGGTATTCACACGCAAATCATCGAAGTAAGTAAGAGAGTCCGCTTTGGTCCACAGTCCGACTTTGCCTGCGTCTTTGAACGTCTCGTCCGTTGCTTCAATCTTCTTCGCGCCGTCGAAGTAGCAAACCAACTTGTTACCCACAGCCTCCACGCGTAGCTCGTGCCACTCGCCGGAAGTCACTTTGAAATTTGCGCCTGCGAACTGACGGCGGCTCCCGTTTACGACGTGGTACAGTCGATAGTTGTCTTCCAACGCGTTCGCGCGAACGATGTAGTAGTTGTTCGCATCCTTCAGACGGAAAATGAGACCCCCGGCACGGTCCACCTCTCCCTCCACAGCTTTGAACTTCACGCTTATCTCTAGATCCTTGAAACTGCCCTGGTCAGCAATGAGGAGGGGAAAACGATAGTCGGTTCGGTCCCTCGATGTTTGTGCAACGACATTTGGCTTGGAGGGCGCAGTAGAATCTGCGGTCACAACCCACTTGCCCTCGGTCCCTTGGCCCGTCCGCGCGCCGTGGAAGCCGGCAGGCGTTTCGCCCGTCTTGTCTGTGTCGAAATTATAGGTTTGCGTCCGCCCTGCGGCTTGCAGGGGGGCCGGTTTCTCCGGCGGAGTCGCAGCCGAAGATGAGAAGTGCACGTCCTCTCGGCTTTCCATAATTACCACGGCCAATGCGACGAATAGAACTACCCCGAGAACCAACAAACGAACCTCTGTATTCATGCTTGCCTCCCAATCAAAACTCTCAATGGTCGGCTGTTCGCATCACACGTCAAAAACTTCGCGCATTCGTTTGGCAGCGCTATTTCAGCGAGCGATACAACCCTTCTATCAACTGCACGCCGCGCTCCAGAAGCTCTGCGTCCGGAATTCCTTGCAGCGCCCATCCTTTCAATACTTCGTCGACGCCGTAACCCTCCTTGCGGCCGAAACGGTCGTCCAGCAAATCCGCGTCGTGAATGATTTGTCCAATTACCGTGACTTTTGGATCGCGCACGCGAAACTGTTTTTCCAGTGTTTCAAACGTGCAGTCATCGCCACGATGTCCGAACCCTTCTGCATGAAACATGTCAAACGGCACCGCTCCTGACGGCAGGCGATCCTCAGGTGCAAAAGCAAATCGTGCTTTGCGGTCAATAAAGTTTCGGATAAGCCACGCTGAAGCACACCGATCGACACCAGGCCTCGGCCTCGTTACCCAAACTCTGCCCCTGTAGTCTCTTGGATTGATCTTTGTGTTCGGAGTGTCCAATTTGTGCTCGCGCAGCTTCGCCGCGTTTTCCAGCAATTCCTCAACTCGCTTTTGCAGCGGGCTATTGAAGAAGTCGACCTCAACGATCTCTTGGAAGCGATTCCGCAATCTACTTATACGGCCGTTACCTTTTCCTTCAACGCGTGTGGAGGAAAACGCTTGCAGCTCGCGAATAAGCTCCTGATACTCTTTCGCCCTCGCTTCCGCGAAACGGCTGATCAGCTGAGGCCGCGAAAGATTGTCGATGGACTTTACGTGAACCACCGATGCGTTTCCTCCATACTTCCTAATCGCCGTGGCCAGCCACTGAAACCGCTCTTCATTGCCGGGACTCGTTGGAAGCAAGTAACCGGAATTGCCAAGCGGGACTGTTCCGAAGCGCTGCAACTGCCTCCAGATTTCAACTCGCTGGCTGGCACGCTTAGTAGGCAAGGTGAATGCAAGCAGCAGCCATTCCGCGTCTCTTTTGCGTACAATCATTTCTTCATGATGTTATAACTGTAACGGTAAACTCGTCAACGGACACCAATTCCTCAGTCGCCTCTGCGAAGATGCAACCTAGATACATCCTTGCTGGTTGGGGACACTTTGCGCGATTGCGTTGTACAATCGCGCTCGGATGGACGGGGGGTGGACAGGCATATGACCAATCCCGGGCAACATTTCGTAGCGGTAATTGGCGGTGCGATTTCCGGTTCGGTGGCGGCGGAGATTCTAGCGGATCAGGGAATCCGAGTCGCCGTGTTCGAGCAGAACACACGGCCGTACGGCAAGATCGAAGATGGTCTGCCGCGCTGGCATGTTGAGCAGCGCAAACAGGAATACGCTCGGATCGACGCGCGTATGAAGAAGCTGAATGTATATTTCATCCCCTCTATTAAACTGGGCCGAGATTTTGATCTCCCGCAACTTTTCAAGTGGGGCTTTTCGGCGGTAATTCTTGCCAATGGCGCGTGGCGCGACCGAGAATTGGGCGTGCCAGAAGCAGAGCAGTACGTCGGCAAAGGCCTCGTTTACCAGAATCCGTTTATCTACTGGTACAACCACAAGAACGAAAAGGACTACGGCGGAGCGTGCTATGAGACTCCCGACGAAGCAGTTGTGGTGGGCGGCGGGTTAGCGTCAATTGACGTGGTCAAGGTCCTGCA
>Ga0126376_10001016_pt1 | contig 14744 bp, 15 predicted proteins | sample PanSoiMetPlot_15_FD_92760 | JGI IMG/M metagenome (GOLD analysis project Ga0126376, IMG submission 92760) | Tropical forest soil microbial communities from Panama - MetaG Plot_15 | ecosystem: Environmental > Terrestrial > Soil > Tropical forest > Bulk soil | place: Panama | collected 2016-02-17
ACCCAGGCCCACATCAAGCCAAAGGCGAATACAAGACGTGGCACCGCTTGCGGAAACATGACGATATATTCGATCAAACCGCTGCCAGGCAGGCGTGAGCGGTAAATCAGCCAGGCTAAAAGCCCCATCAGTACGACGCCGATCGTGGCGGTGCCAAATGCGAGCAGCAGACTGTTGGTGAGTGCCGAGCGCACGGCATTCATCGTCATGGCCGTGCGGAAGTTGTCGAGAGTGAAGTTTTCGGGGGCCGGAAAAATCACGGCGATTTTCTGAAGCGAAGCGAAGAGCAGCGTGACCAGCGGCAGAAACACGGCAGCGAGCAAATAGATCAAGCAAATGCCCAGCAGAAAATAACGCAGCGGCCCGACGTCGGCGATTCGCGGCCGGAACGCTTTCCCAGTGATCGTTACATAGCTTCCGGACATCACGATGCGCCGATACACGTAGAGCATGACGAACATTACCGCGAAGAGTGAGGCGCCCATGGCCGCGGCCACTTGGATCTTGGGCGGATATTGCTGGATCATCTGGTAGATTGCTGTGGTAATGACGTAATAGCGGGTGGGGAGACCAAGCACGAGCGCGACGGCGAACGAGCCGAGCATTTCGGCAAAGACGAAGATGGCTGCGCCGAGAATGCCTGGTATGACCAGCGGTAAGGTGATGCGCGTGATCGTGCGCGTGCGGCTCGCTCCGATAACTTGGGAAGCCTCCTCGAGCGAGGAGTCCATTGATTTCATGAGCGCGGCGATCATGACGAAGGCGACCGAGCCCTCGAACAGCGCCATGACCCAGGCAATGCCGTACGAGGTATTGATGTTGACAAGGTGTCCCTGCCCGCCGAGCGCCCGCCAGAGTCCGTTGATAAAGCCGCTTTCAGGCTGCCCGAGCAGACTCCAGGCCAGCGCGCCAAGGAGCGGGGTCAGATAGTACGGCACAGCCATGAGTTGCTCGAACAAATGGCGCCCGGGCACGTTGGTGCGCGTGAGAATCCACGCCATTACGAATCCGAACACCAAGGCCATCACGGTTGCGGCGAACGACACCGTAAGCGTGTTGAGCATGATCTGCGGGTATTGCAGCAGGGCGCCGAAATTTTCGACGCCATACGCGGTCGGCGGCCGAACCTGCGGGTCACCGACGTCGAAGGCGGCCTGCAGTAAAAAGTAAACCGGATACAGGACGAGCACCGCGGCAATCGCCGCAACTGCATACCCGGCCACTTTCTGGGCAGAGAACCAGGATCCCTTCGACCCCACGAGCGGCCCCCGTTACAGGCCGAGCATGCCGTTCCATTCCTTTAGGAACATCGCGCTTTGCGACGCGTACTCTTCCCAGTCGGACGGATAGAGCAACTTGAATTCGCCGAGCCGCACGCCGGTGGGCATTGGTGGCGCATCCGTGCGCACCGAACCGTAGTAGAGATTTGGATTGGTTTGATACCAAGCCTGCCCGCGCTTCGACATTGCCCAGTCAACGAAGAGCTTGGACGCTTCGGGATGCGGCGCCCTGTTGACAGCGCCGACGACGAGCGGAGTTGCCACAAGTCCGTCAGGTGGCGCGACAAATTCCACCTTCGCGCCCTTACTCTTGAAAAGAATATAGGCGGGATATTCGCCTATCGCAGTGATCATGTCGTCGCCCTTGGACAGGCGGTCGAACAATTGTACACGCGAATCAAACGCGTGCGGCTGAAGCTTCGCAAATTCCTTCCAGAAGGCATCACCGTAAATCTTGCGTAGCATGTACCACTGTACGAACTGCAAGCCGGATGCGGAGATTTTGCAGCTGATCTTACCCTTCCAGCGAGGATCGAGGATGTCCTTCCAGCCTTTCGGTGCATCGGAGACTGCGACCTTGTCACTGTTGTAGGCAATGCCGGCGGGATCAACCCCCGTCCAGAAGAAATATCCATTCGGCGCACTAAGATGTTCCTTCTTGTAGGCCGATGATTCCGGCGACACGTAGTGCTCGTAACCGCCTTTTTTCTGGAAGTCGAAAGCCGGAGCGATGTCGGAGAGCTGGAGCACATCGACATCGAATCGTCCGGCCGAGCGTTCCGACAGAATTTTATTATAGAGCGCGCCGGTCTGCGCGCGGACGTAGCTGGTCTTGATCTTCGGAAAGTCCTTGTTGAAGCCCTCCATGATGCCGGCGGTGCCAGCCTCATTTTCGTGACAATAGAACACCAACTGACCTTCCTGCTCGGCCTTCGCCACGTCGGCGTTGGTCATGAAGTCGAGTACCTTGGTCGGTGATTTCGACACGCCCTGTGCCAACACGCTGGGCGCCGTGGTCCCGAGAAATGGCAGTGCGGTGAGCGCGGTTCCGGCTTTGAGCAGCCCTCGCCGCGTCAACTTTGCATTGATGAACTTGGCCATTGATATCCTCCCCTGTGTTTTGTTTTTTACTTCCGCCGCGCGACGTTTCCTCTTTCCGTTAGGAGTACGGAGACTTTACGCCAAGACAAGAAGCCGGCGAAAGCATTGCGAAAACGACCTTTGAAATTACGCGATAAATCAAGCCGATTCGATGCGAATACGGAGTCAGAGCGCCCCTCGCGACGAAGCTGCCGGCAATTGGAACAGCCTTGACGGCCCAGATGAGGGCGCGCCGGCAGGCTAGGAAGCGCCCACGAGCGCTGCCATAATCACGGCGACGCAGAACGTGCCGGGAGTTTGTCATGGCTCAACCCCAGCTTAAGTCGCAGCGCGCAGCCCGCGATTGGCCGTTCAGTGTCAAACCGCTGCATCCTGTGCTCGGCTGCGAAATCACCGATCTCACACTGGCCGAAGCGGTATCGCCGGCGATGTTCGCCAAAGTTTACGAAGCCTTTCTCGACTATGAACTGATCCTGTTCCGCGATGTCGATCTCCCGCCGGCGCCCCAGGTCGCTTTCGCGCGCAATATCGGCGAGGTGCAGGTCCACATCCTAAGCCAGTATCACGGCTACAAAGACCACCCCGAAATCTACATGCTGTCCAACCTCGACAAGGACGGCAATCCAAGCGGCAAACACCCGGACAGGGGGACGCTCTACTGGCACACCGATGGTTCCTGGAAGGAGCGCACGGGCCAAGCAACTATGATGTATTCGGAGATCGTGCCAAACGCGGGCGGAGAGACCGAATTTGCCGACATGTACTCTGCCTACGACCTGCTACCTGCCGTCATGAAGGCGAAGATTGAAGGCCTCCGCGCCGTCCACAATTTCGACTTTTCTCGTACGCGTCGCCACGGCGAGGATCCGTTGACGGCAGAGCAAAAGTCGAAGGTCCCGCCGGTCGCGCATCCGATTGTGCGCACGCATCCTGACACGGCGCGAAAGGCTATTTTTCTCGGTGATCATGCCGAAATGATCGAAGGCATGGATTACGCCGAAGGCCGGGCGTTGATTGAGGAGCTCAACCAGATCATCACGCCACAGGCGCGGGTTTATACGCACCACTGGGCACCACGCCAGTGTCTCGTGTGGGACAATCGTTGCACGCTCCACCGCGCAACCGGTTTCGACGAAGCCCACCAAAAACGGGTGATGCGCCGCTGCACGATTATCGGCGACAAGCCATTTTAAACGCCGTTGCTCATCTTAAGGGAGGAGTTCGTACTGTGGTGTAGAAGCACACAAAAACACATGACAAGGGGGAAGTTGCCAATGAAAAGTCCCATCACACAATTCGGATGCGCAGCCTTAGTCGTTAGCGTCATCGCGTTTGGCATATCGACCGAGGCCAATGCTCAGCGCAAATTTACTTTCGGCTATGATCAGCCACACTCGACCGCTTACGGTATCGCTGGCGACATCTTCGACGCCAAGCTCAAGGAATTGAGCGGCGGCAAGCTGAGCATCGACCAATTCCCCGGCGCGCAGCTCGGCCAGGAGCCGGTAATGTTGCAAAAACTTCGCACCGGCGACATCGACTTCGTCATCACCTCGACCGCAAACGCCTCGACGGTAGCACCCCAGGCCGGCGTGTTTTCGCTGCACTTTCTGTTCCGCGACAAGGATCACCTCGCCAAGACGCTCGCCGATCCAGCCGTGTCGAAGGAATTCCGGGCGATGATCGACGATTCGGTGCAAGGCGCACACGTCCTTGGCCTGCTCACGATGGGTCTGCGCAATATGTACTCAAAGAAGGAAATCAAGTCGGTCGCCGACATCAAGGGCGAGAAGATTCGCGTCCAGGCGACCAAGACAGAGGACACGCACTTCCCCGCTTATGGCGCACAGACCGTGCACATGCCTTTCGGCGAGGTTTACACTTCGTTGCAGACCGGTGTCGTTAGCATCGCGGAGAACGGCGTCAACGTCTACATGGCAAACAAGCACTACGAAGTGGCGCCGGTGCTCTCGATGACCGAGCATGAGGCCAACAACAACTGCATTTGGGTGAGCGACAAAACTTGGAAGAGTCTCAGCCCCCAGGAACAACAGTGGGTGCAAGCCGCCGCCGACGAGGTCGCCAAGAAAGAACCGGCACTCGGCCTCAAGCTTGAGGCAGATTCGGCTGCCAAGCTTAAGACGATGGGGGTCAAAATAGTCGAAAACGTCGATAAATCCGGCTTCATGACTGATGCAAAGCCGATTCAGGATCAACTCGCCAAAGAGCTCGGTCCGCACGCGGTGACGATTCTCGAACTCGTTCGCAACGTAAAATGACTAATCGCAGCCTGCCGTTCGGGCGGTGGCGCGAAATCGCCGCCGTTCGCGGCACGCCGCCGGCTCAGTGGGAGAAATCTTGGTCAAACCACCGCTCGTGATCGCGCGCCACCGCCATCTCAAATGGCGGGCGCTGGATCCACTCGAGCATATCCTGATGGTGTTTTGCGGAATTTCCATCGCGGGATTCACTTTTTCGGTGTTCCTCGACGTCGTGACGCGCACGGTCGGCCTTCCGATCTTATGGCTGCAACTTGCCACCACCGGGTTCTTCGCCTGGGGTGTCTTCATCGGAATGGCAGCTGCGACGCGCCGGATCGACCATCTCAATCTGGTCGAGATTACCAAGCGCATGAGCGGTCCCAGGCGCACCTTCATGGAAGTGTTCAATCGTATAATCATCTTGCTGGTCGCCTTGGCGATGCTGGTGTTCGGCATCCAGAACTTCATGAATGATCTGGGCAGCTTTCGCGCACCCTCGCTGATTCCGCTCGCGACCTATACCGCAAGTGTGCCGATTGCGGGCGCGCTGATCGCGCTGTTCTGCATCGAGCAATTGGTCAATGGCTGGCGCAACGGTTTCGAGGGGCCTGAAGACACCGACGATTTTGTGGGGATCGTGAAATGACGAACGGCGCGATCCTTCTAATGATGACGGCCTGTTTTTTGGGCTTCGGTTATATGGGCGTGCCAGTTGCCTTCGCATTGATGGCGGGCGTGCTTGCCGCCTGCGCCCTCACACCGATCAGCATGCAATCGATGATTGGGCAGATGTTCCATGGCATCGATTCCGAAATCCTGCTGGCGGTACCGTTCTTTTTGCTGGTCGGCGAATTAATGACTTCCGCCAACGTCACAAACCGGATGATCCGCTTGGCGCAGACCATGGTCGGACACATGCGCGGCGGGCTGGCGCAAGTCGTCACGCTGTTCAGCATGTTTTTCGCCGGCATTTCCGGCTCCTCGACAGCGGATGTCGCGGTGCTTACCCGCACTGTCGCACCGGAAATGACCCGGGAGGGCTATGACCGTGCCTTTACGGCGGCGCTAATCGCCTGCGCCTCGACGATGGCCAACCTCATTCCGCCGAGCATCATGGCGGTGGTCTATGGTGCAACTGGGAACGTCTCGATCGGCGGATTGTTTCTCGCAGGCATCGCGCCCGGCGTGGTCGTAGGCATCGGACTTATGATCTATTCGCACTTTTTCGGCCCGGTCGGCCTGAGGAAACCGCGCGCCTCGCTCTTCGAATTCGCCGACGCGGTCCGCGCCTCCATACTGCCACTCATGATCCCGCTGATCATTATGGGCGGCATCCTCACTGGATGGTTCACGCCAACCGAGGCCGGCATGGTTGCCTCGGTCTATATCCTTCTCGTGCTGGTGCCGCTCCTGGCCCGCGGCCATATCCCAAACCTGCCGCGTGACTTCGTTTATACCGGCCTGCTCTATTCGATCCCACTTGCCTTGGTCGCGGCGGCGTCTGCTTTCGGCTGGATGCTAGCTTACTTGCGCGGGCCGGATATCGTCTCAAGCTGGATCGAACTGTTTGCCGGACACGATGGCCGCCTCATCATGCTGCTGCTGGTGCTGCTGTTCATCGTGATTGGGGACTTCATGGACGCGGTGCCGGCCATCATTATCTTCATGCCGATCGTCATCAAACTCAACGAGTTGGGTAACATACAGCCGCTCCATATGGGTGTCGTGTTGATCACAACACTCGTTTTCGGGCTGATCACACCGCCCTACGGCTTGTCGCTATTGGTAGCGTCGAAATTCGTCGGCGTTCCATTCTCGCGCGCAATGTTTGCCTCGCTGCCAATCTATGTCGTGTTTTTCGTCGCCATAGGCTTCACGGTGTTGTTTCCCGATATTGTGCTGTATTTGCCGAAATTGCTGCTGCCGGAATCGGTCGGCTGCTTCAAAAGCCCGAGTGGACAGGGTTATATCTGCCCGCCATAACTCATTTCGCGTGTGGTTCAATGAGTTCGATCCGATTACCGAACGGGTCGTCGACATGGCGTCTGTCGCAGCCTTCGATCGGTTCATCCTCGGTAACCCGCAATCCGGCTTTCTGTGCTCTCGCTACGATGCTCGCAAGATCATCGACAATGAAAGCGGGATGCGCTTTTCGCGCCGGGATGAAGCTTTTCTCGATGCCCAAATGAACCTGCAAGGGTCCGTTTTCAAACCAGCAGCCGCCGCGCGCGGCAAGCTTCGGCGGCTTAACCTTTTCTGTGAGCCCGAGGATGCCGTGATAGAACGCCCTCGCCTCATCTTCCCGTCCGGGCGGCATCGCAATCAAAATGTGATCAATACTGCGAACTGGCATTCGGCACCTCGATCGTAAAAAATATCCCCTAAGCTAGCACTGAGTATCCGCCATCAACGGCGATGACTGCGCCGGTGACGAAATTCGAGGCAGGCGCCGCCAGAAAGATCGCAACGCCTGCGAAATCGTTCGGGCTGCCCCATCGCTGCGCCGGCGTACGTGCCAGCACCCTTTCATTAAGGCCGGGGACTTGCTCCCGCGCCTTTCGAGTGAGTTCAGTATCGACCCAGCCGGGTAATATCGTATTGACTTGGATGTTGTCCTTCGCCCACGCAACCGCCAGCGACCGCGCCAGCTGTACGATGCCCCCCTTGCTCGCGCCATAGGGCAAGGCATAGGAGGCCGCCAGCACGGACATCATTGACCCAATATTGATGATTTTGCCACCACCGGCATGCACCATGTGGGGATAAGCTGCCTGCGAACAAAGAAACGCGCTCGTCAAATTGGTGTCCATCACCGTGTGCCACTCCTGCGCTGTCAGGCTTTCGGGTGGCTTGCGGATGGTTGTCCCAGCGTTATTCACGAGGATATCGAGACGACCGAACCGGTCGACGGTTTGCCGGATTGCCTGATGACAGGACTCCTCTTTCAGGACATCCAGATTCACAAATTCAGCCTGGCTACCGAGCGATCGCAGTTCTGACAGAGCCGACTGAGCCTTTGCCTTGTTCCGCCCTGCAATGACTATTGAAGCGCCGGCCGCCGCCAAACCCTCGGCCATGCCAAGTCCGATGCCGCCATTTCCGCCGGTGATGAAAGCGACCCGATTTTTTAGGTCGAAAATTGACATTGCAATCTCCCATTCGATGTCCAGGGACTCTGGATTGGGAGCCGGTTTAAGACAATCCTCTAGCGAAACGTCGCACGAATGCAGCCTTCAACCTGCGAAAGCAGAGCTACCTTCTAGTCCAGACAGGAGACTGCCACTTTTCTGAAAAGGAAATTTGCGCCCAGGAACACAACCAAAAACGCGAACGCGGCCAAACCGCTACTGGGAAACCAATAATCGCCACCCAGATAACCGGCGACCAGGGCGGCAGCGACAGCGGCAATCAGCGCTATCAGCACCTCGGCAAGAAACACGACAAGCCGCTCCATCCCTCCAAGTCGCCGTTCGAGCACGGCTGACCTGCTGTAAGCGTCATGACGATACTGCGCGATCTCCACGCTATGCTGATCAACCAGCCGCTCAGCCATATCAATACGGCGTTCTAAATTCGGCATCTCGCCAGCAATGCCCGTGCCGACTTGACGACCCAGGGAAGCTAGGCGCCCCCCGAAATCAGAAGTGCTCATGTGATGGCCCTAGGTAACAAGCGGTGCTGACTAATCACAGGCAGTTTCCTGTCGATCAACAACAACATCGAACCGCGATCGAAGTGGAAAGAGCAAACTCTTAGTCGTGCGCACAGGCGAGACCAGAGTTGCGTACGGTTGAAACCTAACCGCGATAAATTTCTAAAAACTAAATTTGCTGAGATCCCCCAGTTATTTTTCGAGGTGCAGAACGGTACAATCGTAATGTGGCTACTAAAGTACCGCTCTCTCAAAAATTTTTGTTCTAACCTTTTAAGATGTTCCACCGAGATTCGTTTTTGCGATGAAAGACGTCGACAAAACTATCGCACTTAATCGCCCTCTTGCTCGCCAAGACGACCGTCGCAACTTGGAGATACACTCCAACTCTCGGACAATTCGTGTGACCCTTCGGGTAAAGCACACGCGCCTCAGCTGTAATCGACTTACCGAATCTCATCCCATCCGAACAATTCCCGGGGTGGGTGTCAGGTCAGTATAAAGTCGGATGCGTGCAGGTTGTTCGCGGCGACGTGCTGCAATTTACAGGCTGTCCAAGCGCCATGCATCGACAACTGTACTGGAAGATCCTCGGGCTTTGCGCCCCGCAGGACGCGGTCAACGTAAGAGGCCGCTCTCCGCCTCATTTCGCCCGCCAAGGAGGTAGCCCGAAATCCAAGGGATATCCGCTTCGCACCAATCGTCGTACACTCAATCATATTATAAGGCGGACACTCCAATTAGATCGCCCAATGTCCGTCAACGATCAGAAACGGGTCGTCGATGTTGGACCTCCGTCCAACTCGATTACAGCTGGCTTTGTATTCATTGTGCACGTAATTTATCGAGGTAGTACGGGCTCAAGGATCGAAGTCAGTAAAGACCAAACCACGCAGAAGGAGTGACGCCATGACCGACATCAGACTAAAGACGCAAGAAGACGTCCTTATCTTCGACATTTCCGACGAAGTGTTGGAGATTGCCGGGGGCGCAGCAAGGGCACAGACGAACTTCACCCTTGGCGCTTGCACCGGCTTGTCCGAGTGTCCGGGCTCACCAGCTTAGTTAGACCTGGCTGCAATGCTTGGTTTGCGTTTGGCGTTCGCCCAGCGCGGCTGAAAATATCGTACCTGAAAGCAACATGCGGCGACGCACCGTTCCCCTAAGCGTCGCCGATGTGCTCGGCATGGCCGGTACAAAACTCCGGCTGTGGCGTAGCGATGTTGGCATCTTCTCGAATTTCCAATGGTGGGCGGATGGCGTCGCTTCGCGAACTACATCGAGAGCAGCGGCCTCTCATCAGCCCCTTAGCCCATGACGCCTTATCCGCGCGGTTGATCGAACAAGCCGGCTTTAAGACTTTCAATATTGGCGGCTCCGCGATGCTGGCAGCGCGTTATGCGTTGCCGGACCTCGGACTTGCCGGCTTCGCCGAAATGCTTGCAGGCATCCGTGACATCATCGAAGCCTCGAAGCTCCCCTGCCTAGTGGATGCGGATGACGGTTATGGTGACGTCAAAAGCGTGGTGCGGACCATTCGAGGCTATGAAGCTGCCGGCGTTTCCGGCGCATTGCTGGAAGACCAGTCGCGGGAGAGTAAACAGCCAGGCGCCGCTTCAGCCCACAATGTCGTTCCACTCGAGGTCATGGAGCAAAAACTTAAAGCCGCGATGGCGGCGCGACACGATTCGGATTTTGTTATCATCGGTCGAACGGATGCCTACGGCGCCGAAGGGCTCGGTGCCGCGCTCAAGCGCGCCGAACGATTCCTGCGGCTCGGTGTCGACGGGATATTCATCGCAGGGTTGAAGACGCCTAGCGATTACGCCGAAGTCGGCAAGGCTTTCAAAGGCGCATGGAATTGCGCGGCGATCTTCGAGGCGGCAATGACGCCGTGGCTCACCCCGGCGGAACTCTACAATATGGGATTTTCGCAAGTCGCTTATCCGAACATCCTTATCGGGCGCGTGACTAAATCGATTGAGCAGGGATTGCGGCGTTTGACCCAGCTTGCTGCCGGAAAGGACACTGCTTTTACCAATGGCGAGCGGGACATGGCGCTGAAAAGCCTGACCGACGCACTCGAGTTACAAAAATGGAAAGAACTCGAGAAGAAGTTCTCGTAAGGCTAACCATGGTGGAGCCGCCGGTCGATGATGAGCAGAAGCGTATTCACACTTGCTGCGAACAAGACCAACAAGAACGTAACCGACATAATCAAATCGATATTGTACAGACTGATTGCATTCATCAGCAGATAGCCGAGACCCCGCTGTGCGGCAAACATTTCACCGAGGACGGTACCGATCAGCGTCAACGAAAAGCCGACTCGAAGGCCGGTAAAGATTTCCGGCACAGCGGCAGGAAACAGAATCGCGCTTACCAAAACCGCTGGGCTTAGTTTCAGGACGCGACCTGTCTTGATCAGAATCGGTTTGATGTTGCGAACAGCGGCCAAGGTAAAAAGCGCGACCGGGATGATCCCGTGAATCGCACCAAAGGCAATTTTCGCCGAAATGCCGATTCCGAAAGCCAATAGAATGATTGGATAGAGAGTGATCTTCGGAATCGAATAGAGCGCAACCAGCATCGGCTCCATTGCATCACCAGACAGGCGATGTAGCCCAAGCGCAAATCCGATGAGAAGCCCAAGCGCCACCGCGATCGCAAGGGCTGCGGCAAAGGCTTTCAGTGAATCGGCAAGATGAAGCCAGAAGTCGTCGGTTCGCATCAGCTTGCCGAGAAACTGCATCGTCTCCCATGGCGAGCGCAGGGCAACTTCGCCAACGATGAGATAGGCCAATTCCCAAAACAGGAATAAACCGACGATCAGGATGACGGTATTGCGAAACGGGGCGATTGCCTCCCTCTGCATCACTTCTGCCCTCTTCTGGCGAGCAGCACTCTCTCCCAGTGCGAAAGCACGCTATTGGCTGCGATGGACAGCAGCAGAATCAACAGAATGAGCGGGTACATCGTGGCATTGTCGAAGTTCGTATAGGCGTAACTGATTTCGTAACCCATTCCTGCGCGTGCCATGATGAATTCCGAACCGATGACTCCGATGAACGCGTAGGCGAGCGCCAACTTGGCCGCCGTCAAAAGGTAAGGCGCGCAAAACGGCAGGGTGATGCGCAGCGCCGTTTGCAACGGGCTAAGCCTGTTGACCCGTGCGGTCTTCTTCAACACTGACGGCAGGCGATCGAGACCATTGAGTGTGGTAACGATCACGGCAACAACCGCCAGCAAAAATCCGATCAAGAGCTGTGGCCCATCGCCGAGACCGAACATGACAATGAACAAGGGATAGAACGCGAAAACCGGAATGGCGTAGTACGTTGCAAATAACGGATCGAGAACATCGCGCGCCGTCTTGTACCTGTGCAGGATCGTGCCGCTGACGACACCGAAGACGTATGCCGCGGCAAATGCCAACAGCACATTCGCCAAGCTCTTCGCGATTTCACCGAAATAGCGTCCGGCCAGTATCATGCGGAAGAAATCACGGACAATAATGTGAGGCGGAGGCATTGTGACCTTGTCGATAAACCCGGCAAAGCAAAGCGCTTCCAGCAGCAGGATAACGCTCGCGACAACCGCGAACTGAAACAGCCGCAGCCTGCTCATGGACCGCTACCCATCCGCCCCATCGTCTTCAAGGATTCTTCGCGCAATGTTTTCCATAGGCGGCTGGTAATTGCGCCGAACTTTTCGTGTTCAACAATTCGACTGTCGCGCTCGCGCGGCCATCCCGTCTCAACAAGGTCGACCGCTTTGCCTGGTCGGGCTGACATGACAACGATACGGTCCGCCAACATCGCCGCTTCGTCGAGCGCGTGGGTGATCAGGAAGACAGTGGCCCCGGTTTCCCGCCATAGCCGAAGCATCTCATCACCCATCAAGAGGCGGGTCTGCTGATCGAGCGCACCAAAAGGTTCATCAAGAAGAATGAGGCGCGGCTCTGCCACGATCGTTCGCGCAATACAGACACGCTGGCGCATGCCACCCGATAGTTGCGCCGGATAAGTTTCGGCAAAGTCGCGCAGCCCCATCATATCGATGACTGCGGCGGCCCGGCGCGCTTTCTCTGCCGCGCCGATATTTTTCTGCCGCAGGCCAAATTCGATATTCTCACTGACATTAAGCCATGAAAAGCAGGCATCCTCTTGGAAAACCACTCCGATGCCGTCGGGAACGTTCTCTTTTATTGCGTGTCCTTCGAATTCAATGTCTCCTTGCGTCGGAGCGGTGAGGCCGGCGATCAGTTCAAGCAGCGTCGATTTTCCGCAACCGGACGGACCGACCACGGCAAAAAACTCGCCCCGTCTGATCTCGATATCGATTGGCCCGAGGGCATGCACCCCTCCCCCGACGGCCCCGGAGGGAAATACCTTCGTCACGCCGCGCAGTGTCACTTGTGCCGCGACCAAGCGATCATCCTTCGGCGCACACGGTTCTATTTCACTGTTTTGAGATCATCTGGCAGAAATTGGGTATCGATGACCTTGGAAAGATCGATGTCCCCGGTCAAGGCACCCACACTTTTCTGCACCTCGATGATGCGCTTCATTCCGTCGAGGTGGAAGTCGCCGTCGCCCCAATAAGGAATGCCCTCGGTGGTGCTCGAAATCAGGTTTTTCACTGCGCTCGTTGCCACTTCCGGTGTGATGTTAAACGGCTTGGCTAAAATTTCGCCGGCTTCTTCCGGGTGGCCTCGCATGAATTCAATGGCACGGCGGCGCGCACGAATCACGGCGCGGATAAAGTCGCCGCGCGTGGCCACAGCCTGGGCTGTAGCCACGCCGACGACGTTGTCGAGCGGAGGCAACGCCTCTGCACCTGTGATGAGCACGCGGAACTTGTCCTTCATTTTTGACCAGAGCGGCTCGGTCACCGGCGCGACGTCGATCTGCCCGAGGTCGAGCGCCGCAACCATCGGTCCAAATCCGCCGGTCTTTACAAGCTCGGCATCCTCCGGCTTTAGACCTGCCTTCTTAAGCATAAGGATGTCGAGCGCCTGACTGGTCGAGCGCGGATTGGTGTAGCCAATCTTTTTGCCTTTGAGATCAGCAATTGTCTTAATCGGTGAATCCTTCTTCACCAACCAGGCGAATTCAGCGATGGTAAGCACGTTATCGCTCACGATCCGCAAATCGGCGCCCTGCTGGATGGCAACAGCAATTGCGCCAGGATTGGCCTCACCATAAGCAACGCCGGCCATCGCGTTGCGAACCGAAGTGCCGCCGCCCTCCGACGCAATAATGCCAGTGACGTTGGCACCTTCTTCTTGAAAATATCCTTTTGCCAATGCAACGCCGAACGGCATGCCATTTGCGGATGAGCCATAGTTGCCGATGGCGATATCTTCTGCACTCGCAGCGGTGAGAGCGGCGAGTGTCAGTACAAATGCGGGAAAGACGAGACGCGCAAGGAATTCGCCAACCATCGTTTCCTCCTGCTGTGCTCCGCCGGTTTATATCCGATCTGGTTTTGTACGGCACAAACGCGTGATATTATTATAAGTATAAGGCACAACAATCACAGAGTAACGTCCACTGTTCCCTAAAGACGGATATTGCGGGCCCCGCACCCGACGACCCGCTTTCAAAGGCGCGGGTGTCGTCGTAGCCGCAGCGCGAGCCGGACGAAAGTCACCGACATGGAGTAGGCCGCCTTTATGCCGGCAACGAAATTGCCGGAAACCTTCGAGACGCCTCCAACTCGACGACGTTGGCCGACGGCGATCTCACGAGCAGGTAGATCGGTGGCGGCAACCCGCATCAGCATTTCCAAATTCCAGCCGTATGCCATCTCACTCATGCCAAGACCATCCAGCACATCGCGCCGGATCGCGCGAAATGGCGACAGGTCGCTGAAACACGCGCCGTAAACAAGCCCCAAGAGCAAGCGACCGACGTGGGCAGCGATGAGCTGTTGTGGCGTCAAGCTACCGCGCTCTCGCGCGCCACGAACGCGCGAGCCGAGAACGAAGACGGCGTGCCCCGCAACAATCGGCGATATTAGATCCGGGATGAATTCCACTGGATCGCTGCCATCGCCATCCAGAAAGACCAGGATTTCCGCGTCCTTGCTCACTGCCGCGATGCCGGCTTGGATGGCGCGCCCGTAGCCGGGTCGTGACTCGATAATGACACGAGCCCCAGCCGCGGTGGCCTCGTCGACCGTTCGGTCGTGCGAGCCACCATCCACGACAACGACTTCGCTTACATCACGCGCAAACACAGAGGTTACGACCCGCGCAATTGCTGCTTCCTCGTTGAGGCATGGAATAATCGCTGAAACAATGGCCGAACGATTGGCGGTCGGCCGCAGCGCGGTGCTCTCGTGCCTCGCGTCGTTCACAGACTCCAACGCAGTCCACAATTGGCACAGGCCGCGGCCGGCTTATCGGAAAGTAGAGCTGCCCGAAATTCTCGATACGCGGACCCG
>Ga0126376_10001017_pt1 | contig 14737 bp, 11 predicted proteins | sample PanSoiMetPlot_15_FD_92760 | JGI IMG/M metagenome (GOLD analysis project Ga0126376, IMG submission 92760) | Tropical forest soil microbial communities from Panama - MetaG Plot_15 | ecosystem: Environmental > Terrestrial > Soil > Tropical forest > Bulk soil | place: Panama | collected 2016-02-17
CAAGAGCAAGGGTCACCTGTGGTCGCCAAGCTATTTTGTGGGGTCCGTGGGCGGCGCGCCGATTACGATTCTCCGCCAGTACATAGAGGGCCAGAACCGGCCTTCGGCCGGTGCACCCTGAACCCCGGCCCTAAAGGACCGGGTACGTCGTGCTTTTTGATCGTTGCTGTCGCTGTGGGAACATCTAGCGCGCGGCCAGTCGAGGTCTCCGGTGCTCCAGCGGGGTCAGTGCTGGCAGTCCAAACGCCAATTTGCGCGGCGCATAATCAAGGTCGACCGCGGCATCTAGGCTGTTCTTCGCCATCGTCTCGATAATGATGGTCGCCATCTGAGGAATGACGAAAGCTGAACCGAAGTGGTACCCTTTATCGCGGAATCGCTAATGACCAGCAGGCAATGGATCGCTCCGCGCCCCCCGCGCAGATCCCGGCGTGTGCTGCCAACGCGCCGAGCTGCCTCCTCGGATTTGGGTGACAGGGCAGTGGGTGTAATGTCTTGATTGGCGGTCGGACGACGCGTGATTCCGCCCTAGCCAAAGGTTGGAGTTCAGTCGTGGCCTCTGAGGTCTGCACTATCTACGAATACGGTAACAAATATTGGATCATTGAAGAAAGCAGCCAATTGTGGCCGGATGATAAGGGCCCGACGGAAAGAGTTGCACTAGCAGGTTCATTGCCTCAATGTTGTCCATCTTTGGAAATGGGTCAACTAATATTTCATGCGCTCGATAATTTTAATTCGAAGAAGCCTACATTTTCTTCGTGGCAGCTAAAGGAATTGCGAAAAGATCTGTGCTCGTGGGTTGGCGCGAAATCATGGCCATCATTTTATAAAAATGCACGATATATTTGGATATCAAGAGATCGATCCTTAAACATTATTAGAATAATTCCTGTTGATAACTGCAATAATTATCCGCATGAGTCGCCTTTGGAGAAATTCATCGTTGAAACAACACCAGAGATTGAGGCGCAGACGTTTGGCGATCTAATCCGCAACACATTCTTGCACGCGACGTCACATCCCGAGCGAAAGAAATCGACTGCTATATAGCATCAGAGCTACGGCCTCGCTTCCGTTGTGAGCGATCACGCCGCCCTGGATACCGGAAGGCTCTTGCGCTGCGGGATTTCAGCCGGGCCTATGCCCGCTTCGGGTCTTGGTCGTGCCGGCAGCCAGTTCACGCGCGGGAGAGCGGTACTGCCGCGGCCGGCCCAAGCCCGAGATAACGGCTCTTGCCGTTGGCGCTGTAGCGGTAAACCCAGGATTTGGATTTACCGTCGGCTCCGACCAGGAGCCCGAGGCCTTGTCCGTCGCTGTGAAGCCCGGGCTTTGCATAAGTGACGTGGAGGGCTGTGGGTTTTCCCATTATCGGCTTCCCCTTTCAAAAAGTGACATGCAGAACCCAAAGTGACATGTAAGACCCACAGTCCTACCCACATTTCAGCACGGGCTTGGGCGCGGTGCTGCGTGGTTACACGCGGCGCTGATATCGTCACTTATGGGCTTGCCGCAAGGGATTCTGAGGGGTAAGACCTATGTCTCAACATCCCCGATGTCCAGGGATGACAGGTGAGGCTGACATGTCGAACTCACGTGCAACCACACAGTCCCTTCGTTTTGCTGCTGTCGCGCTGTTCGCAATTTCGGCCGGCGCAGTCTACGCCCAGATCGCTGCGCCCACCAATTCGCTGCCCGATCCGTATCGCTCAGTCGAGAACTGGGCAAAGATGCCGCAGGGCCGAACCTGGGGTTCCACCGCCGGCGTCGCGATCGATCCCGACGGCGCCAGTGTCTGGGTCGCCGAGCGTTGCGGGGCCAACTCCTGCGCCGGCTCGGATCTCGCTCCCGTCCTCAAATTCGACGCCTCCGGAAACCTGATGAAAAGTTTCGGTGCCGGAATGTTCGTGTTTCCGCACGGAATTTTTGTCGACCGCGACGGCAACGTCTGGGTTACCGACGCCCAGGGCAAGGACGGCAAAGGCCATCAGGTGTTCAAGTTCAGCCCCGACGGCAAGGTCCTGCTCGCGCTCGGCAAGGCCGGAACGGCAGGCGACGGTCCGGACACCTTCAACGCACCTTCCTCGGTTCTGGTCGCTCCCAATGGCGACATTTTCGTCGGCGACGGACACGGCGGCAACACCAATGCCCGCATCGTCAAATTCGACAAAACCGGCAAATTCATCAAGACCTGGGGCAAGAAAGGCAGCGCCCGAGGCGAGATCGATACCCCGCATGCGCTCGCCATCGATTCGCACGGGCGCCTATTCGTCGGCGACCGCAACAACAACCGCATCCAGATTTTCGATCAGGACGGCAACTACATCGACCAATGGGCCCAGTTCAGCCGGCCGAGCGGTGTTTTCATTGACAAAAACGACATCATCTACGTAGCCGACTCCGAATCGGAATCCGTCTCCAAGAATCATGACGGCTGGAAGCGCGGCATTCGTGTTGGCAAGGCTGGTGACGGATCGCTAACCGCCTTGATTCCGGATCCAGTCGATAAGGCCACTGGCTCGAGTGCTGCGGAAGGCGTTGCAGCCGACGCCATGGGTAATATCTACGGCGCTGAGGTCGGCCCCAAGCGACTGATGAAATATGTCAGGAATTGAGGCTATCGGGTTCGTTGGTTGAGCGAGCAGCGGCAGGTCCGCTGCGATCGAATCAACTCCCACCATCATGCCCGCGAAGACACCCCGCCGCATCAACGCGGGCGGGGTCCGCCGTGGCAACGCATCGACGCTACTGTTCTCCGATTGGCGCACCGTAACGCGTCGTCGCGGCGGATGCGGATTGCGCTGGGCTAATCCGCCCTGCCACGCCGCGGTATGGATGGCGAGGATGGTGGACAAGCCCGCGCCATGACTCGGCAAAGCGATTGAATATGACCTGGACGTGCTATAGCGGCGGGCCGGTATCGATCGGTGCCAGGACTGCATGAACATGAACGAAAAGGAACGGATCGCGCTCGGTTCGGTCGCGGCGTCGGCGGCGTTGACGATCGGCAAAGGGGTCGTCGGCCTCTCGACCGGCTCGCTCGCAATTCTGTCGGAGGCGGCCCATTCGCTGATTGATTTCGCCGCCACGCTGATGACCTATTTCGCGGTGCGCATCGCCGACAAGCCGGCCGACGCCGAACACCATTACGGCCACGGCAAGGTCGAAAACATCTCCGCACTCGGTGAAACGGCGCTCCTGTTCGTGCTTTCCGGAGTCGTGGCATGGGAGGCAGGTCAACGTCTGTTCGGCGGCCACGGCCACGCAGTCGAGGCCACGCCGGCGGCGTTCGCAATCATTCTCGCCTCGATCGCCATCGACTTTTTGCGTGCCCGCTTGCTCTCGCGTGTCGCCGCTACGACATCGAGCCAGGCGCTCGAAGCCGATGCCTTACACTTTTCCTCCGACATGTGGTCGTCCGCGGCGGTCCTGGTCGGCCTTGCCGGCGTGCGATCGGGCCACAATTGGGCGGATTCCGCCGCCGCCCTCGTGGTGGCGCTGTTCGTGTGCCTGGCCGGCTGGCGGCTCGGACGCCGCACCATCGACGCCTTGACGGACACCGCGCCGGAAGGTGTGGCTGAGCGTGTCTCAGCCATTGCCGGCCGGGTTCGCAACGTCGTGTCAGTCGAGCGGGTGCGGGCGCGGGAGGTCGGGGCCACGGTGTTCGGCGAGATCGAGGTCGGGGTGAGCCGCACCCTGCCGCTTGACCGCGTGGAGACGCTAAAGTCCGATATCGCGGCGGCGGTGGCGGCGGCGCTGCCACAGGCCCAGATCAACGTCAGCGTGATCCCGCGCGCGCTCGATGATGAGACCGTGATGGAGCGCGTGATGGTGATCGCGCGCAACCGCGGTCTTGCGGTGCATCATGTCACCGTGCAGGCGATCGCCGGCAAGCTTTCGATTTCACTCGACCTCGAACTCAACGGAGAGCTTTCGTTGGCTGCCGCCCATGACACCGCAGACAGCCTTGAAACTGCGATCCGTGACGAGTTCGGGGCAACGGTCGAAGTGGAGACCCACATCGAGCCGCTGCAGATGACGGGCGTAGCTGGGCGCGATGCTGCGGCGGCGCAGGTCGCCGCGATTGAGGCTGCGCTCGTTGAACTTGCAACGGCGAGCGGGATGCTGCGCAACGTCCACGACGTGCGCGTGCGTGAAACCACCAATGGCGAAATCGTGAATTTTCACTGCGACGTGAACCCAGCGAGCACGGTCGCTGCCGTTCACGACCTGGTGGACGGGGTAGAGCGCGGTCTGCGCCGGCGTTTTCCCGCGATCAAGCGCGTGATCGGACACGCCGAGCCAAGGGCGTAATGCGGATGAGCGCGATGCAGCGGTCGCCGACCGCCTGGTCCAAGCTCGCGATGGTGGCAAAGCAGCGGTTGGCGAGCGGTTCGTCGACGCGCAATCTTCGGTCCCGTCCAAAGCCCGCCGTCATCAGGCGGCGTCTTGATTCGCTCCGTGAGAGCCGCCAGCGCATCGGGTGTGAGGATCGTCGGCTTGGTTGCGTTGCGGCTTCGCTGATCACCGAGCTCCCCCGCACCGCCCTCGTTGCAGCGCTTGACCAGCGCCAGCACCCAGCGCGAAGAGAACGACAATAGCTCCGCCACCTCATCGGCCTCATATCCGGCGCCCCCGTGCGGCGATTTTCCAAGGGCCTTCGCGCCTATTAACCAACGGTCGAAATCGCCGACGGCTCCCGGACGCCGCCGGCAGTGACCGGAATCAACCGTCGACGTGTTTACCGATCAGGCGATATGCGTTGATCTTATCTGGAGTATTCCTTGAAATAGCGCAGATCCGGTGCCGGCTGATTTTTCTTTGCCGGCATGAGTAGGCCGTCCGCACTCAGGTAGTAAGCCTCCCTGCCAATCGCCACATGGGCATTGTTTTCGGCGCAGATATCCTCACGCCACCAAATCGGCCGGTCGGTGACGACGCGATGATAGTTCCGCGTGACCACCCATGGCCGCGTCAAGGCATTGTCAATGGTGGTGATCTCGTCGTGAAGCAGGTTGCGGTCGGCGCGGTCAACAAAGATGCGCTCCCTGATGATGGCCTTGTTGTCGCGATGGAATGGGATGCCGCTGGCGTCATAGGTGCGGGGCCCTTTTAGGCCGCGCGTCTCCACCAGCAGCACATCGTAGCGGCCGTCGCCGTCCTCATCGACCCATCGGCCGATCGAGTAGCCCGAAAACTGCGGATCATCCCCCATGCTGTCAGGGAAACTGCGCCCGTCGGTATGAATGCGGCGATTGTCGTGGATGTGCTCCATCAGGATGTAGGTCGTGTCCGCGGTGACGACGATTTCCATCGGCGCGTAGGCAAGCATGATCCGCGGCATTCCTGGCGCGAGGCATGTAAAAGTCGGTTCGATGCCCTGTCCGCCGGCCTCCTGATCGGCGAGATTAGCCTCGTAGATCGCTTGATATTCGGGCGTCAGCGGAGCCTCCTGGCCGAGCAGCGGAGGCTTGGTGGCGTCGTAGCGAAGCCCGCCAAAGCCGCCGGCAATGTCGCCGCGCTCGGCGCGACGCCATTGGCCCTTGAGGTCGGGATATTTGGTCTCGTCGAAGGCGAGCGCGCCGCTGATCGCTATGGCCAGTGCCGCCCAAATCGATATGGCCAGCTGAGCGGCTCGACCGAAAGGATTCCGGTGCACCATTTTTGCCCTCCCGTAACGATCGGACCACGCGGGCGGGCATGCAATTGACGGCAGCCCGAGTTGAAAACTTACACTATTATCCCATACTCATGAAAGAGACGGCGGCAATCGGACATTAGCGCTGCGGGCGCGGTGCCGCATCCGGCAGAGCAAGCGCATCGGATTGCCTCAGCGCTGTATTCCGGCCAGTCGCCGCCACGACAACAAGAAACCAGCTGTGTCCTACAGGCGGAGGATGTTATGGGCGGAATTCTCGCTAATCGCTGGTGGATCGTGTTCGCCTGTGCTTGTGGCTTGCTGGTTGGCACGGGCTCGGTCCTGATCTTCTCGTTCGGTGTCTTTCTCAAGCCGGTGACTGAGGACCTTGGCCTCAGCCGCGGCGATCTATCGACCGCTCTGTGGAGCGCTACGTGGCTCACCGCGTTGGCGTGTCCGGTCGTTGGCTGGCTCATAGACCGTTGGGGGACGCGGCGGATAATGATCCCCGGTGTATTGGCCTTTGCGCTCACAGTCGCCGGGTTTGGGCTGATGCAGGCTGAACCGCTGTTTCTCGTTTTCCTGATCTTCGGCTTGGTCGGCCTCGCGGGTGGCATCCAGACGCCGGTCCCTTACGCCGCGGTGATTTCGCGATGGTTCGACCGCGATCGCGGTTTCGCGCTTGGTGTGGCGACGGCCGGCGTCGGTGCCGGCGTGGTGTTGATTCCACAGTTCGCCGCTTTTCTGATTGATTGGGTGGGATGGCGTGCGGCTTATTTTGGCTTGGCCATGTCGGTTGTGGTCCTGGCGTGGCTGCCTGTCTTCATTTTCGTGCGCGACCCATCCTTGGCCGAGGCCGCCGATAACAGCACGGCCACGACGACGCCCCAAGGCATCGCCGGGATCGAAGCGATGGCCGCACTTAAGACCCGGCGCTTTTGGGCGCTGACAACGGCGTTTTTCTTTGGGGTCATGGCAATTAATGGAACGATCGTTCACATCGTCGCGCTGCTTACCGATCGCGGGGTTGCGCTGCAGCTTGCGACCACTGCGCTTAGCGCAGCCGGGATTGCGATCATCATCGGCCGTATCATATGCGGTTGGTGTCTTGATCGTTTCTGGGGACCCTACGTCGCGGTGTTTTTCTTCATCCTCCCCATGTTCGGGATCGCCTTGCTTGAAAGTGGTTGGGGAAATCCGATTCCGCTGCTGGGCGCCGCGCTTTGTGGCGCCGGCATCGGCGCCGAGATTGACCTCATGGCATTCTTTGTCAGCCGCTACTTCGGCTTGAAAGCCTACGCAAAGATCTATGGGCTGATGTTCATGCTGTTCAACGTTGGCACCGGTCTAGGCCCGGCGCTGAGCGGACGAGCATTTGACATCTTCCATTCCTATTCACAGATCTTCATGGCTTACGAGGGCGCACTGGTGGTCACCAGTCTCCTGCTCCTGCGCCTTGGCGAGTATCCGTATCCGGCTCCCAAGGCATCCGCTTCGCTCGGATTGAAGGCGACGAAGTGAGGTCAGACACGCAAGCAATGGATGTCGCGATGCCAACCTAAGCCGCTGGAGGAACGCACGATGGCCGACTTTGGGAAGCTTGATACCTTTGCGACGGGGGATATGCGCTCGTCGTGCTGCCGCATGGCGCGCCGTCGGTTCCTGAAATGTCTGGGCGCCGCAGCCATGGCGACGGCCGGTTCCGCGTTCGCCCAAACACCGCAGGCTCGGTCGGCGGGCGCCAAACGGATCGACGTCCATCATCACTTCCTGCCGCCCGCATATATGAAGGAGGAGCAGGAGCGGATCAATTTCGGTCACAGCATTCCGCCAACCCAAATGCGCTCGTGGACCGTCAACGAGTCGCTTGATGTCATGGACCGCAATGGCATCGCCACGGCGATCGTTTCGGTCACCACGCCGGGCGTTTGGTTCGGTGACGTCGCCGCCGGCCGCCGACTGTCGCGGATGTGGAACGAGTATGCGGCCGAGCAGATCCGCAATTATCCGGGGCGGTACGGGCTATTCGCGGTCGTGCCGCTTCCGGATATCGACGGCAGCCTTAGAGAGATCGAGTATGCGCTCGACACGATCAAGGCCGACGGCATCGGCCTCCTGACCTCCTATGACGGCAAATATCCGGGCGACGTCGCATTCGCTCCAGTGTTCGCGGAACTCAATCGTCGCAAGGCGGTCGTCTATTTTCACCCGACTTCGGCGGCGTGCTGCGGCAGCGTCATCCCTGGCTTGCGGCCGCAGGCAATTGAATACCCGTTTGATTCCACCCGCGCCATCACCAGCCTGCTGATCAATGGCACCCTGGCCAAGAACCCAGACATCCGGTGGATCTTCTCCCACGGTGGAGGCGCAACGCCAATGCTGGCAGGCCGCATGGCTGAGACCCTCGGCCGCATCGCGAACGCGCGAGAGGTCATGCCGAACGGCGTCCTGGCGGAGTTGCGCAAGCTATACTACGACACCGCAAGCGCCGCGTCGCCGCCTTCGATGGCGGCATTGCGGGCCATGGCGCCGCCGACCAACATTCTGTTTGGATCCGATTATCCCTTCGTGAGCGCCGCGGCGATGATCGAGGAGTTTCGACACACGCAAATGTCGGAAAGTGAGCGGGATGCGATCGACTGGGGTAACGCCCTGACCTTGCTCCCGCGCCTGAGGGGCTGATCGTCCACGCGCCAGACGCCATGCATCGGTGTCGCGAAAACACGTACGTCATTGAGGCATCATAGGGCGGGTCTTGCTACCGTTTCCTTTCCAAATTGGCCTTGGGGAGCGAATCCATGTCCGTGATCGAACAACCATCGCCACCGCCCGCACAGGTCCGCAAGCCGGAACCCGCCGAGCTCGATATCGCAACAACACGCCCCGGGACTCCTGGCGGCGCATTCATGCGGCAGTTTTGGCATGCCGTCTGTCGCAGCCAGGACCTGCCGGCCGGGCACGCCAAACCCATACGAATCATGAGCGAGGATTACACGCTCTACCGCGGCCACTCCGGAACGGTACAGATCGTGGCCCACCGCTGCCCACACCGCGGAGCGCCGATGCATCTCGGCTGGGTTGAGGACGACAGCATCCGCTGCGCCTATCACGGCTGGAAGTTCGAGCGTTCAGGCCGCTGCATCGAGCAGCCCGCCGAGGAGCCGGGGTTTGCGCGCAAGGTCTCGATAAGAACCTGTCCGACCCGCGAATATCTTGAGCTCGTGTTCGGCTATTTCGGGCCCGGCGAACCGCCGCGATTTCCCGCATTTTCCTCATCGCACGACCAAGGGCCTGATCCAAGTGTGGAACGCCGAGCATGTGCCCTGCAACTATCTCCAGAGCTTCGAGAACAGCATGGACGAAGTGCACGTCGCCTTTACCCATCAGCCCGGAGGCTCGCACGCGAACCTTGCTGTCGACCTTCCGATCATCTCAGCGGAAGAAACCGAGTGGGGCATGCTGCGCTTCGGAACCCGCAAGTCCGGCAAGGTGAGGCAGACGCTGCATTATGCTCCCAACCTCACGCGGGTGATCGTGCCGCCTCTCGCCGGAATGGACGGCGTCGGCGGCTGGACGGAAATCTATTTCAGCTTCACGCCGGTCGATGACGAGAACCACCTGTGGCTGATCACCAGTCATGTGGAAGTCACCGCAGGGGACGCTGATGTGTATCGCGCGAAGCGCGCCCAGTACGATCGCAAAGTTGCCCAAGCGCCTCCCGTCATGGACGTCGTTCGCGACATCTGGGCGGGCAAATGCCGTTTCGCCGATGTGACCCGCCCAGACCTCGCCATTGTCCGGGATATCGCCGTGCAGGCCGGCCAGGGCCGCATCGAGGATCGTACCAGCGAACGCCTCGGGCGCTCCGATGCCGCGATCATTCTGCGGCGAAAGATTCTGGCGCGCGAACTTCACGCCTTTGCGGAAGGGCGCGCTACCAAGCGATGGAAAACGCCTCCTCCCGACATCGTTCCGACGCTTGGGTTCTAAGTTCGGCCCATGACGATGCCCTTAGCGATGATGCGGCCCGCCTGGCCAAGCTGAGCCGCAAGTTCGCGCAGATTTAGCCCTTGTCCACCCCGAAGGCGATCGAGCTGCACAAGCTTTGCCTCGTCAAGTTCGGATGCGATCCGCGCCCAAAGGGCGTCGAGATTGTAGGACGCCCGGCCAGGCGGCATGGCAACCGGCACGACCGCGTCCAACGGTAAATCGAGGGCTCCGGCGACCGCATTCACCGCGGCGCGGATCGCCCCGGCCTTCGCTCCGGCGGGCGCGGTGATGTCATAGGGCGGCGCCCATTCTGCCGCGGGGCGCAGCTCATCTATATGGGTCAGCGCCAGCAGAATAAGTGGCGGCCGCCGTGCGAGCTGCGCACCCGCCCACATGCGGACCTCATCAAGCAGTTTGCGATCCGGGGCGCGAGCCGGCTGCGTCGCCGAGACAACCCAGACGATGAGGTCGGCACGCTCCGCCTGCATCCGCAGCTCCGACGCCTGCTCTGGGCGCTCGTCAAGACCCGGCGTGTCAACGAGCGTCACGGCCGGATGTCCTTCGAGTTCGAGCAGGTATTCGGCAGGGCGCGCAGTCACCGGCAAGGGCCCGACGGCGCCGCGAATCTCCTGTGCCATGGCGTTGAGAAGACTCGATTTTCCTGCGTTGACTTGTCCGATCAGAACGATCCGCACCGGCGCGGGTGGGGCCGACACCTCGGCCAGTTCGCGCTCCCGCGCGGCGCGGACCTCCTCGTCGGAGAGTGCGAGCCGGCCGGCGTAAAGTTCTATGCAAGCGCGGCCAATCTCGAGCACCAGCAGCCTGGTCGCGTAGGCCCGCAGCCGATAGGAGAGCACCTTGCCGGCCCTTTCCACGAAAAGGCTGCTGGTCTCCTGGCCGGCAGCTTGAATCGGGTTGACGGCGCCGCGGGCAATGCGCCAGAGACCGAAACCCAAGCGCCAACCGGTTCGCGCAAGAGTGCCGTAGCGCTCATTTTGTCGGCGCATCCACAACAGATGGCTGAGCGTAATCGCCCTCACCCCCGGGATGTGGCGCAGTGCCTCTCGGCGCACGTCCCGGCACAGCCGCTCGGCCAGCAGCAGGACCTCAGGCAGGCTGAATTGCGCCCATGCGGTGTGCGCTTGCGGATGGAAGCGGCGGGCGACAATTTCGACGATATCGCGGGCGCTGGCGACGAGCGGTTCTATTTCAATGAAGCCAAACGGCGGGGTCGCGTCTGCTGCTGCGAGCACCTCCGTCCACGCTTCCCGTTCAACGACATTCCAGCCGCGCGAAGGCTCGGCCAAATCGCCCAAAGCAAGGCGCGCCTCCTCGTTGGCACGGCGGCGGACAAGTCTTGCGAGCGGCCAGGCGAGCAGGCCCAGTACCGCAGCCGCAATCGCCCACACCCGGACATGCCCGCCTTGCCAGAGCCATACGGCGCCGAGCGCCAGGAGAGACAACCACGGCAGTGCGACTGCCAGGAACAGGAGCATCTCGGGCCAATAACGCGGAAGCAGTCTTCTGAACCTCATGCACCGACTCCTGGACGTCGCGTCGGACGGCTTTTCCCGTACGAGAGCCCCGCCGCAAGGCCATCCGCGAAGGCGCGGCGCACCTCGCTGTCGGGCGCTGTCAGGCCACGACGCCGATAGGCCAGCCAAACGCAGGCGGCCTCGCCAATGCCCACGGTCACCCCAAAGGCTGCCGCTGCATTGAGCGCCCCGGCCGCTACGGTGCCGACCATCGGGATGACCTTCAGAGCCTCCCTCAAGCCATATCTGAGGGTCCACCAAGCCAGTGCACCGCCGCCGATAGCGCCGCTGAATTGGGTGAAGGCGCCCGGTGTCCAGGCAAGAGCGTAGCGGACCGCCAGAGCGCGCAGCATGATCGCAAGGATACCGGCGAGACCGCTCACGCCGACCAACGGGATTGGAACAGCACCGGCGCCCGCTGCCGCGGCGCCGTAGCCGTAGATCAGCGGTCGGGCTTTCGTCCTTATGCGATCGCTGTGCGCATCGGCCCGCGCGAGATGCAGCGCGTCGAACGCTTCAGGCCCTGCTTCCTGGAGAGCACGCCAAAGCATCTCGAGGCCAAAATCTTGAGGCGGAAATCCATCTTCCGGTACGGTGAAGTCAATTGCCACGAACCGCGGCGGCCGACCGGGCAACGCGTCGAACAAGCGGCGCTGATGGCTAAGGGCCTGCCGCAGCGCGTGTGGAACTTGGGGCTCCGTCTCGTCTTCTGCGCCGCCCGTATACGGATACTGCTGGGGATGTCCAACGCCCGCAGGGTAAAGGCGGTGCAGGCCGGTCTGCGCGACGATGACCGGCCAGTCGGAATGCCGGCGGCGCGCCTCGCCAAGGACGCGCACAAGCGTGTGCTGAGCCGGATCCGCCACTTGCATCACAATCAGCAAAAGATGTGACTGTGCCTCACACCAGGCCATATCGTTCGCGGGATCATAGTCCGCCTCTCCGAGTCCTCGCGTATCGAGGAAACGAAGGAGTGGAATCTCGAGCGGCACATCGTAGAACGCGGCCGTTCGGGTGCATGGCGCAAACCCTTCCCCGACCTCCGCGCGCGGGTCGCCGGTGAGGGCGGCGACGATCGCGGTCTTGCCTGCACCGGTCTTGCCGAGAAGCCACACCACGGGCGCGGTCCCTTGTGCACGCTTGCGGACTGCCTCCGGGTCAGCGCCGCGCATGTCGCCGAACTGAACGTCGCTGATAGCGTTCCAGAGCCGATCAAGAAATCCCACGATTTCGCGTCCTCAAGTGGCGCACCCCCTCCCTGCCCTCCCCCGCATGCGGAGGAGGGTAGGGAGGGGGCTTCGAGGATTGGTCGCTGCTGACAGCTGGGGTGAAGGCGCGGGTAATTCAACCGGTTCTGGCCATAAGCCAACCCAGGGTGCTCCGTGGCGGCTCACGCCTGTGGTGTCGGTGGCGTCGCTCGCCCACGTATCGTGCTAGGATTCTCGGCCGGCCAAAATGGGAATGCCGGTCTAAGAACTCCGTTCAACGCAAGGGAGGACCGTATGCGAAATCGTCTGGCATCAGTCGCGGCGTGTGCCGGCCTGGTCATGGCCGGTGTGGTTGGCGGCATCGAAATCAGAGCGCAGGCCCAGCCGGCACCGAATGCTCCGCCCGATACGGCGGCGCTGCGAGCCCAGTACGAGCAGTGGCGGACGGAGTTCAAGACCTGGGGCAGGTGGGCGCCGTTGGGACAGGAGTCCAGGGGCACCTCGAGCCTCATCACGCCGGAAAAGGTCGCCAGCGCCATGAAGCTCGCGAGAGACGGGATTGTGGTGTCGCTCGCCCACGCCGAGCCGCAGACGGCCGCCGCCGACGTTGCGCCACCCGGCGTTTTCCACCGCACCACGAACGCCATCACCGACGTCGGCACGACGGACAACTACCAGGTGAGCTACCACGGCCTTACCGTCGCCCACATCGACACCTGGTGTCACTTCTTCGAGAACGGTCAGATGTACAACGGTGTCCCGGTCAAGGACAACGTGACCAACGAGAGCGGATGCACCAACGGCGGCGTAATGAACTGGCGGGGCGGCGTCACGACGCGTGCCGTCCTCTACGATATCGCGCAGCTCAAGGGCGTCGACTGGGCAGACCCCAACGTGCCGGTCACACGCGCCGATCTCGAAGCCTGGGAAAAGAAATCCGGTGTGAAGATCGGCCCCGGGGACATCCCGCTGCTGTACACCGGCCGATGGAAGCGACGCGCGGCCAGCGGTCCGTGGGCGGGCCAGGTGGCTGGTTACTACCCCGATACTCTGCCGTGGATGCATGAGCGGCTGCCGGCATTCATCGGCCACGACTTCAACATCGACTGGAATCCGCGGCCCGGCTGGGAAGGAATGCGCAACCCGATCCACGTGGCAGTGCTGATCTGGATGGGCATCAATATCGTGGAGAACCTCGATCTTGAGGAGTTGGTAGCGACGGCGCGACGGCTAAATCGGTATGAGTTCGCCATTACGTTTGCGCCGTTGCCGGTGGAAGGCGGGACCGGCTCACCGGTCAACCCGCTGGCGATTTTCTAGCGATACTTCTGCAGCGCCGCCAACGTCGCATGCCTGCCGCCCGGTCGGCCAGATGCGCCACGCAGTTGGTCGGCGCTGCTCCGGGGGTCGGTGCCGCTACGCGCGTCGTCGCCGGGCTTGTCGCAGTGACCATCCCCGCACGCGAGGCCCACATGCGGGGGAGGCGAGGGAGCGGGTCCGCGAAATCGAACGCCGTGGCCCTGACAAGCCCGGCGACGACGATTCCCTAAATTCGGGAAAGCTCACTCGCTGGCTCACCGGTGCCGGGACTAGCCGACCGCACCCGTGGTGCAGCGGCAAAAAGCCGATGTTCTTCACGGTGGTCTTCCGCTAGCATTTCGGCGCCATGGCGCCGTGAGATACGGCACCGCAGCTACCGCCGGGCACGACAACAGGGGAGCAACACCATGAATGAACGGCATTTGCGGAGCCTCATCGCGCAGGTGAAGGCCGGAAAAATGTCCCGGCGCGCGTTCGTGGGGAAAATGGTCGGGTTGGGGCTCACGGCCCCGCTCGCCAGCCAGATGCTGGCGTATGCCGGTGTAGCTGCCGCGCAACCCAGGTCACAATACAAGCCAACCAAGCGCGGCGGCGGGGGCGCCCTCAAGCTCTTGTGGTGGCAAGCCCCGACTCTGCTCAATCCACACTTTGCGGTCGGCACAAAGGATCAGGAGGCCTCGCGCATCTTCTATGAGTCGCTGGCCGGCTGGGACGCTGATGGAAATCTGGTGCCGGCGCTGGCGGCTGAAATTCCCGATCTTGAAAACGGCGGGCTTGCCCGTGACGGCATGTCAGTAACCTGGAAGCTCAAGCCCGACGTCCGTTGGCATGACGGGAAGCCCCTCACGGCCGACGACTTGGTCTTCACCTGGGAATACGCCGCCGATCCCGCAACCGCCGCCGTGAGCATCGGCAGCTACAGAGACGTGAAGGTCGAGAAGGTCGACCCACTGACAGTGCGCGTTCTGTTCGCAAAGCCGACGCCGTTCTGGGCCGACGCCTTTGTCGGCTGGCGCGGCATGATCATCCCCAAGCACCTGTTCGAG
>Ga0126376_10001018_pt1 | contig 14733 bp, 11 predicted proteins | sample PanSoiMetPlot_15_FD_92760 | JGI IMG/M metagenome (GOLD analysis project Ga0126376, IMG submission 92760) | Tropical forest soil microbial communities from Panama - MetaG Plot_15 | ecosystem: Environmental > Terrestrial > Soil > Tropical forest > Bulk soil | place: Panama | collected 2016-02-17
GAAGAAACAATTCAGCAACACTACCTCGCCCGCTTGTTGGGCGTAAGTCTACTGTTGCTGAAGGTTTAGGTCAACGATTTTCTCGGGTCATTTCACTTTTATGTAACGCTGGAAAAAATCGTCCGCGAGTTTTGGATCTATTTTCTTCAGACGGTTGTACTCATCCAACGCCGCTTTGCGATCGTTCAGCGCGATATACGTGAGCGCGAGATTGAAATGCGCCTCACCATAATCCGGCTTGAGCCTGATCGCTTCTTTGAACGACGCCGACGCTTCTTTGTATCGCTTGGTCCGGAAATAGACCGTGCCGAGATTGTTTTGCGTCTCGGCATTGCCGGGCTTGAGCGCGAGCGCTTTCTTGTAGGCGTCGATCGCGGGCTCGAACTGCTGGTCCTTGTAGAGCGCGGAACCGAGGCTGTTGTAGGCGTCCGCGTGATCGCTGCGGAGTCGAACAGTCTGTTGAAACTCAGCGATTGCTTCTTTGAACTGTCCACGGTTGTAGAGCGCCGTGCCGAGGTTGTAGTGCGCTTCCGGGAAATCAGGCTTCGCACGCGTCGCGCGCAGCAGCACGTCCATCGCTTCCTGATACTGGTTCAACTTGTTGTACGCGGCGCCGAGATTGTTCTGCGCTTTCACGTAATCGGGCTTGAGTCGCAGTGCTTCTTTGTAAGCTGCGACTGCCTGGTGCAGGTATTGATTGGAGGCGGCTCGATCCTGCGTCTCGGCGAGTTTCACGTAGGCGTAACCGAGGTTGTTGTGTGCTACCGGATTACCTGCGCGCAGGCGTATCGACTCCTGCAACTCGTTGATCGCGTTGCGAATGTCGCCAAGCGAGATCAACAAGCTGCCGAGGTTCGTGTGTGCTTCGACGTAGTCGCTGCGCAACTGAATCGCGCGCCGATAAGCAGCAACAGCTTCGCGCTGCTTGCCGGTCATGTAGTACGCGTTGCCGAGATTGTACTGCGCATCCGCGGAGTCAGGTTTGGCGGCGACGGCCTTCTGAAAATTATCCACGGCGCGCGGGTATTGCTCGAGCACGTAGAGCACTGCGCCGAGATTGTTCAAAGCGTCAGCGTCGTTTGGCGCGAGACGGACCGCGTTGTTGAAAGCATCGAGCGCTTCCTGATACCGGCCGGCTTTGTACAAACTCGCGCCGAAGTTGTTGTAGGCGATCGCATCGTCTGCTTTGAGACGGACAGCGTTTTTCAAAGCCGTGATCGAGTCTGCGACTTTGCCGAGTTTGTCGTACGCGTAACCAAGATTGCTGTACGCGGCGGCGTTGTCCGGCTGCAAGCGAACAGTCTGTTCGTAAGCGGCCGCCGCTTCGGCGAAATGGCCCAACGTGAGGTTGGTATCACCGATATCAGCCTGAGTCTCGGCGTCTCGCGGCGAAAGTTTCAGTGCGTTCTGGTAAGCATCGAGGGCTTGCGCGTACTGGCCCTGGTCGTAGTAAGTGTTGCCCTGCGTTCTCAGCGCCTCGGAGCGATCGCCGGCTGCTGTCGTGTCGGTTGTAGTTGGTGGCCGAGGCCTGCCAGTGTTGCGCGCGACTTCGGTTTGACGACTCGAGCGACCCGGGCGTTTCGTGGCCATCATGGCCGCGGCGTTGCCGATGAGATCCTTGACGCGTTTCGGTGGTTTGAAGATGACCGCCGCGCCGCCAATGATGTCCTGCCCCTGGAAAGCCAGCGAGCCGCCGATGTCTTGCACAAACGGCGTGCCTGCGTGTGCGTAAGCAAACACGCACAACAGCGCGATGATCGCTCGACTATGCATGACTTGATCTGACCGTAGCGATCATCAAGAGAGATAGAAACACGATCGCATTTATCAGAATGTGCAAACCGAAATCGACGAGACTGTGGGCGGCGACACCGATAATTCCGAGTATCGCGCCGAATCGAAGCGCGTGTGTGTAACCTGTATCGCTCGCGAGATTCTCGCGCACGGCGCGAATCACCATCACCGCGAACCAAACGCCAATTGCAAGCCCGAACAGGCCGCCACTCGAAAGCAGTTCGAGATAATCGTTATGCGCTTCCTGCGGCGTCATGAGCCCCGAGGCGTCGTGATACGCCGTGATCCCGATCCAATAACCGCCTAACCCGACACCAGTGATTGGATGTGCCGCAAACATCTTCAAAGTCGCACGCCAGATCTCATTTCGGCTCACACCGGCGCGCATGTTTGCCTCGGCGGAATTGAGTTCGCTGGTTGCATTTTCGAAATTACTCGCGAGTCGATCGCCACCGACCCAAAACGTGCCGAACAGGACTCCGACGACGAGCACCATCAGCAACGCAACTCGCAACACAGTCGCGTGCCTTCGCAAGCTCAGTAACAACGCAGCGGAGACAATCTGGACCAGCATCGCCAAAATCCCGCCACGAGAGTTGGAAAGAACCAACGCCGTCCAAATCGGTAAGAGCAGTGCAAGATAGATCAAAAAGCGTTCTCGTTTCAGACCGGCGCCAAGCGCGACGCCGATTGCGAGACCGAACGCCATCTCCATCAGATAGGCGAAGTGGTTCTTGTTGATGAACTGGCCATACCCTTGGGTTGGTCTCAACAAAGGAAGCACAAAGCCGGTCTGGTGTTGTGTTGCCTGGCGAAGAATGCCGAACACCGCACTGACAACAGCGACACCTAGAATCGTGTAAACCAGCTTTCGCATGTGGCGCTCTGTACTCGCATACCGATAAAGCAGCGCCAGCCAGGCCGTGAGCGCGAGCATTTGCAGCGCGAAGAAACGTGTCTGAAATGGATCGGCGCTGATCGTGTTCCGGATCGTGAGGCCCGCCACCTGTTGTGAACCAAATGAAAGGGTCTGGACGAAAGCCAACGCTGACAACGCGAGCATCGGCAGCAAAATCGATCCGCCTGCGATCTCGAACGAGCCACTGACTAACATTTCAATGATCGCCAGAATGCAGATCGCGAAAACGGCACAAACAAAAGCAGCCTTCCACCACGGCTCTACAGTGCCGTACGGAATGGCTGCGATTACAAGCAGGCCGATCAAAGTGGCGAATATCAGCTTCTTCAATCCGCGTTAATTCGTGAAAATCCGCGGCCGTTCTCTGCAGTCATCGCCATCGCAGCCTTAGCCAACGGCTTTTCATGCAACGTAAATACACGCGCCGCCGCGTGCGTGAATTCGCGTCGAAAGAGATCGCTGAGATAGTTTGTCGTTACGAGCAACGTCTCATCGTCCAAACTGCGATAGAAGTTCAACCAGCCCCATTCAACTCCATCCTTCACCAGCGGCAACCGCAGGCTCCAATGTGAACGCGACAACGCCGGCTCACCGACCTCAAGCCCGTCGATGGACCACGACCAAAACACACGCCCGTTATGAAACTCCAGCAACTGTTTCGGATGTCGTTGCAAACTCGCCTCAAACGCACGCTCATTGATGTCAGCGCGTCCGGGTTGTCCCACCTGTGCATTCGCAAAACTAAACTCACCGAACTCGAGCAGTTGCCGCGTCGCCTCGAACATCTCATGCAGATCCGACGCTTTCGACAGCGCTACTGCTGCCCGCCTCACCCGAATATTATTCGCCACTCGCAAACGCCGATCAGCCACCGTGCGCTTCACACCCGCGCGCAGCTCGTCAACTTCGTGATAGCGAAGATGCCCGACGGCGATGATCACCGCGACCGAGATCACAAACAACATGAAACCCGTCAGCTTCGATCCCGTCGCCGGAAAGATCAGCGCCGACAGACCAAAGATTGCACACACTCCGTAAAGCACAAGCGCCGCTCGTCGCTGCGACCAGCCACGCGCGAGCAGCATGTGATGTATGTGTTCGTTGTCACCCTGGAACACGGGCTTGCGACTCAACAGTCGCCGGCCCATCGTCATCGCCGTGTCAACCACCGGAAATCCAAACGCGAGAATCGGCACGACGATCGCGACCGCAGTCGTCGCTTTCTGTGTTCCCAACACCGACAAGGCCGCCAGCAGAAAACCCGTAAACAGCGAACCCGAATCACCGAGGAAGATCGATGCCGGGTTGAAGTTGTAACGAAGGAAACCGGCGAGCGCGCCGCACAACACGAGCGCAACGACGATCGTCATCGTCCGTTCCTGCGACACCGCAACGCCCAAAATGACCAGCGACGAAAAGAGCGCTGCGCCCGATGCGAGGCCGTCCAAGCCGTCGATGAGATTAAACGCGTTGGTAATGCCGACAAGCCACACCATCGTGATCACGAACGACACAAGCGCAGGCAGATGCACCGAACCCAAGTGCGGAATCGAGACCGCATCGATGCGACCACCCATCGCATAAAACAACGTGGCGATGATCCCGAGTCCGGCAAACTTCACGACGGCGTTCGCGCCGCGCAAGTCGTCATACGCACCAAGCAGCAAGACGAGCGTTGCCGGAATGAACAAGGTTAGAAAATCCGTTTTTAGACCACTCAAATTTTGCGTGAGCAGGTTGTCGACAAACGGCAGCAACGAGAGCGCGGCGAGGCAGGAGAGATAGAGCGCGAGCCCGCCGAGTCGCGGCACGGCCTTGCGATGAATGCGCCGGCCATCGAGCGGCACATCGAGCAGCTCGTATCGTTCACACAGACGGCGGATAAGCGGAGTCGCAATCAGTGAAGCGATAGTCGCGATCGAAAACAGCGCGAAGTATGTTTTCAAAGTGATTACCTCCCAGGCGATGGGCGGACGGGATGTCGATCCGGTAAAAAATCCGTTAAATCCGCGTTCACTTCAATCAACGCTATTAGCTCTGCCAGCAGATTTTGTTTTGAAAAAGATGTGGCCGGTTCGCGTGAGGGATTTGTCATTGCTGCCAAAATCGCAGCTACCACAGCATCAACTTCACCGTGTCGCGCGCGGAAAAACTGGCCCTTTTGTGAGGCAATGTCGGTGACGTGACTCGTTTCTGGTCCAATGTAGAGCACCGGCGCACCAACTGAGAGGATGTTGTAGATCTTGCACGGGTGGACGATGCCAACAAACTTCTCACCCATCACGATCACGTGAAGATCGGCCGCCGATAATGAACTCGAAAGCGTGTCGAGCGGTTGATAAGACAGGCAGGTCACGTTGCTCAACCCTGCCTCGCGCACCTTGATCTGCTCGCTGCCGCCGCCGATGAAACAGAACGCGATGTCGGACCGCGCTTCGAGTGCGCGCGCCGCAGCAAGCAACGTATCGAGCGGATGACACGGACTGTGATTGCCCGAGTACATCACCACAAACTCGTCGGACAACCCGTGCCGCTGACGAAACTCTTCTCTGCCCGTTTGTGAGTAGCTGACGTGATCGTCGTGTGACCACGGCGGCACGATCGTTACTCGCTCCGGATCGACGCCTTTCGCGATGACACGTTCCTTCATGAAGCGATCGAGCACGATAGTTTGCGTGGCCACGTTAAAGCTGTAGCGCAGCATGCGTTGCAACAAACGACTCGTGAACGAAAGTTCATCGAGCCAGCCGGCTGCGATCGCTTCATCGGGGTTGAGGTCCATAACCCAGAAACAGAACTTCCCGCCTTTGAGTTTCACGAACAGCGCTGCGAGAAAGGAGATCAGCGGTGGCGAGGTGAGCGCCAGGCTCACGTCGAAACGTCCGAGCGTCAGTAGACGAATCGAACAGACCAGGAGAAAACTGCCGAAGTTGAAAGCCCGTCGCCAGCGACTGTTCTTGCCAAACGACAGCGCCGGGATGCGAATGATGTCGATGTCGTGCCAGCGCTCGCGACGTTTGAAGCGCGTCGACGGATCGTCGTAACCGCGATTGCTCGTGACAACCGTTACTTCGTGTCCGCGTGAAGCAAGTTCAGTGGCAAGATCCGTGAGGTGTTGTGCCGTGGAGACCACATCAGGGTAGAAGCACTGATTCAACAGCAGAATTTTCAAACTATCCGCAAAAAAATCCGTCTAATCCGCGGTTACACTTGTACTCGCGATTTAAAATCCTCGACCGTTTTCTTCAAACCCTCACGCAACGGGATTTTCGGATTCCAACTCAGCAGGTCCCGGGCTCTCGTGATGTCGGGCTGGCGCTGCCGCGGATCGTCCGCCGGCAACGGCAGATAAGTGAAGCCTGAGTTCGACTCGCAAGCCTTGATCACCTCTTCCGCGAGTTGCTTGATGGTGAACTCACCCGGGTTCCCGAGATTCACCGGATCGTGCAACTCCGCGGTATTCATGAGACGAATCAGTCCTTCAATGAGATCGTCAACGTAACAGAAAGAGCGCGTCTGCTGACCTTCGCCGTAGAGCGTCAGCGGCTCGCCACGCAACGCCTGCACGATAAAGTTTGAAACCACGCGTCCATCGTTCTCGAGCATGCGTGGTCCATACGTGTTGAAAATGCGCGCGATGCGGATGTCGACTTTGTTCTGGCGGTGATAGTCGGTCATCAAGGTCTCAGCCAGACGCTTGCCTTCGTCGTAGCAGGAACGCAGACCGATGGGATTCACGTTGCCCCAGTAATCTTCAGTCTGCGGATGGACCAACGGATCGCCGTAGACTTCGGAAGTCGAAGCCTGGAGGATCCGAGCGCGCACGCGTTTCGCGAGACCAAGCATGTTGATGGCGCCCATGACGCTCGTCTTGACTGTCTTCACCGGATTGTACTGGTAATGGACCGGAGATGCCGGACATGCAAGGTTGTAGATCTGGTCCACTTCGAGCAGGATCGGCTCGGTGACGTCGTGCCGCAGCAACTCGAAACATCGATTATCGAGCAGGTGAAAAATGTTCTCGCGCCTGCCCGTGAAAAAATTGTCCAGGCAGAGCACTTCATTTCCCTCGCTCAGGAGCCGCTCGCAAAGATGCGAGCCAATAAACCCCGCGCCCCCCGTGACTAGAATCCGCATTCTCGCTCCTATCCTCTTCGCACCGCGTAATTCCCGAGATAAAGCACGTCCATCTTCGTCTTTTGAAAACAATCGATCGCCTGTTGCGGCGTGCAAACGATCGGCTCGTTCTCATTGAACGACGTGTTCAGCACTACCGGCACACCTGTCAACGCCGCGAAATCGGAAATCAACTGATAATAACGCTCATTCACCTCACGCGAGACTGTTTGCAGACGCCCCGATCCATCGACATGTGTTACCGCAGGTATATCCGCGCGTCGTTCTTCCTTAATCTGATAGACCATCAACATCGTCGGCGCGGGATGTGTCTGCTCGAAATAATCCGCGACACGCTCTTCCAGTATCGACGGCGCAAACGGTCGAAACGGCTCGCGCTTCTTGATTCGATCGTTGAGGATATCCTTCATCTCCGCACGGCTCGGATCGACAACAATCGAGCGATTCCCGAGCGCTCTTGGCCCAAACTCCATTCGACCCTGAAACCATCCTACGACTAAACCCGCCGCGATGTCCTGTGCCGCACACCTGGTCAACTCCTCATTCGAGTAGCATTCAAAACGAAAGTTGTTGGCCAACAGTGCGCTTTCTATCGCTTCGCCGTTGAATTGTGGACCAGTGTAAGCTCCGGTCATCACTTCCGCGCGATCGCCCTTCAGAATCGCGTTGTGAATCTGATAACAGACACCGAGCGCAGTCCCACTGTCACCTGCCGCCGGTTGGATGAAGACACGCTTGAACGGCGTGTTCAGCAGGATCTTTCCGTTCATCACTGAGTTGTAAGCGACACCGCCCGCCAGCCCGAGATCGGTTACACGCGTTTGCTCGTGAAGATGATTCAGGATGTGAAAGCCAACCTCTTCGAGCCGCAACTGCAAGCTCGCGGCGATGTCGCGCTCACGATCCGAGAGCTGCTCGCCCGGTTTGCGTGGTGGTCCAAAGAGGTGTGCATATTCATCCGAGAAAACGCGACCGATGACGGGCGAGCCCTCGTCCCACGTCATCTCAGCTCCCTCAGCGTGGTGGCGAAAGTAATCGAGGTTCAGTCGAAACTGCCCGTTCTCTTCCGTGCGAATAATTTCGCGAAATTCTTCGATGAATCGCGGCCGGCCATACGGTGCGAGTCCCATCACCTTGCCTTCATCACCGTAATGCGGAAAGCCGAGAAACTGTGTCGTCGCCGTGTAAACGATGCCGGTCGAGTGTGGATACTCAACCTGGCCCAACACGTCGATCGAGTTTCCCTCGCCCAGCGCCCACATCGTCGAAATGAAATCGCCGAAGCCATCGATCGATAACAGCGCGGCACGTTCGAATGGAGAGACGAAGAAGCAACTGGCAAGATGCGCGCGATGATGTTCGACGTTGTGAAAACGCGCGCGTAGAAGTTTTTTTGAAACACCGAACACGTGCGCCAGTTCATCTTTTAGATCGCGAACCTTGGCGGCGTTGCCGAGTCGATCCTTGATCTGAGTGAAAATGCCCTCGCTCGCCACACGCGTGGCAGCAAAAAGGATTTTTTTGTGCAAGTGCGCAGAAGGATCACGCGAGATTCCAACGTGGTCCAATTCTTCCGGACCAATGCCCGCCGCCTTGAGACAATATCGAATCGCATGGGCAGGGAATCCGGCGGAGTGCTTGAACCGATTGAACCGCTCCTCCTCCGCCGCGGCAATCAATCTGCCGTCGCGGGTAATCGCCGCGGACGCATCCCCGTGATAAGCATTAATACCGAGAATGTACATGCTTATCCGCATTCATCCGCGTGAATCCGCGGCCCAAATTAACCGACAGCATTAATTCCGCAACCGTCCTTTGAAACGCATAATAAAATCCCTGCCAACCATCGAGAACTCCTCCCCTCACAACCAGGCAATAAACCAGCATCACCGGCGGCACCACAACACACCACCGTCGCAATCGATCTACTAAGCGCAACTCCTTCGCATCCGCAGTCAATAACTTCTGTGCTTCGAGTTCCGTGTACCGCCCCTGCGATCGCAACCACCGACGAAACGACTTGCGATCGTCATGCCTCAACTGTGCCCGCAGTTCTTCGATCGTTCCCTGCAACGCAACTCGCTGCGTGTGACCATCCTGCACGTATGTCGCTGCATCACGTCGATAGAGCACTGTCACCGGCGGATAAATCCCGCTGCGCAGTTTCTTGCCATTGATGCAATAGATAAACTTCGCACGATATCCATCCGTGCCTGCTTCTGGTCGAAGGCGCTCAATCTCCGCGATCACTTCACTCGAAACAACATAATCCGCGTCGAGTGCAAGCACCCACGGCGTCGTGATACCGGTCTCCTTCAGCCCAAACTCCCACTGGTTTCGATGATTGTCGAAAGCTCTCTGAACCATACGCACATTCGCAAACGAGTTCGCTATTGCGACCGTCTCATCGTCGCTAAAACTGTCCACCACAACAATCTCTTTGGCCCAACTCAGACCCGCCAAAGCGCGCGCAATGTTCGGCGCTTCGTTATACGTGAGTATCAGCGGCGTGATTTGATCGAGCATGACAGATCATGTTTTTCCAGAGCCACGGCGCGCGACCGTAGTAAGTGAAACTCAAATCTTCGAATCCGTGGCTCAGCATCAGCTTCGACAACGTCCGCACGCTGAAGAACTTGATGTGGCCGCCGTCGTGCAGCACTGAGAAGTGCGCATCCATCTTTCCCGTCGCGGCCAGCACGACGTTTTTGAGATAGCCGTGATAAGGGGTGCCGAGCAGTATCTGACCGCGCGGTTTTAGTAAAGAAGTCGCGGCTTCGAGCAGGTCAGATGGACGATAGAGATGTTCGATAACGTCGCTCGAGATGACTAAATCAAAGCTGCCAAGACGCTTGAGATGGGAATCGATCATCGCTTCGACGAACTGCACATCGGGATACGTGCGGCGCGCGATGTTGACTCCGCTGGGCGAGGCATCGACGCCAGTAACGTCATACCCGAGCGTCGCCAGACGTCCGGTGATATGACCGTTTCCACAGCCAAGATCGCAGATCGACTTCACCCCATCGAGCTTCTTCACGAGCTCGACGAACACATGCGTCAGCTTCTCGCCCGACTCGCCATTCCCGGCGTGCGCAGTTCTCCATTCAAACTCTGTGTACGTCGGGGCAGCCATTCAGTACTTCCTCGTAAAGTTGGACCAGGTGCTTCGCTGTGTTATCCCACGAATACTGCCGCGACATCTGCTGCCCGTTCCGACCACGTTCCACAAGCTCTGCTTCATCACTGAGCGCTTCAGCGAGTTTGGCGGTCAGTGCTCCTTTGTCTATCGCCGCAACCCAGCCGGCGTTGGCTGTGACGATCTCGGGCGCGAGATTCACACCGGGACTCACGAGCACGGGCACTGATTGAGATAACGCTTCCATCACACACAGACCAAAATTCTCCTGATGTGAAGGCAAAGCGAGTAATGACGCGCAACCAAGCAAAGCATTTTTCCGCTCACCATCGACCCAACCTGCAAACAATATTCTTTCGCACTGCGATGCTTTACTTTTGAGCTGCGAGACGAATTCCGCCGGTCCATCGCCGGCAAGCACCAGGCTCCAGCCGGAAAGCTGTGGCGTCAACGCCAGGAACGCCTCGATCAAAACATCCAGACCCTTTTTCGGATGCAAACGCGAGAGCACAAGAACGTAAGGATCTTGAGCAAGCGATGGAAAGTATTGGACCAGCTTCTCGCGCGAGGTCGCGGACGTTGTTTCGATGCCGAGCGGAACGACGCGACCGTGATTCAGTCCAGTTAGTCTTTCAGTCGAGAGTTTTTCAGCCTCGGAGGTGTAATGCACCGCCGCCGCTCCTTGCAGCATCCCTTTCCCCGCGACCTGCCAGAACACGCGTTTCCGCAGAGACTTCTGCGTCATGCTCCACGGATCGAGTGTGCCGAGTGGACGAATGACGTAAGGAACTCGGGCACGCCTGCAAGCTCTCGCGGCTGCGACTGACGAGTGGTTGAACACGGCATGCACGTGGACCACGTCGAACTGCCGCACGTTCGCACTAAGCCATGCCGCGAGCGGTCGCGAGTATTTGAACGACTCCCCGAGCCCGGCGGGAAACAACTTCGCCGGCACGCCTTTATACTCTGAAACTATTTCTTCGTTCAGTCCGGCATTCGTCGTTATCAGCAAGACTTCGATACTTTCCCGCATCAGCGCGCGGCACATCGGGACAATCGCGGTTGCTGGTCCACCTGACCGCTCCTCCACCGATGGAATGACGTGCAGGACCTTCATGCCGCAGTCACGTGATTGATGTCACACCACTTCGCGAGGACGTAAAGCGACCACGGCCGCGACCAACCTACAGCGCGCGGCTTTTGCAGAAAGTCGCGCCAAAGTCTTTGCACCGCTTTTGCACTCAATGCCGGTGCCGCGAGCGCAGCGCCGTCTTCCAAAACATAAGCCACTTCGGTTCGCAGATCGTTTTGCAGCCACTTTTCGAAAGGCAACGTGAACCCCATCTTCGGTCGCGCCAGAAAATCGCGCGGCAGCAGATCCGCCAACGCGTCGGCAAGCAGCGGCTTGGGTCTGTGGTCCAACTTCCATGCACCTGGCAATGAGAGCACGTAATCAACCAGCTTCGTATCGACAAACGGGACGCGCACCTCGAGCGAATTCGCCATGCTCATCGCATCCGTGTCGCGCAACAGCGTGTTCGACATGTAACCGCTCAACTCAAGTCGCGAAATTTGGTTCACGACATCGTTACTTTGCGGCCCTGCGTCCTTCTTTGCGCCTTTGCGTGAAACCTGCTGACCCGTCATGCTGGCAATCGCATCCGCGGGAAAGAGCTGACGCGAGATGCGGTAAACATCCGCTGGCGTGCCTTCACTATTCATCAACTGCCAAAACTTGTGGCGCCGCACCAAGCCGTTCAACGCAACTCTTCCAACACCCGATACGCTGCGCAAAACACGCCGCGCCGCGACCGGCATTGCGTTGAGTTTCAGCGCCCGCCTGAAGCTCGGATACCCGACGAACAACTCATCACCGCCGAGACCGGACAACGCAACTGTCACACCTGCGTTTTTTACGGCTTGCGAGACGACGAACGTGTTGACGCCGTCCATCGTCGGCTGGTCCATCGCCGCAAGTGCTTCCGGCAACAATCCGAGCAAACGCTTTTCGCTGAGTCGAATCTCCTGATGCTCCGTTTGAAATCGCGCCGCGACATTGCGGGAGAACGGCGCTTCGGTAAACCCAGCTTCATCAAAAACCACACTGAACGTCTTCGGACGTTGCTCGCTGATGCGACTCATCAACGCAACCAGCGCACTCGAATCCATGCCACCGGAAAGAAACACACCGAGCGGAACGTCGCTGACGAGATGTAGCCGGATCGATTCTTCCAACTCCGCGCGAACCCTCGCGACAGCCTCGTCTCTACGCTCCGGAACCGGCGTGCTTGAAGTAACACCAAACTCAATCTCCTTAAATTCACCAGCTTCATTCACTTCGACATAATGCCCCGGCAACAACTGCCGCACGCCCTCAACAATCGTGAGCGGCGCGACAACAGATCCGTTCGCAAGATACGAATCAACTCCCGCAACGCTGAGCCGTCGTGGCACCAATTCACTCGCCAACAGCGCCCGCAACTCAGACGCAAACACTAACCGATCTTTCCCAACGAAGTAGTAAAGCGGTTTAATGCCGAGCGGATCGCGCGCGAGCAGTAATCGCTTCTCTCGCTCATCCCAAAGCGCAAGCGCAAACATCCCATGCAGCCTGCGAAAGGCATCAACGCCCCACTTACCGTAAGCACGCAAAACTACTTCCGTATCGGTGTTCGACGCCCACTCACCTCCAAGCTCACGACGCAATTCTTTGAAGTTGTAAGTCTCACCGTTGTACGTGATCCAATTGCCAGTCTCCGGATCGTTCATCGGTTGATGACCGGCGAGCGAAGTATCAATGATCGCCAGCCTCGTGTTGCCCAGCACAACATTGCCACACTGCACCACGCCATGGTCATCCGGCCCACGATGCCGCTGCGCCTCATTCATCCGCACAACTGCATCGCGTGCGCGGGTCCCTAAAATTCCCGAGATGCTACACATCTACGCGCATAACGAACGAATCGATCCGCCCCATTCTCCAACGTGTGCTCACTCACACTCTCTCGCACACCTTTCGGCAGTTCACCCACCGCCGCCTCTCGCATGGCCCTCAGCAAAGCATCTTCATCGCCAGCCCGAATGAGCCAACCATTCTTCCCCGTCCGCACAAACTCCAACGCCGCTCCCATGCGATCCGTTGCAATCACCGGCAACCCCGCCGCCAAACCTTCCGGTACGACCAACCCCCAACCGTCATAACGCGAAGGCACACACAAAACATCCGCCGCCGCATACTCGTCCGGCAACTCCTGCCAGTCTTTGAAACCAACAAACTCAACCCGCTCTTTCACTGGCTCAAGCTTCTGCATTAACGACTCCCGAAGTGGTCCATCACCAACAATCCTGAGTCGCACATCTGCAACATCGCGAGCGAGTCGCACAAACGCCGACGCAAGCAGATCGACGCCCTTGCGAGCGATCAGCGAACCCGAAAACAGACACACACGTTCGCGCTTCTCTTCTCGCTCGAGCGCTTGAAAGCGCTTCAAATCAGAAAAGTACGGCAGATTGAAATAATCACGCCGCGCGCCAAATTCTTTCCTGTAACCATCAACTCCAAACTCCCCGATTCCCCAGATCGGCGCCTGTGACGCATGAAGCTTCGCGAGTTTCCATTTGCGCAACAGTTTTCCAACCCAAACCGGTTGATGAAAACCCGGCCGCTCACCCCAGAAACACCATGGTCCACCGTGTTCGCTGCGCTCGCAAATCAGCCGTTCTGCATTCGTGTGAAGGTAGTAATTGAACACCACGAGGTCCGCACGACGAGCAGACTCACGCGCGCGCGCCATCCCTCCATTCAACTCCATCGATGAGTGACGAATGTCAGGCGCACACCACTGCCGCTGCGGATCGTGACCGCGAAGATACGCCACCTCCAGCGAACACTTGCCCTGCGCCTCGATCTCGTTGAACAGCTCGACTTGATAAGGCGATGGACAGTCTGTCAGCACCAAAATCTTCACGTCTTCACACGCCTTAACCTCATGAACAGGTGCGATAGACCAACCCACGCGAGCACCACGTAACTCACGAGGATCAGTTCCAGTATCGAGCGCATGCCGGAAAACAGCGCCATCACGACGATGCTGTAGATCACGAGTGCGCCCTGCGTCGTGCCGCGCGCCAGCAGGTCCCGCGCCATCGCAGCAACTCGTCCATAAAACCAACCACCGAGTGCGACGCCGATCAATCCGAGCGACATGTAGAGCTCGCCGATGACGGAGTAAGAAAACGAAACGCCTTCGACGCCGAGCGCCGTCGGCAAGTCAAAACCAGGATCGATAGGTTTGCCAGGCCAGAAAACGCGCGGCACTGGCCGCACGATCACATAAATCAAATACTTGTGATAGACGTATCCGTACGACTCGGGAATGAGTTGAATGATCTGGCACAGCCGATAGAAGTTGTCGTCAACGCGCAGGTGTTGCTCTTCGAGAAGCGTTCGCTTTTCTAAGCGTCCGCTCGGCACTTCACCGTTGCCGACAAGCACGCTCAGTCCGACGTTTCTGTATTCGAGCATCACCTGCAGTGTGACCAGCAGTGCGACTACCGCAAGCCCCGTCAACACGAGGTGCTTCACACGCAGACGCTGCTGGTCCAACACCCATAGAATCAGCGCCATTCCGACCACAACGCCAATCACGCGACGACTGCCGCTCTGCGCGAGAAAGAGTGCGACGATGATCGACATCCCGATGCCGACAAGCGTGCGCGGATTGCGCAGTCCCGCGCGCCGTCC
>Ga0126376_10001019_pt1 | contig 14719 bp, 10 predicted proteins | sample PanSoiMetPlot_15_FD_92760 | JGI IMG/M metagenome (GOLD analysis project Ga0126376, IMG submission 92760) | Tropical forest soil microbial communities from Panama - MetaG Plot_15 | ecosystem: Environmental > Terrestrial > Soil > Tropical forest > Bulk soil | place: Panama | collected 2016-02-17
AGCCGAGCTTGCGGCCCGTCCGCAGCGGCCATGACGTGCGTTCGGAACGGCGCTGCGCCAGCAAACCCTGCCGATTACGAATTTCTTCAAGACCATCCTGATAACGACTGAGCGCAACCTTGTAGTCAGATTCGGCTGTGTCGAGTTCCGCGCGTGAGACTACTCCCTGCTCGACCAGTTTGGCAGCGCGATCGCGTTTGACCTTCGCGTCGTCGAGAACAGCCTTCGCCTGTCGGACCGTCCCTGTTTCTTCAGCGCTGACCCTGTCGTCTGCGCCGTCCGGCGAGAGGCCGAGCCGCGCGCGCGCCTGGGCCAGAGCGGCTTCGGCCTGCTGTACTCGAAGCTTGTAGTCCTGCTGTTCGAGCTGGGCAATGACCTGGCCCTTGCGAACCGTGCTGCCGAAATCAACTGAGATCGTCTGCAGGCGTCCCGGCACTTTCATTCCCACCGTAATATGATCATAAGCAGTAAGATTGCCATTCACGGTCACTGACTCGCCGATCGGGGTTTCAACCACCGTGGCGGTTTTGACCTGGCGGGCCGGGGCCTTGGCCTCGGGGCTGGCAGCCTTGCCCGAGGCGGGATAGTCGCTCTTGCACCCGGCGACAGCCAACGGCAAAAGGGCCAAAACGCCAAGCAAAATCAACGGGGAATTTCGTACAAAACGCAGAAAAGGCATTTGAATAATTACAGAGCGAGGGCTTAGTTTAGCACGCTGTCTCTTAATACGTCCCAGCGGCCGCATCAGTTACTTGGAGCTCGGCAGAAACCCGACCGTCAGGGAGGGTGCACTCGCATTTTGCCGCAGGTTGCACCGTCGTTTTGAGCTCGGCAGAAACCCGACCGTCAGGGAGGGGGCATTCGCATTTTGCCGCAGGTTGCACCCTCGCTTACGCTCGGGTTTCTGTTTCCGGTTCGCGACATCCAATTTTTTGAAAAATCCGCTTGAGTCTGACGCAGCGTTAGAGTTTAGCATCCGTTTGAAGTTAGAGGGGGACGATGAAAGTCACGAACGAAAAACTCTTCAAGGCACGCGAGTTCGCCAGGTTGTCCGGCGTCACAGTGCGGACCCTGCATCATTACGACCGGCTGCGGCTGCTGAAGCCCAGCAGGTACACGAGTTCGGGGTATCGCCTGTACTCGGAAAGCGATTTCGCGCGGCTGGAGCGAATCGTAGCGTTGAAATTCATCGGCTTTTCTCTGAAAGAAATCAAGAAGATTCTCAGTCGCGATTCGCTCGATCTGGCGTCGACGCTGCGTCAACAGCGCGAAGCGATCGAAGAAAAGCGCCGGCGCCTCGACCTGGCTATTCAGGCGATTCAGCGCGCTGAATACGTGGCCGGAGCGAGTGGTGAACCAGGCTGGGAAGCCTTCGCGAAAATAATAGAGGTGATCAATATGCAAACGGATATGGAATGGAGCAAGAAATATTATTCGGAAGAGGCGCAGCGAGAAATTGAAAAGCGCGCTGGATCAATTCCGCGTGAGGTCATCGAACGGGCGCAGCGCGATTGGGCGGTTCTGATCAGGGAAGTCGAATCCGCAGTTGCCGCGGGCGAAGATCCTTCCAGTCAGAAGTCGCAAGCTCTGGCCGAACGCTGGTCGGAACTGGTCAAAGGTTTTACCGGCGGCAACCCTGAAATCCAAAAAGGGCTGAACAAGATGTACGCTGACAGAAACAACTGGCCGCAATCTATGCCGAAACCGTTCGGTGATGAGGTGCAGAAGTTCATCGTTGAAGCGATGAAGCATCGGAAGTGAATGCCGAGCCTGCCTCTAAACGTTAGGTTGTGTCAGTTCGGATCTTTCTCCCCATCGCCCTTGAAAGACAAAGCTGCTGATCGGTTTTCGAGTGCGGGGACCGAGTTCCTGCGCGCGGAACGTTTCCGGCAGAACGTTGACCTCCGCAGGATACCCGATAGCGATTACCGTGAGCGGCTCGAAGCCTTCCGGCACGTCGTAACCCTGCCGCACCTTTTCCGGATAGAATCCGGCCATTTGATGGACAACCAGGCCGAGTGCGGTGGCCTGCGTCAAAATGTTTCCCATCGCCAATCCGACGTCGTGAGCAGCATGTCGATTAGGTTTGCCGGTGCGTTCAAAGTTCAATTTGGCGACTGACGCCATTAGCACCGGCGCGCGCTGGGCCCATTGCTGGTTTTTCTCCATAAGACAGCTCAGGAGCAAGGCGTGCTCTTCTTTATTCTGTTTGCTCGCCACGATGAATGACCACGGCTGCTCGTTAAATGACGAGGGCGCCCATCGCGCAGCCTCAAACAAACTCAAGAGCTTTTCATGTTCTAATGGCTGGTCAGAGAAAGCGCGTGGACTCCAACGCCGCTGTAAAAGTTCCACAATCGGGTAATCTGTCGATGCAGGCTTTTCCATAATTCCTTTCAGCAACTAAACAATGTGGACAGGTTGGACAGCATGGACGAGATGGACATCCAAGTGATCAGTCGATGCTGTCCACCGTGTCCACGTTGTCCACCGCGTCCGTGATCAGAGCCACTGGCCAACTATCCACCAAAGCTCTTTCGAATCAGGTATGACAATTTGATGAAGAACGTGCGGCCATTGCGGCGAAGCCCATGTTCCGGCTGCCCCGTGAAAGGATTCGTCCCATTAAAGATGAGGTCATCGTTGTAGCCGATGTAGAACGCAGTGCCGGGATTTGGCGTGTATCCGAAAAGAAATTGGCCGCGAGCGTTTGAAGACAACGTGTCGTAATCGACTCGCGCGCGCAGAAAAACAAACCGGCTGAACTGGTAGGTCGATCGAAACGAATAAATATTGTCCTGAAAAGCCAGCAGTCCCGTGTCGTTCCGTCGCAATTTACTCTGTGAGAAACTGAGCGACATATTGAGCGGTTTCGTCGGCTGATAACCAACGTTGACGCTCAAATCCAGCGAGCTGCCAGGTCCGGGATCCTGAGCCGCATTCGGATCGGCAAGCGCCGCCGGGCTGACGCGGATGAATTTTGGCAATGCGCCAAAATCGAAGTCATAAAAATTCCAGCCGTGACCGAGAAACAAGTTGAATGAATATTTCGGGCTTGGTCTGGTCCCCGCGAACATATATGTCTGGTACTGTGTCGTCGAACGCTCGGGCGCGCCAAAGAAGGCGCCGGCATGCGTGGCGGTCCGTTTCAAGCCAAACTCTTCCTCAAACAATCGCTCATAGCCTTGCGCAAAACCAAAACCAAGGGACGTGTTGTGAAAGAAGTTCAGATTGCCGCTGGATTCGTGATAGAAGTTCTGACTGAGGCCCTGCCAGTTGAAATTCGTACCGAAATTGTCGTTGAAATTCCAGTTGATTAATTTCGCTTTGGGCTTTGGCTCGGAGCTATACCCGACATAAGCACCTTCGAAATTTGTATTCAATCGTCGGGTAAATCCCACATCAGCACGATAATCCTGCGTCTGGCCGTTGCCGTTAACGCCGTAGTAGAAATGGCGCCCGTCGCGGTTATAGCGAAACTGGTAGGCCAGGCCGTTGCCGGTGCGATAGTAGTTGTTGGTCTCACCGCCCCGCGTTGGATCGCCCGGCGCAGGGTCGTAGCCGACGAAACATCCTTCGGAAGGACCAGGACGATGAGCGTCCAAAGCCGGCTCAAAGAAACAGCGGCGTGAAGCCGAACCTAACACTTGAAAAGTAAGTGTCTTTTGCTTGCTGATTTGGAACCGGCCGTCGATGCCGCCGAGTTGATTGTGTTTTTCGATGAAATTGTAGCTGGTGAAAAGCAGACCCATGTACGACTGCTTGCCGATGTCACGCTTCAAACGAAGGATTCCGACGTAAGCATTCTTGTCGATAAATTTTCGGATAATCGGCAGTTGGCTCGGGTCCTGTCGTTCCTCATCCGTAAAATTCCCAGGCGCGTTATCGCTGGCGACCAGAATTCCAAAAGTGTTTCTGCCGCGCTTACCTGAAAGCTTCACCGCAACATCCGGATCAACAATCGCCCGCGTGTGCACCGCCTGAATCGGTGTCCGGAAAATTTCGATGCCTTCAAGAAAGAAGGGTCGTTTCTCCTCGAAGAAAATGGGAAAGCGCTGGTTAGCTGTAACTACGGTTTCGTCCGCTTCGACCTGGGCGAAATCCGGATTCACCGCGAGATCCAAAGTGACCGTAGGCGTGATACTGTATTTTGCCGTCACTCCAAGATCGAATTTCAGAGGCTGATTCACCAGCCGGCCAGGATCGAGACGCGTCGGATCGACAGCCAGATCCGCCGGCGTCAGGGCGCTGACGCGTTTACCGGTCTCCGAAACAGTAACGCTGGGAATTATCTCGAGCGTTCTTTCGGTTGAAATGTTCTCAAGCCCTGTGATGTGACCTTCCTGACTGAGCAACGAAGAGATGTCACGCGAATTCGGCATCCAGGAGTCAATCTCATCATTGAACCGATCGATATTGCGCCAGATATGAATCCCCCATAACTTCCCTTTGCCCGCTTCGTAGCGAAGTGACTTGAAAGGAATCGCTACTTCCAAAGTCCAGCCATCACTGGTTATTACACCTTTTGATTCCATGACAATGTCAAAGCTGTAATCCTGCCCCTGGCCCTCAGTCATGATCGCGTCGGCCTGTACGCCGAGGGGATTCCAGCCCAGCACATATGCGCGCCGCTGATCGTTGAACGTGTCGAGATAAACTCGCACATTGTCCTCACCAAAGATATCGTCGCGTTTGGCGACGGTGGCGCGCACCTTGTCAGCGTCGTCGTAACAACGAAAAGCAAGATAAAGGGTTCTCGCGTCGTAGCCAATCAAGGCTTCGGTTGGCTTCGAGGGCGCGATGTTGTCGCCGGGGCTCGTCTGATAGAAATCTTTGAAAACTGCGGCCTGTTTCCAGACCTCTTCATCGGGCTTGCCATCGATCACCGGCGGCTTATCAAATCGGGGCACGACGACCGGCTTACTCTTCTCAGGTGGAACGGTAACCGCGTGTTTGGCCGAGTTCGCAGTTTTTTTGGCGAGTGACGTTTTGGAGGAGGACGATTGCGCCGCGACCGCAATGCAAAGGCAGAGCAGCCATCCTAGCGGGGCGAATCGCTTCGGAATCATTTGCAGTTGTCCGGCTAATGTAACGCAAGCTGTTAGCTTGCGCGGATCTTACGATTTTTGTCGCACAAGCCGTTGGCCTGCGCCTCTACGTTTTTTTGGGGCTAGAAATACGAACCAAGGTTTCAGTCTGGGGACACTGAATCAGTTTAGAGTTTAACCTTCGGCTTGCTGGTTCGTCGGCAGGCTCAAAGACTGAACTCGACCATGCTTGAAATGCGGTCGTTTGATGTCGAGAAGTTAGACGACGCTGCCCGGCCGCATGTTCCATTTTACACCGCGGGTAAATGATTTGTTCGGTTTGTTTGTCAAGAGTTGTTAAATGATTGAGGAGATCGCCAAGGCTACTCATCAGAACAGAAATCATTGCCCCCGGCCAAGGTACAAAACCTGGCCCCGGCGAGTAGGACAAAATGCTATTTGGCTGAAGTCAACGGTTCGTGAATAGTTGGCGAGAGCTGCGGTCAAACTAAACTAAGAAACGAGAACTGAGAAAGCTCGCGGGCCAGCTTTGTCGAAGAGCCCATTCTCGATTCCGAGATGGAGGAACTATGAACCACAAGCTATTCTCTCTGGCGCTCGGTTTGTTTCTGATGGCTCCTGTCTCAGTAGCATCCGCCCAATCGCCGAGCGCTGCTCATGTCGCTGCTGTCGCCGACGCCCAGAAGTCGGCATATGCGATAACCGACGCCACCAATGGCTGCCCCTTTGCTACTGCCGATATCCTCGGATGGCCTGCGTCTCTGGTTCGCGAATGTATCTACCAGGAAGATGGCCTGAAGGGATACGTGCTGCTGCTCGACATCAAACCTGAAGTCATCGCCAGCTGGATCGAGACGTCGTGTGCGCAGGTATTACCGGGGAGCACCCAATGCTTCAAGACGGTTTTGAGATGCGGGCAGAATAACTCGGGTATGATGCTTCCCATCAGTGGCAACATGATGGAGAACATGGACGGGCCGTGGAAGAATTGGTTTTTCCGTAACGGTATGACGGTGAGAATGCCGAACCAGCCAAACAACACACCTCAGCAGATAACACTCGATCGTCAAAAAGAGTTGGCGCTGCTGGCCAATTCCGAGATCGTCAGCATTCCGTCAGGCATGACAAGGTTCTGGCGAACAAGGCCCGCGCAATTCGCGGCTCGATTTCCCAATGAGCCGATTCCGCAAAACGTGAACACTCCGGAGAAGCGACAGCAATGGCTCAATATTGCGCAGGCTGAGATTCTGGCAGGGCTCACCCGGCCGAAAAATCGTTTGCTTGAGGCCTGGATGGCTGCCAATAAGGTAACCCTGTCGGCGGGACACTGTCCTGAATGATTTTAGTTTCTGAGAATTTTCGGGATCGAGTTCACGCTAATCGTTCGAGCCGGCAACGTGTTCCCTGCTTAACCAAAACTCTTGCGGAATAGATAGGACAACTTGATAAAAAACGTTCGACCATTGCGCCGGAAACCCGGTTCCAGTTGTCCGGTAAAGGGACTAAATCCATTCTGAGTCAGATCGTCGTTGTACCCGACGTAAAACGCAGTGCCGGGATTCGGCGTCCATCCGAAAAGAAATTGACCTTTGTAATTTGAAGCGAGCGAATCGTAGTCAATTCTGCCGCGCGCAAAAATGAAGCGCGTAAACTGGTACGTCGCTTTGACTGAAACGATGTTGTCGTCAAAAGCGAGCAAGCCCGTATCGTTTCGCCGTAGACGCTGTTTGGTAAAGTTGAGATTGATGTTCAGCGGCGTCGACGGTTGATACGTGACACCAAAATTAAGATTAAAGAATTTTCCCGGACCTGGATCCAACGGCGCGAGACACACTGGCGGACGATTCGGTGCGTTGCACAGACCGGCGGCAATCGCGGCGCGCTGCGTGACGGCCGGGATACTGGCCCGGGGGTATTTCGGCTCATTGCCAAAATCAAAATCCAAACTGTTATAAGCCTGATTCGCAAACATGTTGAAGTTGAATTTCTTGTTAGGGTTCGAGCCGGCAAAAATGTAAAGGCCACCGTTCGGCGCGGATCGCTCGCTGTCTTCGCCCCAGAATGTACAGGTGTTCGTCTGGGCACAGGTTGATCCGGTCGGACGCTTCATCCCAAACTCTTCCTCAAAGACACGTTCGTAGCCGATGTCGACGCCCGCTCCCAAATACGTCTGGTGGTAAAACTGAAATTGAATCTGTGCTTCGTTGTTGTAGATCTGCATGCGGCCCTGCCAATCGAAATTGGTCCCGATGTCGTCATAGACGCGCCAGGAGATCAATTTCGCTTTTGGCTTGGGCTCAGAGTTATAGCGGACAAATAAATTGTGGTTGTTTGTGTTGACCCGGCGATTGAACCCCACGTTTGAGCGATAAAAACGGGTTCGGCCCACGGTAGAATACTCGTATCCAAAATGGCGACCGTTCATGTTGTAGTCGGTGGCGTAAATGAAACCATTCTCAACGCGATCCTGCGTCTTGCCAGTGTCGGGATAAAAAAAGAACTGCCGAGTGTGCGACACGAGCGCTTGCGCCATAAACGTCGTCTGTTTATTGACGCGAAATCGCGAGTCGAATCCTCCAAGCTCGTTGTATTGATCGACGAACTTGCGGTACGTGCCCAGGAAGCCAATATACGAATCTTTCTTACCGATATCCCGTTTCAAGCGGAGCACGCCGACGTTTGCGTTCTTACCAATCAATCTCGGGTCAGCGGTGAGTTGCTCTTCGGGCGTGTAGTTTCCCGGCGCATTGTCAGAGGCGACGAGTAATCCGAACGTGTTGCGATCGATCTTGCCTGTGAGCTTCACGGCAAAATCCGGATCTACGATAGTGCGGGTGTGGACAGCGTTGATCTGAGTCTGAAAGATATCGATGCCCTCGAGAAAGAATGGCCGCTTCTCCGGATAGAAAATTGGGAACCGCTGGTTCGCGGTAACCACCAACTGGTCTGATTCCACCTGCGCAAAGTCAGGATTGATTGCAAAGTCGAGAGTGACGTTCGTCGTAATGGTGTATTTTCCGGTGAGACCAAGATCAAATTTGATCGGTTCATTTACCAGCCTCCCCGGATCGAACTGACCCGCAGCCAAAGGCAAGTAACTTGGTTTTCTTTTGGCGGTTTCCGAGACGGTCACACTCGGAATCAGTTCCAGTGTACGTTCCGTAGAGATTCCTTCGAGGCCAGACAGGTGTCCTTCCTGTGCCAACCAGCTCGAGATGTCTCGATTAATTGGCATCCACATGTCCAGTTCGTTGTTGACGCGCTTGATGCGACGCCAAAAATGCGCGCCCCAGAGCTTGTCTTTGCCGGCGACGTAACGCAGAGATTTGAAAGGAATGGCTACTTCAACTGTCCAACCATCGCTGGTGATGATGCCTTTCGATTCCATCACGATGTCGGGGTTAAAATCTTCGCCCTGACCGTCAGTCCAGATTCCGTCAGCCTGGATTCCGTACGGAGAGAAATCAAATTCATATGCCTTGCGGCCGTCATTGAAGGTATCGAAAAGGATCCCCACGTAATCGTCGTTCCAGATGTTGTCGCGTTTGGGAATCGTGGCGCGGACCTTGTCAGGCTCGTCGAAACAATGAAATGCGATGTAGATAAATTTGGCATCGTAGCCGAGAAACACTTCAGTCGGTTTTGTCGGGGCAATGTTGTCTCCCGGCTGAGTTTGATAGAAGTCTTTCAGCACGACTGCGCTTTTCCAGACTTCATCATCGAGCTTCCCGTCGATCACGGGCGGCTTTTCGAATTTCGGCATGCGGACCGGCTGGGCCTTTTCCGGTGGCAAAACGATAGCAGGTTTTCCGCCGCTGGTAGTGGTTTTAGCGGTGCCTGAACTGCCATTTGACGCCGCCGCCGTCTGGGCCTGTACCACGAGAGGCCCGAGTGTCAGCGCCACGAAAACAGAGATAGAGAATTTTATTAAACGCTGCATGAACAAAACGCGAATGATGCGTCCGCAAGCTGACTTTTCTAAGACGTAAACACCGCGGTAAGCGTTAACGTGGCAGTACAAGGGGCTAATAAGCTGTTTCGCCCGGAACGAATTTCACGCGGCTATCTCTTCGCCTCGGGTTGGAGGGAAAACGAGAGATATTCCATAGCGTTTAATCTTCGCATTGAGCGTGGTGTGCTTAACGCCGAGCAATCGGGCTGCGCGGGATTGGTTACCTCCAGTGCGAACCAGGGCGGCGCGAATGAGATCAGCTTCAAACTTCCGCACTTCGTCGTAAAGCCTCACCTTGTGATTGCCGTTTTCGGGCGTGGTGTTTTTCAGACCGTCAACGACGTTGAGGAGATCCATCGCGACGTCTCGTAGTGAACTAAGGCGGCTTTCAAATGCCTCGTCACGCAAAACGTTGACGGCCTGACGTGACGTTAGAGGATCTTCGGTTCTCCATGTTACTGCACTCATATTTTTTCCCCCTGAATTTGGGCGGCATGCGCCGCACCGTTTACTTGCCGAGCAGCTCCCTGAAAAATGCAACCGCCCGCTCGTCGCCCGTGTGACCCAGCGCCTGTATGGCGAGCTTGCGAATCTCAATTCGCGGGTGATTACGAGCGGTCCTGATCAAGATGGGAACTGCCTCGTCCTTTGGTCGCCGGCCAATGGCGACGACCGCTTGTCTTTGTAGGTCAAAATCCGGACTTGAATCGAGCGTAGCCGTCAGAACTCCCAGGCTCCTCTCGCCGGGAATCCGGCCCAGATTTGCAAGGGCGCTCTTGCGCAGCTCGATATCTCTTTCGTTCTCAGAAATGCGAATTAAATAGGTGGCCGCGGCGTCGTGATTATCATTGCGGGCGATGCCGTTAAGGGCGCGACGTTTCATGTCACGCGAGGTCATCGTCTCGTACATCGTCTCGAGCAATGGCAAAGTAGTTGCGGCCCGGCTCATGCCCAGTGCCGAGAGCGCCTGTTGACGCGCCTCGCTTGATTCCTGCTGGTTGCGAACGATCTCAGCGAGAAAGTTGTTCTTGGCCTGACTCTCCGGCGTGTATCCCAGCCAATAGATGGCGCGGTTTCGGATAGACTCGGGAGCCGGTTTTCTGATCATGTCGGTCAGAATTGATTCGACCCGCGCGTCATCGTGAAGCGAAATCGCGAACGCCGCCCGGTCCATGAGACGGCTCACGTCAGTGGCAGACGAATCCACGATTGCCTTGAGATAATTCAGGCTCTCTTCGTTCGTGGCGCGGCCGCCCCAGTAAACGGGATAACCGCCAAATTGATGTTCACGCTTCAGGTTATAAATTTCCGCGCGCGTAAACTTGTCACGCTCGCCTTCATAAAACATGAAAAAACCGAGCTCGCGCGTTTCATAGCGCGGATCGTCCATCATCGACCAGCCATCATTCGAGATCGATATGGTTCCGTTCGCGTCAACGATCTGGAAATCGATAGCCACTCCGGGACGAACCTCGAATTGATAACCAACCCAGAAGCGGCCCTGCGCCCGGCCCTGGGTAACCGCGTTATCGATCTTCGCTTTTAGCGTCGCGCCTTCGACGGGCGTAAAGTTCTTCGCTTGCCCGAAAGCGCCGATAGTAACTATCAGTGCGAACGCGATGGCTAACATAGTCCTCTTGAGTGTGTACACCGCGGACCTCCGCTTTGTGGCATTGAAGCGACGTTTTCAAATCTGAGAGCGGAGCGAGGTCCGCTCTCATCGGTTTCTTTGCGTGAATTTGAGCCGTTATGGTTGCCTGGCCAGATCGTCAAGCAACTTAATCACGGCCGGATCCTTGCGACCGCTCAACAACCCGATCGCGCGGCGACGACGGTCAATTGGTGTCTGGGGATTTTTTGCGATTGCAATTAACTTTTCGGTGACCCTCTGATCCTTCATGTTTCCAAACGAATTCATGATCGTATCCTTCACTTCTTCGTTCTTTTCAGAATCGTAGAGATTCATGAGGAAGTCGACCGCACTCTCACCCTGGCGACTTGCTACGGCGCGAATGGCTTGCCTGCGCAAATCATTATTCTCTGACGAGCGGGCAATCTCGATCAGCTTCGCGCCGGCGCGTTCGCTCTTTCGATTGCCAAACCCCGAAATGACGCTCTTGCGGATCTCGATATCCTGCGTCGAGTCGTAAATCTTAAAGAGTGCGTCCACGGCCGGCTCACCCGGCCGGCTGGCAATGCTCCGAATCGCCGTCTTGCGCATGGGGACTGGTTTATTGCTCAAGGCCACGTCAGCCAAAATGTTCAGAGCCTGCGGACTGCTGTGTTGTCCCAATGCATAGACCGCGGCATCTGATACTTCTTGTTGGGTCGAATTGAGAGCGAAATCGCGCAGGGCACTGAGCACGCTGTCGTCGTCCGATGCGCCGAGCAGGGAAATCGCCGTCGTCTTCAGTTTGAGATCGGTCTCGCTTTGTGCAAGTCCAAGGATTGTAGGAGTGACAGCTTTGCCACCGTGCCGGGCCAATAGCCTCAACGCTCCTCGCTTGCAAGTGACAGTTTGGCCGGATCCGGGCTTTAACCAATCTTGTGCCACCGCAATCCCGCGCTGTGGATCACTTTCAAACAACGCCTGGAGCACGACAATTTTGAACTCGCACGGATCGTCGTCGCCTGAGCCTTTACCTTTGCCGACACCTTTCCCGAGGGAGTAGTCGAAATCATCGAAATCGTATTTGAAATCAAAGTCGTATTTGAAATCCTTGTCCTTCATCTTGGCCTGAGCTTCCGCCATTTTCTCAGCCATTCGTTCCTGGGCTGCGGCCACTCTCTCCTGCGCGCGGGCTTGCGCCTCAGCCATCCGCTCCTGCATCTCCTGCGTGCGGATCTTGACTTCAACCGGATCTTGAGGAGCCACAACCGGCGCTGGAACTTTGACCGGAACAGCGACAATTACGGGCTCAACGGTCACGTTTGTCGGATCGATCTTGACGACAACCGGCGCTGAGGGAAGCTGTGCAAGCAATAACTCAGCATCTTCTTTCCAGATAGTTTTTTCATAAGTCTTTAGTAGTTTGTCGATCGTGTCCTTGGACTGCTTGTACTTTCGCAATTTAGACTGCGCATAAGCCATCCAGTACATCGCGGCATCAAGATTTTTTTCCTGAGGATATTTTGAAATGTATTGCGCGAACGTTTCTTCGGCTTTGGACCACTGCGCGTCATCGATCAAATCGCGACCGCCGTTAAAAACCGCAGTAGCGGCAGCATTGGTGCTGCCTTGCTGAGTGAATGCCGAAGCCTTCGGCCGGTGAGAATACTTCTGGGCCGCGGCCTGTTGAATCAATCCGCTCGTGATTAAGGGGAATGCCGTCGCGACCGCGAGGGCAAGAATGCGACTGAATTTGGTGACCTTACTATTCATTGTTTTGATTCCTCGATAGTTTCCTGTTTTCAAAGTTTTCAATAGCTCCGCGTTTTCAATAGCCCCGCAACTCGGCAACGATTTCAGTTCTTTGTACTCGGTCTTTAATCTGGCGTACATCACTTGCCGGCGCCTTATCCGGCAGATTTGCAATGTCGATCAAAAATGGCTCCAGGCTGCCCAGTACTGACTTGGTTGGGAACTTGCCGGCCATTTCTGCGTCACGGCGCAGCACTACGTTCTCACTTAATAGCCGGCGAGATTCATTTCTCTCATAAGTCACATCAACTTCCTGATCGTCGTCCGATTGAAGCGTCCGGAACGAGACCAGCAGTTTCTGCGCCTGTTCGAGGTGACTGGCTGTGTCGCGATCTTCGATTTCGGTGTAAGCCGCGTCGGCAGATAGAACGCCCGGATCATCGGGGATTGCCCGCGGGCGCTTCTGCTTATCCCGGTTTGCGACTGTCACAAATTGCACCGGACCATTTCCAACGTTCTCACTACCAGGCGTCAAAGTTGTTTGGTCGGATTTGTTGATTGTCGCGCTGCCGGCCTTAACGCGCTCGGAACTTGCAGCCACGAGCCGTTGAGGCGATTGATCAGTTCGCGTGTACAGATAACCAACTGCGACCATTACCAGCAAAACTGCCATCGCTCCAGAAAACGCGAATCCCAAACGCGGCACTGCAAACAACCCTGCCAGCCACCCGCGCAAATCTCTCCGTTCGCGCGTCTCGACTGCGGCAGGTTCAGCCGCAATCCGCGCCGTAATTCCGTTCCAAACCGCGGGCGAAATTTGCACCTCGCGATCGTAGCGCGCGTAAAGCTCGGCCTCTGCCGTCAAAAGTTCAAACTCGCTCACACAGGCCGAGCACGTCATCAGGTGCGTTCGCACCGATTCGGCCTGCTGCTCGCCGACTTCGCCGTCGACGTAAGCTTCCAAAAGATTTACACAGTCATCACACTTCATGACTAAGCTCTCACATACTGCCCAACACGTTGCCGCATCTCTGTGCGCGCGCGGTGAAGGTCTGTCTTCAATTTCGGGATCGAGAAGCCGGTAATCTCAGCAATTTCTTCATAGCTGCATTGCTGAAAGACTTTCAGCGTGAATACCAGCCTTTTATCCTCATCAAGCAACGCGAGCGCGCGCTGCACCACTTCATTCAGCTCCTTGTTCAAAAGCTGGCTCACGGGAACGGGTCCACGATCGCTGAGGTCAAGCACCTGCTCATCGTCTAAATCGATATGCAGATTTTGCCGAATCCTGGCTCGCAGCGACTCGCGCGAGACGTTTTTGGCAATTCCGAATAACCACGTCGAGAGCTTGGTCTCGCTCCGCAGCGTTTTCAAGCTGCGGTAGGCGCGTACGAAAGTCTCCTGAGTCAGTTCCTCAGCCAATTCCCGATCGCTGACCTGGTCGTAAATAAAACTTATGACCGGTCGCGAATATCTTTCAAAGATCAGACGGAACGCCTCTTGATCGCCCCGGCACGCACGCGAGACTAGGTCTGCTGAACTATTCATCAGAGATCCTGCGAACGCACCGGGCCGGCCATCCAGGCTTATCTCGCGTGCCGCCAGCCGTTTCATTGTCCCGGTGTGTTAGTGAGCCTCCCGGGCAAAAGGTTTCAGGCTTTTTGCACAATTTTACAGGGAACTGGAATATCTAACGGATTGGGGGAGGGTTCCGTTCCGATAATAATGCAGCCGTAAGGATTGTCAGCCAAAGGGTTCGGGCAGAAGGGGAACGAGTCAGAACTGGGAGCAGTAGCGACCGGGTTGATTATCAGGTTCTGAACGCAAAGGCGCGTATTGTGATTGCGTGACCCGGGAGTAGTAGCGACCAGGGGCTGATAATCAACCCGGTCGCTATCGGCTCCCGGTTTTATCCCCAAATCGACCGAAATCGCAAAAAAAAGCCCTGCTCGGCGAAAGCAGGGCTTTAGCAAGTTTACTGCTTGAATTGTTTTATTTGAATTGGAAGTTGGCAACGTGTGTGCTGCCGTCGTTCAATCTCAGCACGAACGTCCCGCACTGTCCCTTCCACGCCTTGTTAGTCTTCCAGACATAGGTGTAGGTGTCGGTTGCCGCATCGTAGGTCAAACCGCTGTTTCCGGCCGTGTCCGCGACGATTTCGTTCGTCACTCCGCCGCCGCACGGCTCAAGAACCAAAGTGGGATCACCGGCAAGGATATCCAGGCCTTGGTTGCCCCCCAGGCTGAAACTGATCGGAATGGCGCCGCCAGCTTTGGTCAGATTGACCGCCGGAGGATTATCCACGGGCTGGAAGAAGCCGGTGAAGTTGTAAAGCACCGCTTCAAACGCGCCGGCGTC
>Ga0126376_10001020_pt1 | contig 14718 bp, 15 predicted proteins | sample PanSoiMetPlot_15_FD_92760 | JGI IMG/M metagenome (GOLD analysis project Ga0126376, IMG submission 92760) | Tropical forest soil microbial communities from Panama - MetaG Plot_15 | ecosystem: Environmental > Terrestrial > Soil > Tropical forest > Bulk soil | place: Panama | collected 2016-02-17
AGGAAGATGATTATGGACGCGATTCGCAACGATCCATCCTGGAATAACGGTGAATACAAAACTCAGCCAGTACAGGGGCTGACCGCTGCTCAGAATATTCTGTTACTAATGGGGAGCGCGCCGTTGCAGTGGCACAAACAGGCGCCGACTCGTGATGCCGCCGATAAATTCTACGAGGAGCGTGTGAAGAGCGGCGTGGTGCGAACCGATGCCAACGACATGCTCTACTACTTCGACTCGTCTCGTGAATACAATCCATCTCCAACGCTCGAAAAGATCAAAGCACGATTGATCGCAATTAACTCTGCTGACGATCTGATCAATCCGCCTGAGTTGGGAGTAATGGAGCGGGAGATTAAGCGCGTGAAGAACGGTCGATACGTGCTGTTACCGATTACAGATCAAACTCGCGGGCACGGCACACATACCATAGCTTCGATCTGGCAGGGCTATCTCAAGGAACTGCTGGAAAACTCGAATCAAAAAAGCGACAGATAGACACGGATAGCGGATCACAAAAAGTAGTTCCGCTATTGGAACCATTCGAGGGAGCTCAACCGCACTCGCGGATTGCGGTGCAGCACAGCCTCAGCCGAACTGTATGAGAGAGGGAGAATGTATTCGCAAGCGGGACACATTACGCTACATGGACCCTCTCCCAGACAGATTCCCAACGCGTTAGTCTTCGTTATTCACGCTCACCTGGCCACGGATTTCTCCTGCCGGGAAAAGCGTGGTGTGAATATTCGCGTAACCTAGTCTTGCATTGAGAATCTTGATGAAGCCAGCAAAGTCGCCGGCAGTGATATGCTGTGACGGAACTGCCAGAATGTCGGCTGCCGTCCAAGTTCCCGTGACTGTCCCACTGTGATTCGGTCCGTCCGGGCAAGCGGGCCTGCCGCCGCCGCCGCAAAAGAACACAACGACGTTCCCATTAACTTGCGTCTGTCCGAAGTGTATATGGGAAGCCTGCGCGGGCCCCGTCAAACCCGTCCAGCTTATGGTCCACGAGATGCTCGTGCCGTCCTCACTCAGAGTGCCGTGGAATCTCCCCTGACCGTCAACCAGTTTTGGCGGCACTTCGCCGAAACCAGATAAACGGGCGCGGTATGTTGTGCCTTCGTCATCGGCGCGCGCGCTGAACCTATTCGGCGCCGCCACCGCTATTAATATAGCTGCCGACAAAATCAAACCTACTCGTAGCTTGTTTTTCATGGCTCTCCTCCTTGCTGCTGGTGAATGATTGCGGTTAACGAAGTGAAGGTCTCACCTCGTATCGCTGCGAACAGATGTTCAAAAAGACCTTTCCTCCTGCTTTGACTATTCGATCCCTGGGTCACTACGGCCTGACCTTCGCGCGAAGTGGCTTTTCGCAAAAATTAGTGCACACGAAGTCACAAAGACGTAAAGAAAAACGCACGGTAGAACGCTGCTCAATCCGAGGGAACTCCTTTAATTCCGAGCGCGAAAACTTCTGACATATGTGACGACTTGCTGAAGCTTGTCCGCACTATACTTTTTTCCAAATGGTGGCATGTCTCCCTTGCCGTTCGAGATCACGTCGAGCATTTCATCATCAGGCACGTCCTGCACTTTGTCTGAACGCAAGTCGGGAACTCGCAGCTTCTTACCGTCCGGCGTACGACCAGCACCGTCGACCCCATGACAAACCGCACATTTGGCTCTGAAAATATTTTCACCCGCTTGGTTGACGCCTCCCCAACGAAAGGAGAGCCCCCAGGTGGCACGCGCATCTTGCGCATAGTGCATGGATGAGACGACCGTGCCACGCCACCAAACAGCACCACCAGCCGCGGCCAGGAATGCAACTAGAAGTAACTGTGTAATAAGTCTTAGGCGACACATTCAGCCTTCCTTACTTGATATAGATCAGGCGAACCTGAAAGGCGTCATCAGTTTGAGAGGGTGCTGGTGCGTGCCTGGTCGTCTTATGTTGGTACTCAGCCACTATCCGCAGTTGACTAAAGAACCAGGCATTCAAGTATGCCGTAACTCCGTGCATTTCATTGTTGGCTTTCCGCTTCGCAGGGTCGTACCAGTCGTAACGAATGCCAGCGGTGGTCATTTTCCTGATTGATACGGCGGCCTCAGCGAATGCTCCAGCACTGGAAAAGGTCGTTTGACTGGATGTGTGATCGCGGCCGTACTGATAGGCTCCGAATAATTGCAGGCGCTTCAGCACCGGATAACTGGCGTAAATAGCCACGCGATCAAAATCATTGCGGAAAAAGTTGGGCGTTCCAGTTATTGGCAGAGCTAACTTCCCGTGATAATAATGAAAGGCCAGGCCACCACCCTCCTGATTCAGCACATGATTCACAAAAAGTTGAAAGTCAGGCGCTCCGTAGGTTGGTCCGGCCGAGGGCTTAGCCAGTACACCTGCCGTCGCGGAGAACTTGTCATCGTCCTTATTGATTGCCAGACCACTCAAAAAAGCTGCACGAATTGAAGTGTGGCGAGAGTCAAAACCGATCTCCGCTCCCCCCTCATCGAAACCCCACGTTTGGAAGAACGTGGATTGATTGAAATTTGCCGGCGTGGTTTGAAAGAACGGGCGGGAAATCGTCGCCGGATTATCCGCCGCGCCATAACCATCATAGGGATGAAAGTAACCGACGCGGCCGCTGAAGAATCGCCGTGGACTCCCCACATCAAATTTCCCGTAGAGATTCTCGATCGCCACCGCCGGTGAAGAGACAGGCGCGAACGTTACCTTGATGTCGGAAGAGAAGTGCGTTCCCCAGGCTCCAGTGAACAGATACAGTTCCAGGGCCTGAACCAGCGTCTCATGCCGGGTGGTTATTAGCGACGCAATCCGCGAACGAGTCGCGCTGGTACGAAACTGAATGCGGCCGGAAAGGTAGTCAAGGACATCAAATGTTTCTTCTGACTTTTGGCCGATTTCTTCCGGCATGCGAAAGCCCGCCGCACGAAACCGATAGCCTGTTTCATTGAGACGAGGGGCGGTAGTGTGGCAAGTAGAGCACGGGACTCCGTACTTTCTCGCAAACATCGGCATGGCCCTCGTGGACGTGGTCATGAACAGAGACACGCATAGAATGGCCAACATCAGAATTAGACAAGTCTCTGCTTCACGACACACTTTTGTTTTCGTGTCCAGCGTCGGGGCTTGCAATGCACCTAAGCGCACACCAAATCGACCCGCGCGCATGACAGACCGCGTCGTTGCCTGATTACTGCATAGCTAAGATCGTTTGTTAGGGGGTAATTTCCGACGCAGCAATAACAATGCCGCCTTTGAAAATGAAGAGCGCTAAGAAAGGCTAAGGAAATTCGTTTAGATCAAGTATTGTTAATCCAGGAATCTACATCGTTTTCCGAACTTTCGGATTTGCAAAACAACCACAAGCTAATCACTAAGGAACGTTCCCAACGTTAACTTTCCGGAGCTATCCGAGCTGAAGGGAAGCCGTCCTGAGTTCTTCGTACCACTTGGTAGAGATTGACGAATCAGCACCGCGGTTGAGCGTGTGGTCGGCCGTGCGGAACGCTCTGACAATATCCGTAAAAGTCGTTTTTGTTGTTTGTTCCCATGAATCATTAAAGGCCGCAATCACCTGTGGCATGTATGAGTTGATTCGCAGGAAATCGATAATAAGCTCCTGATTCGCATGGAAAGAATTGTGCAAGTCGGGCATCTGCCTGTGTACGCGTGCGGCCAACTCTGGGCGCTGGAACATCAGCTTTGCCACACAGTATGAGAGCCCTTGTGAATACGCAGTAATTCGATCATGTTCCTCGGGACTGAATTCAGCAGTCGTTGCAATGTTGAACTTCTCGTGGAATGTGCTGGCGATCCCGGCTATCTCTTCTTTCAGTGGGTTGTCCGCACCTTCATGCGTTGCTGTCAGCACATTCTGGAACGTCCGCGCCTCCAGCTCAGTCTCGCGAAAACCATTTGGACCGTACATCGGATGGACAAACACCGCCGACAGGTTCGGATTGTTAACCATCTCGAGAGTGGCCGTAACCGCGCGCCACACTCCTGCCTGGACCGATGGAATCAACCAGAGAGTCTTTGACTCGGAAACATCGCGACAGCGATAAACCAGTTCACAAGCCAATTGCGCGTAGCCGGCAAGCGGTGTTGCAACTACTACGTCTCGAGCCTGCTTGAGTAGTGATTTATGCCCCTCGCTCGGAGTTTCACGGTCAATGCTCGAAACAGTTTTGACGCAGATGCGCGGCAGGATATCGCGTTGAAGAAATTGACCAAATTCTCCAGCCCCACCGACAATCAGCACTTCCATAGGTTTGTAATGGCCTCCCTGAGACGCTAATCCCACGGAGGCAGCCAGGGCTTCACCCGCGGTAGCCAGCGCGGAACATTCTTTTTGTAAAGACGATAGCGCTCACCGAATCGTGCTGCGAGTCCGGGCTCCTCGAGCAACGGGATATACACGAGATTAATGCTTAGGAATAAAACGAACCAAATAAGCACGGGACGCGAACTCGTCAGCAATGCCTCCGCGAGCAAGACAAACAGTACCCCACTAATCATTGGATTACGAACGTAACGGTACACGCCCTGTACCACGAGAACGCGCGGTGGATCCCACGGCGCGAGGGTTCCTCTTCCTGTTCGTGCGAAATGGACCAAGGTTGAAATGAACAACGTCAGGCCGATTAGCAACGCTGCGGCGCCTACCCCCAGCACCAGCAGACGAACCTCGACGAGTTTAGGAGCCAGGTTTTGAGAAACGTCATTACGCAGAAGCCACAGCGGCACGATGACGGTCACTGTAAACGGTAGCAGCAGAACTGAGAGAAGATGACGAAGTAAATACACCACGACACCATGGGACTTTGCACGAATAGTCTCTCAAACGAGCTACTTTCCGGCAAATGTGACTTCTGCACGAAAAGTGGTTTCTCAAAACGTGAAATCTCGCGTGAGTTTGAATTGCATGCTGTAAGAAGGACGTTCGAGTCCTGTGCCCGTGCTCTGATTGTAGATGATGAAGAAATCGCTGTTTGGGCGATAGATGTAGCGGAGGCGCACATTGATGAGTGACAGTCGCGCAGCCGAATTCAATTGCATTAGTGCGGAGGTCAGCAGCTTGCGAGAGAAGTTATAGTTGAACCGTCCGGTAAAGAGACTCGTGCTGAAGTCTCCCTCGCGCAGGTGGACTTTGTTATAACTCTCCTCGAGATCCAAAAGCAGATGCGGATTCGGTCTCCACGTAATCCCGCCTGAAGTTTCGTAACGCGTGCCTGTATAGAACTTTCCCCACTTTTCCTGAAACTTAAGAATCACGGGCTTACTCAGATCGCTGGTAAACGAGACGCGTGGGCGATTGAACTGATAGGTTCCTACCGGAATGGTGATGCCTGGTCGGATCCGAAATGGCTCAGTCAGAACGTCATTAACAGCCTCGATCGGCCGGAAGAAAAACTCGGAGGAGTTCTTGAAGATCGTGTCCCATGAAAGCTCAGTCTGCCGGGTCGCGAGCTTGTTATGGCGATCGCTGTAGTATTCAATCTGCGTTTCAAACTCCATCTGCTGCACGTGGGGGATGAATTTTGGCCGCGGCTTGTAAGCGAATTGTCCAAAGTACTGATGAATTCCATTTCGTTCGATGAAGCCAACTTCGGGATTAAAGTTTGAGCCCACGTCTTCATAGACGGTGATGAAGCGATAGAGATCGTTCTCAAAGATCGATTGCAGCCGGGACGATCCATAGCTTGAGTGGACGCCCGGCGTAATTGAACCCATCCAAAAAGCAGTCGCCTTGTAATGATCGGTTAGATTGAATTCTGAATCGACGCCGGCCACTCGATTGTAGGTGTTGCCGTCCGTCGAGGTTGCACCCTGACGATTGACGAATATGCCGCCGATGTACGATCGCTTCAGGACGTCGCGTTTGACCCGCAGCACTGTGAATTGATCACGTGGAATTCCCAGACCGCTTGAAGTCTCGCCGAGTTTGCGTGTCTGCACCTGCAAGAAGCCGACATTGTAACGACCGATTCTGCCTGTGAGTTTCGCGCCGTAATCAATTGGCACTGGCGCGCCGTCATCAGTTAGGCCGATTCGCCGCGTGAAGAACGCTTGATTCTCTTCTTCACGGCCAAACAGAAAGATGCCGGAATTCTCCAGAAAGAAATCACGCTTTTCGGGGAAGAACACTGAGAAGCGAGTAAGGTTGATGACCTGATTGTCGACCTCTGCCTGACCAAAGTCGGGATTAACTGTAAATTCGGCGGTTAGCGAAGGTGTGATTCCGATCTTCGCTACTTCCAATCCGACCTTGCCATTCACGCCGGCGTCGAAACCGCGCGCGCCGACAAGCGGCACCCCTTGTCGCCAGCCGCCAGTCGCGTAAGGTTTGATCTCATAGAGACGGCGACGTTTGATCTCTCCAACGCCCTCGAGCTCGCCGGCTTGCGACACGCGCTCCAGCCCATAGGACCGCTGCCAACTACTCCAAAGATTCTCTTCGTTCTTCCGGCGAATAACGCGCGAGACATTGAAACCCCAGGTATCGATTCCTTCGGTGAAACGGAGCGTCGTCAAGGGAATCTCAATCTCAACTACGAAACCCTGTGCATCTATTCGGCCCGCTGAAATCCATGAACCGTCCCAGGAGAGATTGATGTCCTTGCCTTCGTCGGTAATCAGCGCGTCCTGCTGAGTGCCTAGCGGATTGACCGCAAACCGAAAAGCGTTTCGTTGATCGTGATAAGTATCGAGAATGATCTCGATGCGATCATCGGTATCGAAAGTGGAATCTCGCACCAGATCACGCGCGTTAATCTTGCTCGGCTCAGAATCAAACGCGCGAATACCGATATATATGTTCTTGCTGTCGTAGAGCACGCGCACTTCGGTTTGCTCGGATGCCGGTGCGCCTTCTATTGGGCTCTCCTGACGAAACTCAGTAGCGGCTTCTGCTTGCGACCATGCGGGCTCGTCCAAGCGGCCATCGATCTTTATTGGATCAGAAATTCGAACAGCATGAATTCGATGCGCTTCACTTTTCGAGGAGCCGGATTGAGTCTTGTTGGATGTAGAAGTCTGTTGAGCCTGGACGATGTTGGAGAAGGATAAAAGACTTAACGCAAGCAAGAGCGCCCGGAAAATTTTGCTCATAGTTGCTTGTCGGTAGGTATGGTGATTCGCAGTACTGGTCTGCCGCCGACATTTTGTAACGGCCAATACACACGGTGCGTGCGTGAATCGACTGCGACCGTGTGGGCGTTGCCGGCAAAGAACCCTCTAAAAACCTCTTTCAATCCGCGATCCTGTTCGTCGAAGATAGTGATGTTACCGCTTTCGGCGGAGACATAGAGTCGATGAAGGCCAATGTCAAAGGCCAACACGTCGGGATCAGCGCCGACCGTTAGAGTTGCCGTTGCTTTCTTGGTTTGCAGATCGAAGACGACTAGTCTCGAGTTCTCTTCACAAGCGGCAAAAGCTAAACGGTTCTCGGAATCGATAAGAAGTCCGTGACTACCTTTGCAACCGGTAAGTGGATAACGCGCGGCGACTTGATCTGTGTTGGGATCAATCTCGGCGAGTTCTTCTTTTCCATCGACCGTTACAAAGATGCGATCGCTGTTCGCATCGTACTGACTGTTGCCAGCGCCGCCCCCGAGTTGAATAGTCGTTAGCCGTTGATTGGTTTTGGCATCAATCACTGTATCGGCATGGCCACGGAGATCTGAAACGTAAATCTTGTTCTCTTTGCTGGCGTACGCGATCCCGTCCGGGTAATCACCGGCAGGCGAACGTGCAACGATCGCCAGACTCTGATCGTCGATGACAGCGAGCTCGTTTGTTCCGGTCGCAGAAGCATAGACGCGATGCAATTCGGGAACGGCCAGCACGCCATGGATGCGTTTCAAGTCCCTGACATCACTAACGACAGTTTGGTTGTTCACGTCGAAGACGGTCATTAGATCAGAACCAAGATGAGCGATGTAGAGTCGGCCATTGGCACTGTCGAGGCTTTGATAATCGAGCCGAGTGGTGCCGCCGCTCAATGGACTATCAGCCACGGTTTTCAGCGGCAGCGTACCGGCAGCAGCAGTTTCAGTTTCGACGCCGGCATTCGTCGCTTGAGTCGGATGCGCATCGACCGGCGTGTGAGTTCGGGCAGAACAAGCCAGCAGCAATGCGCCGACTGAAAACGCAATCAGGACACGCAATGATTTCGATTTCATAAAACCTTCTTGACACTCATCAGAACGTAAATCGCGTCTGCAACTGCTCGTCACTGGATTATCACACTCTCGTGGTTGCGGCGCAATGTAACACCAGTTACACTTCAGAGTACGTTGTCACCACGATCAGAGAAATCGCAGCAGTGGATACTATTGATCCACCAACTGCCTCCGCGTCCTACCAATCTGCGCGTGCGCATCTGGCGGAAATTACAGAAGCTCGGTGCGGTATCGATCAAGAATTCCGTGTATGTCCTTCCCGCGAACGACAAAACCAATGAAGATTTTCAATGGTTGAAACAAGAGATCGAATCAGCCGGAGGTGAGGCTGCGGTCTTCCGCGCAGACTCTGTTGAGGGTGCGACGGACGCTGAAATCATTGCCGCGTTTCGGCAAGCGCGCGATGAAGAGTTTGCCGAACTCACCGCCAGTCTCGACGGCTTAGCCGGTTCCATCCGGGAGCAGATAAAAGGCAAGCACCTGTCTGCTGGCCGTCTCGCCATGCACGAAACGGAACTCGAACGTCTGCATGCTGAGCTTGAACGCGTAATTGCTAACGATTTCTTTGAGGCGAAAGCCCGCGTGCGCGCGGTCAGCGCGTATGAACGTTGTCAGAAATCGCTTCGTGCTGCGCAAATGCCCATTGCGAAACCCACAGCTTCCGCAGCTAAGCGCGATCAGCTTGCGGTGGAAGATTATCAAGCGCGACGTTGGGTGACCCGACGAAATATCCATATCGATCGTCTCGCCTCCGCCTGGCTGATCAAACAGTTCATCGATAAACATCCCCGCTTTTACTTTATGGCCGAAGGTGAACAAATCGATAACGCGATTCCTTTCGATATGTTCGGCGCTGATTTCACCCATCATGGCGAGGACTGCACGTTTGAGACGATGCTCAAACGATTCGGCTTGACCGACGTCAAAGGTTTGCGTGAGTTGGCTGAGATCGTTCACGACATCGATCTAAAAGACGACAAGTTTCAACGACTCGAAGCGGCGGGCGTTAAGGCGCTGGTTGATGGGTTAAGTGAAACATTCCCCGATGATCGTAAGCGGCTACAACACGCCAGTGTGATCTTCGATGGATTATTTAGGTTGTTCAATAAGCCATCTGGAAACAAGCGGCGCAAAGCGCCCACTAAACGAAAGACTTCTCGTAAGAAGTGACGATGCCGGAAACGAGGGAACGCGAAGCATTGAGCGACGACGGACACCAGATGCCTTCCTGGCGCGAGGTGTTTCTGTATTTTCTGTTCCTCGGCTTCGTGAACGTCGGTGGTCCAGTCGCGCAGATCACCATGATGTTCAATCACATGGTCGAGAAGCGTAGATGGCTGACAAAGGATCGCTTCGTGAAGATTATGGCCTTCTGTCACATGCTGCCTGGACCGGAGGCATTGCAGCTTGCGATCTACGTCGGTTACCTCAAGCGCCGAGTGTGGGGCGGAATACTTGCCGGACTCAACTTCATCCTGCCGGGCGCTGCAGTGATGATTCTGCTGAGTTGGCTCTACGTGAGATTTGGAAAGCTGCCGGAAGTTTATAACGCGCTTTATGTTCTCAAGCCGGCAGTTCTCGGAATCATTGCCGCGGGCATTATCAAACTCGGGAAGGCTGCGATTCACAACTGGTTTCTCGCTGTGCTGCTGGTTGGTGCTTTTGTCGGGATGCGTTTCGGTGGCATCAACTTCCTGCTGATTCTGCTCATCGCAGGTCTTTTGAATCTGCTGAAAGAAGATGGCATCCCACGACTCAGAAAAGCCGCGCCATCGCTTTCAGCCTCATCGCTTGGCCTGCTCTTGCTTCTTCCGATAATTGATTCACGGCTGTTTCAAATCGCCTGGCTGTTCTTCAAAACCGGTTTGTTCAGTTTCGGCGGTGCCTATGCTTCGCTGGTGTTTGTGCAGCAGGGAGCAGTCGCAAACCATCATTGGCTGACCGACGGTCAATTGTTGGACGGCGTAGCATTGAGTGTCGCCACGCCTGGGCCGTTCATGCTGTTTACGACGTTCGCAGGCTATATCGCCGGTGGTGTGCTGGGTGCGATCATCGCCACGTTCTTTGTGTTCTTGCCGTCTTTTGTTTTCGTTCTCGGCGGCGCTCACTACGTAGAAAAGGTACGCAACAATAAGACGATTCAAGCCTTCCTCGCCGGCGTCAGCGCAGCGGTTGTTGGAGTGATTGCCGTCGTCTCATTGGCTCTCATACCTGAAGCGATCGGTGGGTGGGCCAGTATCGCGATCTCATTGGTTGCTTTCCTGCTCATCACCTTACTGAAGCGCGACGTTGCTCTCGTGGCTGTAGCAGCAATGATTGGCGGAATTGTGTACGCGTTTGTCCGTGCGTTTGGGTATGGGGGTTGAAAATGGATCGGGCTGTTGCACTCAACGGATCAGCGACCCGGGCACAGTTGTCTTTGCTCTTACGGTCGAAGAGAGGTATGCGAGCCAGGCTCGCCTGGTTATTGAGCCCCCGTGTGTTCGTCATCATCGAGTGAAAGGTAAGCAAAATGAGAAGCACTATTAATTCATCAAGCAGGTTGATAATGGGATTTATTTCCTCGCGCGCAATGAAACGCGTCGGCCTGGTCATAGTGGCAGTCACGGTAACGACGATGTTCGTTCTGGCTGCATGTTCAGCGCCGCAGAATGAAAACACTACCGCGAACACTGCTCACCAGGGCGCTCCAGATTGGAAGGCTGTCGAGCAAGCGCTGGGTAAAGCTGGTTCGATGCAGCCGGGCGACGTTTACAAGGTGAGCTTGCCGCGTAGCGATTTGAAGGTGACGGCCGGCGGAGTTGAACTAAAGCCAGCTCTTGCGCTGGGCTCGTGGGTAGCCTTCAAGAAAGTTGGCGATATGACGATAGTTATGGGCGATCTCGTGCTAACTGAAGATGAAGTCACTCCGGTATTGACGAAACTTCAGGAAGGCGGAGTCGAAGTGACGGCGTTACACAATCACGTCCTGCGCGAGTCTCCGCGCGTGATGTATATGCACATTCACGCGATGGGTGATGGCGCGAAGGTTGCCAAATCAATTCATGACGCGTTGGCGTTAAGCAAGACGCCATTCACCGCAGCACCTGCACCTTCGCCTACCCAGGACATTGGGATCGACACCAAACAGATCGATCAGATCATGGGTCAAACCGGCAAAGCGAACGGAGTGGTTTTCCAGTACAGCATTGCCCGTGCCGATGATGTGATGGACACGGCAATGAACTCACAGGGTACTGCCATTCCACCCGCCATGGGCGTAGCCCAAGCGATTAACTTTCAGCCGACAGGTGGAGGCAAGGCGGCAATTACCGGCGACTTCGTTCTGATCGCCAGCGAAGTGAATCCAGTGATCAAAGCTCTGCGGGATAACGGAATCGAAGTGACTGCGCTTCATAGTCACATGCTGACAGATTCGCCGCATCTCTTCTTCATGCACTTCTGGGCGAACGATGATGCGCAGAAATTAGCGCGAGGTTTGCGGGCGGCGCTGGATAAGGTGAACGTGAAGAGGACCTAGCGTAGGTCCGACGATTTTCATCCAAGATTACACAGATTCTGCTAGCCATCTGTGTAATCTGTGGATAGAGATGTTAAAATCCATGCACTGATGACGACCGCAGAGCCATTAACTGAAGAGCAGGAAGTCTTTCTTAAACACATTCAGAAAAGGGGACTCAAGCGCACGTCGCAGCGCGATCTTATTCTGGATGTCTTTCTGCGTACCGAAGAACATCTCTCAATCGAAGATCTCTATCGGCTGGTGCAAAGAGAGGACCCGACCGTCGGCCAAACGACCGTTTATCGCACGCTCAAGCTCCTGACCGAGGCCGGGCTCGCACGCGAAGTTCGCTTTGGCGATGGACGCACTCACTACGAACACAACTACAAACATCAGCACCACGATCACATGATCTGCTCCGAGTGCGGCAAGATCATCGAGTTCTTTTCGGCTGAGCTGGAGGCACTCCAGGACGCCATGGCTGCCCAGCATGGCTTCGAAATCACGCAGCATTTGTTGCGCATGATCGGTATCTGCGCGGAGTGCCAGCGCGCCCGACAGCACAGCGAAAGAGACCTCACCGCCGTTTCCTAGGTTTTGCAGAAGTCTCCCCCGGATTTACACTAGCCAAAACAGATCAAACCAGGTTTGGAGGTTGAGATGACTGTCTCGATTACATTTGAACCATCCGGCATCAGCGGAGTCGTAGCGCAGGGAACGTATCTCATCGACGCGGCGCGCCGGATGGGCGCCCCCTTGGGAACCGGTTGCACCGCGGGTAAAGGCGAGTGTCCGGCGTGTCTGATTTCAGTGAAGAGTGGCGCCGAAGTGCTCTCGCCGCGTAGCCTCGTTGAAGAGAACCAACTTGGCGATGAGCAGTTTGACCAGTCGCTACGCCTCGCGTGTCAGGTGAAGCTGGAGAATCAGGGCGACGTCGTGGTGATGGTTGCAACGCGACCTGAAGCGCGGCCGTCAGCAACCGACTCGGTTGCGGACCTGCAAAAGAAGTTTGGCTCGTTGCCGCTCAGTAAAAAGATCGCGACCTTGATGCAGTTCGAAGCGATTACCGCGTCTGAAACATTCGACGCCGCCCTCGAAAAACCGCTCGCGTTAGGTTCAAAGGCTTTCGATTCGATCATGAATCGAGCCCGCGCCGCGCGTGCGCAAGGCGAAGCGAAGAAGTCATGACGTCAAACGGAAGTCGCGTGGTCGTGCTGGCAACGGTGTTGCTGATGCCGCTGCTTTTCGCTGCCTGCCCGAAAAACGAGCCGCCGGAACGCCCGCCCGCCCGCATGTCAAACAGTCCGCGCCAGCCAGACGTCAAGGCGCCAATTCCGGCGGCTTTCAACGGCGAGAGAGCGATGGACCACGTGCGCAAGCAGATCGACTTTGGACCACGCCCGCCTGATACCCCGCAACTCGCTAAGACCCGCACTTACATCACAAACGAGTTGAAGAATGACGGATTAAACGTCTATCTCGACGAGTTCAAAGCCACCACGCCGCAAGGCGAGAAGAAGATGGCAAACATTGTCGGCGAGATTCCCGGTGAGACAAAGACGCTGATCCTGATCACGAGCCATTACGATACGAAGTATTACAAAGACATGCGGTTTCTCGGCGCGAACGATCCGGCATCGTCGGTCGCGACCTTGCTCGAGATCGCGCGCGTGCTCGGCAGTCAAAAGGAGAAGCCGAAGGTTACGTACCGGCTGGTGTTCTTCGATGGCGAAGAGGCTTTTTGTGAAGGTTGGGATGAGTGCGGCAGGGAGGGGCATCCGGATAATACTTACGGCAGCCGTCATTACGTTTCACAGTTAACCGCACGGAATGAAGTGGCGAATACGGGCGCGATGATCCTGCTCGACATGATGGGTTACAAGAATCTCGAGCTTGGTCGCGATCCATCGAGCACGAGATGGCTGCAAGACATCATCTGGCAAACCGGACGCGAGCTCGGATACGGCAAAGTCTTTGTCGATCGTGAAGAAGGCGTGGGAGGTGACGATCACGAAGCCTTCATCCAGGCCGGTATGGACGCGGTTGATCTGATTCAACTTTCAAATTATCCCTACTGGCACAAGGCTGACGACACGGTCGATAAAATTTCAGCGCAAAGTATGAAGATAGTGGGCGACACGGTGCTGGCGAGTTTGCCGAAGATCGTTGAGCGCGTGACGAAACCGGAAAAAAGCAACTAACGCCGAAGCGTTGGCTAATTTAGCCCAGGCAACTAACGCCGAAGCGTTGGCTAATTTTAGCCCGGGGTTCGAACGTAGTGAGAACCCTGGGTACGCATAAAGAAAATGTGCGTTGAACCCTGAAAGGGTTTCTCTCGCGGCGAACCCTTTCAGGGTTGGCGGTTTATTTGTTATCGGTGTCCCAGGGTTGTCGCTGCGCTCCAACCCTGGGCTGAAATTAGCGAACGCCTTCGGCGTACTAAACGGAGGAGCAATGCTCAAGTCACCTGACATACTCGTGCCGATAGATTTTTCACCTTGCTCTGTGAATGCGCTCCGAGTTGCGGTTGGAATCGCGGCGCCTGACGGTGATCTAACACTGCTTCACGTAGTCGATGAGGAGTTTATCAACGCCGCCGTTGCTGCCGGCATGGGATCGAGCGAGGACATCAGAACGCGTCTGAAAGAGCAGGCGGAGAGTAACTTCAGCAGCGTCCTTGAAGGACTCGACACCAATCAGGTCGATATCGAAAAAATGATCGTCATCGGTCTGCCCTTTGTCGAGATTCTGAAGATTGCGCGCGATCTCGATCTCCCGATGATCGTGATGGGAATACGAGGTCACTCAACGCCGGCTGAAGAACTTCTGTTTGGCTCAACTGCTGAAAAGGTGCTGCGCGGCACGCGCGTGCCGGTGCTTTGCGTGCCGCTTTAATTGCAAACTATGAAAAGAATCGCGGTTATTCCCGGTGACGGAATCGGTCCTGAAGTGTTGCGCGAAGCCGTGCGCGTCCTGAAACACTTGCAGGAAACAAAAGGTCTCGAACT
>Ga0126376_10001021_pt1 | contig 14699 bp, 8 predicted proteins | sample PanSoiMetPlot_15_FD_92760 | JGI IMG/M metagenome (GOLD analysis project Ga0126376, IMG submission 92760) | Tropical forest soil microbial communities from Panama - MetaG Plot_15 | ecosystem: Environmental > Terrestrial > Soil > Tropical forest > Bulk soil | place: Panama | collected 2016-02-17
GTCAGAAACAAGATCGAGCTGATCGTTAACGATCTGCCGGTCACGGCGGAACAACCGATCGTACAAAAGCTCGATACCGACGCTGCGCCCGTCGTCCGTATTGCTGTTTCAGCTTCACGTTCGCTGCGCGAAGTGACGGACGTCGCCGACAAGCAAATCAAGCAGCAGATCGAATCGATCAACGGCGTCGGCAACGTCGAGATCGTCGGTGGCCGTCGACGCGAGATCGAGATCTGGGTCGACCCGGACAAGATGCGCGCGTTCAACGTCACAGTCGCGCAGGTTGCGGACGCGGTGCGCGCACAGAACCTGGAAGTGCCGGGCGGACGTGTTGACGAAGGCACGCGCGAGCTGACCGTGCGCACGATGGGTCGCATCATTGAGCCTGCGGAATTCAACAACCTTGTCGTCGCGAATCGCGGCACCTACGCAGTCAAACTCAGCGACGTCGGCTATGCGGAGGACGGCGCCGAAGAACCACGCACCGAAGCGCGCTTGAACGGCCAGCCCGCGGTGACCCTGATCGTCTCGAAACAATCAGGCCAGAACTCAGTTGCCGTTGCTGACGCGGTGAAGCAGCGTTTGCAGGAGATCGGCAAGACGCTGCCGCCGGGTTTCAAAACCGAAGTCGTCGGCGACCAGTCGATCTTTATCAAAGCGTCCATCGAAGCGATTCAGACGCACTTGATCGAAGGCAGCATTCTCGCCGCGATCGTGGTGTTCGTCTTTTTGTGGAGCTTCCGCTCGACAGTCATCGCCGGGCTCGCGATTCCGACTTCGCTCGTCGCGACTTTCGGACTGATGGCGGCGATGGGTTTCACACTGAATCAGATCACGATGCTCGCACTCACGTTGATGGTTGGTATCGTGATCGACGACGCGATCGTCGTACTTGAAAACATCTTTCGCTTCATTGAGGAGAAAGGCGTGCCGCCGTTTCAGGCGGCCATCGAAGGCACGAAGGAAATCGGTCTGGCGGTCATGGCCACCACGCTTTCGCTGTTGGCTGTGTTCCTGCCGGTCGGTTTCATGGGCGGCATCGTCGGCCGCTTCATGTCGTCGTTTGGGTTGACGTCATCGTTTGCGATCGCGGTGTCACTGCTGGTGTCGTTTACGTTGACGCCGATGCTCGCCGCACGGCTGATCAAACGCAGTGATGACGAGAAAGAACGCGCGCTCGAGCGTCGCACTGAGCCCGAGGATCACGGTTCGAAAGAATCGCGTTTCTACCGGCCGATCGATCGCACGTACACGAAGCTGTTGACGTGGTCCATGGCTCATCGTTGGGTGGTGGTGCTCGCGTGTCTGCTCGTGATCGTCAGCATCGTGCCGCTCTTCATGTTTGTCGGAAAGAACTTCCTGCCGGTCGACGACCAGGCGCAGTTTGAGCTCAACGTGCGCGCGCCGGAAGGTTACACGCTGGCAGCTACCTCGGCGCTTGCAGAGCGTATCGCGACTGACGTGCGGAATCTGCCCGGCGTGACGGACACGTTGACGACGATCGGCGGCGGACAGCAGGAGCAGGTGAACGTCGCTTCGATCTACGTGAAGTTGAAACCCATCGAAGAGCGAAAGATTGCGCAACAGGACCTGATGGTGCGGGCGCGCAACGAGGTGCTGGCAAAGTATCAAAAACTCTATCCCGGACAGTTGCGCAGCAGTGTGCAGCAAGTGGCCGCGATCTCGGGCGGCGGTTTTCGTAACGCGGATATTCAGTACGTCATCGGTGGTCCTGATCTGAACAAGTTGCAGGAGTACTCCGACAAACTGCTCGCGAAGATGAAGACGATTCCGGACGTGGTTGATGCTGACTCAACTCTGATCAGCGGAAAACCGGAGTTGCGCGTCGAGATCGACAGGGCGCGCGCGGCTGATCTCGGTGTGAGAGTCGGCGACGTCGCTCAGGCGCTTAACTCGCTCGTCGCCGGTCAGAAGGTTTCGACGTTCAACGCGGGAACAGACCAGTACGACGTGCGCGTGCGTTCAGTCGGACAATATCGCAGCAGCGTCGAGGGCTTGCAGCGCATGATCGTTTCCTCGACGAAAGTTGGTTGGGTCAGTCTCGACAACCTGGTGAAGGTCGAAGAGGGAACCGGACCGGCCGCGATCGATCGTTTGAACCGCCGGCGCCAGGTGACGATTCTCGGCAACGTGCGTCCGGGTGGTTCGCAGGCCGCAGTGATCCAGCAGATGGACCAGTTTGCGAAGGAGATCAACATCGCTCCGGGTTATTCGACCGGCCTGGCCGGACGTTCGAAGGAACTCGGGCGCGCCGGATACTACTTCGCGCTCGCGTTCATCCTGTCGTTCGTCTTCATGTACATGGTGCTGGCGGCGCAGTTTGAGTCGTTCATTCACCCGATCACGATTCTGTTGACGCTGCCGCTCGCGATCCCGTTCGGCATTCTTGCACTGCTGATGACGGGACAGACGGTGAATATCTTTTCTGGTCTCGGTCTGTTGCTGTTGTTCGGCGTGGTCAAGAAGAACGCGATCCTGCAGATCGATCACACGAATCAACTGCGTGCGCGCGGCATGGACCGGCTCGAGGCGATCATTCGTGCCAATCGAGATCGTCTGCGTCCGATTTTGATGACGACGATCGCGTTGGTTGCGGGCATGTTGCCCTTGACGATCTCGAGTGGTCCAGGTTCGGGTACGAACAGATCGATCGGCGTGCTGGTAGTTGGTGGGCAAACGCTCTGTTTGCTGCTGACGTTGGTGGCTGTGCCGGTGTTTTATTCACTCTTTGACGACCTCGCGCGCAGTCGTGTCTGGGGCCGGATCAGAATCGGATCAGACAAACTATTTGGGCGTGTGCGCCGCCGCGCCGCGAGCGCTGTCACCGGTCTGATTTCAAAGCAGTAATCCGTGTCATCCGCGTTTAAGAAGAAGTAGGAAGAGCAATGCTAAAGAAGATTTTCGCAATTATCATTTTCGCCCTCGGCGTTCACACAATCGGAGTAGCGCAAAAGCCTTTGCCGGAGCAGAGTCGCGTCGGCGTCGACATGAACCAGCAGCATCCGCTGTCGTTGCGTGAGGCGTTGTCGATGGCGCTCCGGAACAACAAAGACATCGAGGTCGCGCGCGAGAATGTGCGCATCGCGGAGTTTGATCTGCGCGGCGCGCAGGGTGCTTACGATCCGCGTATCACGACGGGCGCGTTTTACGAACGCGCCGAGAATCCGATCTCGAGTTTCCTGAGCGGCGGTCAGAACGGTTCGACGATTCAAACCGATTACACTGCGACGGCGCGTCTCGAAGGACAGTCGCCGGTGCTTGGTGGCAACTATCGTCTCGACTTCTCGTCGATCAAGCTGAACACAAACAATCAGTTCACCGCGTTGAACCCACAGTATCCGACGGCGCTGACGTTCAGCTACACGCAACCACTCTGGCGCGGACTGAAGATTGACAACAGTCGCCGCCAGATCGAAATCGCGCGCAAGAATCTCTCGTTAACCGACGCGCAGTTTCGCCAGCGTGCCATCGACACGATCACAAACGTGCAGCGCGCGTACTGGGATCTCGTGTTCGCCCTTCGCAATCTGCAAGTGCAACGCGATGCTGTGAGCGTTGCGCGCACACAGCTCGAGCACAACAAACGTCTGGTGAACGAAGGACAACTGGCGCCGATCGATGTCGTCTCTGCTGAGGCGCAGATTTCGACTTACGAGCAGGCAGTTTTCAGCGCGCTCGAAGAAGTCTCGCGTACGGAGAACAATCTGAAGAACATGATCGCGGAGAATCGTCAGGCGGAGATCTGGAACGCGTCGATCATGCCGACTGATCCGGTTGAGCTGACAGTCCCTGACGTTTCGTTGCCGGATGCACTGAAGACCGCGATGGAGAACCGGCCTGAGCTGCAACAGTCGAACGTGTTGCGTGAGATCAATCAGATCGATCAGCGGTACTACAAAAATCAGACCAAGCCCGCGATCGATCTCGTCGGTTCTTACGGTGTCTCTGGACTGGCAGGGTCAGTCAGCAGCAATGTCGTGAACCCGTTTACACAGTCGAGTGTGCAGGTCCGCCAACGTGTGGATGAACTGTCGACGATCGCAGGACTGCAGCCCTTGCCCGTTATCCCGCCGCAGACATTTTCACCTGACTTGCTCGGCGGTTACGGTCAGTCGCTGCAAAACCTGCTCGCGAATCGTTACGGCACCGCCAAAATCGGCGTGCAGATCAGTTTGCCTTTGCGGAATCGCACCGCGGAAGCGCAGTTGGGCCGTTCGCTCGTTGAGGAGGAGAGGCTGGGAACGCAACGCGAGCAACTCGAGCAAACAATTCAGGTTGATGTTCGTAATGCATTACAAGCGGTGCGTAGTTCCGAAGCTCGGTTGCGCGCGGCGTCCGCGACTCGTCAAGCTGACGAGCAGCAATTTTCGAGTGAGCAGCGGAAGCTGGACGCGGGGCAGTCGACGACGTTTCTAGTGTTGCAACGGCAGACAGAGTTGACGGAGGCGCGTGGGTTGGAGTTGAAGGCGCAAACGGATCTGAACAAGGCGATTGCGGATTTACAACGAGCCACGGGCAATTCGCTCAACGTGAACAGTATCGTGGTGCGAGTGCGCTGACAGGTTTCCCCGTATTGCTGCACCTCATCACGAGCGGTGGGTTTTGGGGGGCGAAACCCACCGCCGTTTCACGCAAAGGCGCAAAGTTCACGCAAAGGACGCAAAGAAGACGTCTTGTTTTGACTTTGCGCCTTTGCGTGAACTTTGCGCCTTTGCGTGAAATAACTTCTTAAGGATCTGGGATCATGGCTACAAATCCACTTGTCGAAACCTGGCAGATTCACGACCGCATCAATCTTTATCTTCTCGACGCAGTCGATCCGTCGTCACTCGACAGTCACTCGGCTTCGAAAGGCCGGAGTGTTGGGGAACAGTTTGCTCACGTTCATAACGTTCGCTTGATGTGGTTGAAGTCAGCGGCGCCCGACCTGCTCAAGGGTCTCGCGAAGATCGAGAACGAGCAGGCAAACGATAAAAAGTTGCTGCGGAAGTCGTTGACCGATTCAGGCGCCGCGATCGGCACACTGCTCGCGAACAGTCTCGAAGCCGGCGGAAAGATCAAAGGCTTCAAGCCGCACGCGGCCGCGTTTCTCGGTTACCTGATCTCACACGAGTCGCATCATCGCGGGCAGATCGCGTTGACGCTCAAACAGGCGGGCAAGCCACTCGATAAAAAGATCGGCTACGGCATCTGGGAATGGGGCGTGAGGTGATCAAAGAATCGCTTCCACAAGCTTGAACGCGACAACTAACGCAGCCACAACACCAATCGTCGTGAACACATACCAGCCCGGCAATTTCGTTTTACACGCCGGACATCGCCGTCGCGTCGCGCCCACTACTCTCTCGCAATTAGGACATGTCATTTGGAAATAATTTTAGCCACAAAGAGGCACAAAAGTCACAAATCGAATTTCACTTTTTTCTTTTTGTGATTTTTGTGCCTTTTCGTGGCTTAGAACTCCAAGGTTAATCCGTCCTTAGCCTCGATCGTCTCGCCGGTCCAGAGCGCGCGAGCCTCCGCCACCAGATCGATGTGATCCCACTCCGAATAGAGATGAGTCAGGACCAGTTTTTCAGGTGCGCTCTCACGAGCCACACGCATCGCGTCCGCGAGCTCGAGATGCTTCTGAACAGATTTGTTTCTCCTGAAAGAACATTCCATCAGCAGCAACCGCGCGTCTTTTGCAAAGGGCGCTAAATCTTCGGACAAACCGGTGTCAGAAGTATAAACGAACGGTTTCCAGTCTTCGTCTTTCAAACGCAGCGCCAAACTTTCTTTCGTGTGCAGAGTCTTGAGTGTCTCGGCGTTGACTCCGGGCAGGATTTCGAAGCCGGCGTTCGGAGCCACTTCGGCGATCTCGATCGCGAATCGTTGTTCGAACAATTTGTAGTTGTTTGAATCGTTGATCGTCTCGACGATGTAACGCAGTCCTTCAGGGCCAAAAATTCGCAACGCCTTCGTGCGGCTTTGCGTTTGCGGCGCCCACCTCAAGCCGAAGAGAAACGGCGCGAGGCCGCCGATGTGGTCAAGATGGAAATGACTGATCCAGATTGCGTCGAGATTCGGCCAGTCCAACGACTCCTGCGCCATGCGGTGCGGAGCATCTCCGCTGATGTCGAGAAGGATCGTGCCGGCGCTCGTTTCGAGCCAGTGAGCCGACGATGCACGTTCAGGATGAGGCACAGATGTACCCGAGCCGAGGATAGTTAGTTTCATGTGTGCATTTTAAGCTAAACTTCGAGCATGAGTCCGGCAGAGACACAACTCGATGTGCTCGCAGTTTTTTCTCATCCTGATGACGCGGAGTTGTCAGTCGCGGGCACTCTCCTGAAACTAAAGAAACTGGGTTATCGCACCGGTGTTTGCGACATGACGCGCGGCGAGATGGGGACGCGCGGCACTCCGGAAATTCGCGCGAAGGAAGCGCTCGAAGCGGCGCGCGTCATGAAACTCGACGTGCGCGTCAATCTCGAACAACCGGACGGACACGTTTGGCCCACCGAAGTCGCGCGTACTGCTCTCGTGAGAGCGCTGCGCACATACAGGCCGAAAGTTTTGTTGACGACGCACGAAGACGATCCTCATCCGGATCACGCGAACACGTCGATCATCGTGCGGCAGGGGGCGCGATTGGCTTCGATGGGCCGCTACGACGAAGAGTCGGGATTGCAGCCTGTGCCGATGCCCGCGATCATGCACTCGCTCTTTTCGCGTCGCATCGTGCCGTCGTTTGTGGTTGACGTTTCCGACTTTGTTGACGAGAAGATGAGCGCGATCAGAGCTTATGCATCGCAGTTTTACGACGCGCAGTCAAATGAGCCGTCAACGCGAATCAGCGACCGTGGTTTTCTGCCGGAGATTGAATACCGGATGCGATACTTCGGATCGTTGATCGGCGTGATGGCCGGCGAGCCGTTTTACGTGCGTGAGGCACTGAATGTTGACGATCCGCTCGCGCTGCTGACGCGCCCGATGAACATTTATTCGTGAAGTTATTAATAGGACCTAAAAGTCCGATAGGACCTATTTTTTCTTCGGTTCGAGAATGGCGCGTGCGATCGCGATGGTTGCTACAGCCCGCGGACCTTCGCCTTGAAAACCTCTCGCCAGCTCAACTGCGCGATCGTAGTCCTGCGTCGCGAGGTCTCTGAACAGTCCATCAAGATCAAACTGGGGAACATCGCTTGTGTGTACCGACGAGTGACCTTTGCTCTGAAATTTCGCCACTACTTCGCCGTCTTCACCTGTAAAACCTTCCGCGGAGTTTGCCGCCTTCACTGCATCGAACGTCGCATCCCAAACTCGATCGCGATCCATTACGTTGAGCGCATATGCAACGGCAATTAATGCGCGCGGCAGCGACGGATCAGAGACGTCGATGCGGCGCGCTTCAGTGTTCGCTTCTTCGACGAGCTCGAGCGCTTTGTCTCTGTCAGTCTTGATGAGAATTTTCGCGCACTCGGTTAACACCCACGCCTTGAACAGCTGAGTCAGCTCTCCTTTATGGACCAACTCCAGCGCCTGATCGGTCTGCTTCTTACCCACGAAGTACATCGCGAGAGACGCATCCAAATAGACCTGTGCCTGTTTGCGTACTTCGGAGTCTTCGACCTTGCTAACGAAATCGCGCGCGCGCATGTCACCTTTGCCAGACACCTTGAAGGCAAGTTGCAGATAGAGTGAATCGCGCTCGTCCGAAGTCTTGGCGTGATCGATTCGATCGAGCAACCACTGCTCGCCCTCCGTAGAAGTGTGTTCCGATCTTGTCCCGCGGTTTAGCTGCTCATCATCATAGCGACGCGCGCTGTCAGAAACGATCGTTTGAAGCGCATTCAGGTGACCGCGCAGAGATTCGACCATCGCCGGCGGCGCCGATTGTTCGAAGAAAGGTAACAGTCGTTTTATGACCAGATATTTTCCGTCAACTCCTGCTGAGGTTTGATCCGGCTGGCCAGGATCGGGCAAAGGTCGCAAGAGAATTGCTGCCGCCGACTGAAAGAATGCATTTCGAAGTTCAGGTGTGACGTCGGCGGGTGCGATCTTCGAAGAACTCTGCGAGCTCGACGAGCCGTTGTTGCTGAAAGTCATGAACAGGTGCGGTGTGAAGATGTACGACGCAAGCAGCGAAACTGTATTGGCGTCCGCTTGCGGGTTGTTAGCTGAACTGGCGAGCAAAGCGGAATAGCGCACATCTGCAGCCGCTGGATTCTTTTCTCGCAGAAAGGAAAGGAAATTCAGAGTTTCCATGGTGACGAGATTTAGCGCCGGGTCTGCGAATTGAAGCGCGCGCTCCAGGTCGCCGGCCTGCATCATCTCTTTCGCAACGTCGAGGCGCTGGCTCAAGGCATCGCCGAGTCGATACGGGTTCGGCTTCCCTGTGGCTGAAGTTAATGAGTCAAGTTTTTGCTGTTTCAGCTTTTCGAGAAACTCCTCAGCGAGCGTGCGATCGTGTGGGGCTGCTAATCGTAATACTTCGCGACGGACGTTGGATGGTGCGTTCACCGCGAAACTACCGCCAGTGCGAGCTTTCTGCCGGGCAATCTCTTCCTGGAAATTCCTTTCACTTTCCTGGTCGGCAACTTCGGCCGCTTCCCAGGCTTTGCGAAACATCAGCCGGCCCTGTTCGGCATCGACTTTCCATAGCGCATCCGCGATGCGTGCGAGGGATCGGGCGCGTAACGTTTGATCGTGAAAGGTGCGTGCGTCGCTTGCGAGCGCGACGAGCAGCGAGCGCGCACGCGCGCGACGTTCCTTGAGCTCGAGCTCAGCGTCTGTGGAGGTCGTGGAGTTTACGGCGACGGTTTTGGCCGGCGGCGCCTGTTTCGTGTCCGCAGTTTGCGCGTGAGTGAGGATTGCAGAAAGACCAAAGCACAACAGGAGGCGGCCCGTTTTCATAGTTCAACTCCTATGAGAGACGTTTTAATTCGTCGCCACTTCTTTTCGTTTCTCGAGCACGGAGCGGGCAATCGCAAGCGTCGCGACCGCACGCGGTGCTTCGCCGGTGAACGTTTTTGCGAGCTGGATCGCTCTCAGCAGATCGGCGCGTGCAAGATGCCTGAAAACCGCGATCAAGTCAAAATCTTCGGCGTTACCCTGGTTCATGACGACCATGAACTTCGTTTGCAGTCGTGAAGAGATGCGGCTGTCTTCGCCGGTATAACCTTCGGCGCCGTTCGCCGCCTTCACCACTTCGCCAAGAATCTCCCACGCCCGCACCCGATCGATCTCACCGAAACCGACCGTAACCGCGGTGAGCGCACGCGCACGATCCGGATCGCTTTCACTGATGCGACGACCCTCTGCCAGCGCTTGTTCAAGCATCTCCGTCGCACGCGAACGTTCCGACGCGACCACCAGCTTCGCTGCGCTCGTAAGTGCCCAAACTTTCTGAATACTCGTCAGGTCGCCGGCTTTAACCAGGCGCATGATCTCAGTGACATCTTTGTTGCGAACTGCCAGTTGCGTGATTTCAAAATCAGTGTACGCCTTGACACTTTTACGTAGCTCAGTGTCTTCAATCTTGTCTACAAGATCTCTCGCACGCGGATCAGCATCCTCGGTAAGCGAGACGGCATAGTCGGCGTAAATCGCATCGCGATCTTCCGACTTGGTCGCATGATCCAGACGTTCCTGCATGCGTTGGTACGGATCACCTTCGGACGATTCCGGCATAATACCCGTGTTAACTGCACGGTTCTCGCCCTGCTGCAAACCGGGAGGCACATACGACGCGAGCGCTGTCATCTGTGTGCGTAAACCCGGCGCCAGATCGGGTGTGTACTGTTCGAACAGTGGCAACAGTCGTTTGATGATCAGATACTTGCCGGATTGTCCCGAGGTGGTGTGATCCTGATCGGGCGCCGGCAGCGGTTGCATCAGTATTTGATAACCGACTTTGAAAAAGCTGTTGCGCAAGTTTGCATCGACGTCAGCCAGCGGAGGTGTTGGACCTCGCCCTCGATTTTGATTCGAGCCGCCGTCGCTCTGGAACGTCACATATAAAAACGGTGTGAAGAGATACGACGATAAACCGGAAACAGTGTTGGCATCGGAGTTTGGATCACGCACGACGCGCGCGAGCAGCGTGTTGTAGGCAGAATCGGCAAGCTGCGCATTCTTTTCACGCAGCGCGGAGAGGAAGAAGATGGAATCGACGTTGACACTGTCGAGCGCAGGGCCCGCGAATTCGAGTGCGCGTTGGATCTCGCCGTCTTCGACCAGCCTGCGCGCCAGTTGCAAACGCTGCGATGAGCCGGGACGCATGTTGGAATTGTTCAGACGTTGATCGGTCGCTGCTTCCGAGCGTTCCTTCTCTGCTGCTTCGTCGAGCGCCTTGAGAAACTCTTCTCCGAGTTTTCGATCTCGTTTTGCAACCAGGCGCAGGACCTCGCTGCGCAAACTGGGCCCACCGCGGATCACCATTGGTTCACCCTGGGTCTGTTGTCGTCGCATCTCTTCGGCGCGTTTCTTGGCCGCCTCCGCGTCGACGGTTTCCGCCGCTTCCCAAGCGCGCCGGAAGAGTTCGCGTGCGCGCTCGGGATCGCTGTCCCAGAGGACATCGGCGGCTCGTGCCTGGACGCGCGCGCGGCGTGTTTGGTCCTTGAAGCTGCGAGCCTCGTCAGCGAGCGCGCTGACCAGCGAAATCGCGACGGTACGTTGTTGCGCAGCCTCAGCATCCGCTTCTTCGGTGTTGGCCTTGGCTTTTTTGGTTTGGGCGGCGGCGGTGCTCAGACAAAGACTCAACGCGAGTGCGGTGACGGGTAGACGCATAGAACACTCCTGTTGGACGGAAACGCGGATGGATATAGCCGGACATTCACACGTCCGGCGTGAGGTTCGGTTCCAATATTTAGCCCGCGGCGAAATTCTTAAACAGCAACTACTTCTAACTCAGGATCGACTTCCTGTTTCAACATGCTCTCAATCGCCATCAGCGTGCCGCTGAGGGAGCTGGGGCAACTGCCGCAGGCGCCTTGATAACGAATGCTCAAGGTGTGATCGATCAAACCCATGATCTCGAGATAGCCGCCATCGCCCATCAGCGCCGGGCGGACTTTCTCATCCAGAATTTCGTTGATTCTTAACAGACGCGGATCGTCACTCACCACCGCCGCAATTGGACCACCAACCGCAGCCGCCGCGGCTGCCGCGCCGTTCACAGCTTCCGCGGCACGAATCGGCACTGCAAGCGTCGGTAAAAGTTCGTCCCAATCACCCTCGTCGTCTTTCTCGACCGTGATCATCTTGTCCATGTAAAAAACAGAGACGACGTGACCAACATCAAACAACGATTTCGCCAGCGGATCGTTCTCCGCCAAATGTGCTGAACCGTACTGACGCGCAACACCGTTGCTGACCGGCTCGCGCAAAATAAATTTCACCGCATTCGGGTTCGGTGTCTCTTCAATATCACTAATCTTCGGCATCAAAAACTCCTTAGTTTGCGGTCACATTATAGCGCTTTTGCGGCGTAGGAGCAGTCGCCCGAATCGTGCCAGAGCCAACGCTTATTTGTCCGCTAAATCTTTCTTATAAAATGCTGTGTGCCAGTTGCAGTAATCATTGCTAAAAATCAAAAGCGGGCATATACTCCCGCCCTCACTTGCCCCCCTCTCAGAAGGTGAGTCAAGTTGAGATGAGGCAGGCGATAGCGAGGGTCGCCTGCCTCAACCTTTTTTGCGGGTTGAACTTCGGACTTTGTGCTTGTACTTTGAGAGCGCAATGAACATCGGCATCACTGTTTACTCGTCTTACGGCGGCAGCGGCATCGTTGGTTCCGAGCTCGGCAAGGAGCTCGCGGCGCGCGGACACACGGTCCACTTTATCGCATCGTCACTGCCGACCAGGCTGACTGAACTCAACGAGCACGTACGCTTTCACGAAGTCGAGATGATGTCGTACCCGCTCTTCGAGCATCAGCCTTACACGCTCGCCCTCGCGACCAAGATGGCCACGGTTGCTGAGGAAGAGAATCTCGATCTGCTTCACGTCCATTACGCGATTCCACATTCGATCAGCGCAATTCTCGCGCGCGAGTCGCTTAAGCCGCGACGGCGTTTGCCCGTTGTCACCACGCTGCACGGCACCGATATCACGCTCGTCGGCGCGGATCGATCGTACTTACCCATCACGCGTTATGGAATCGTGCAGTCAGACGGCGTCACTGCGATCTCTCATTTTCTGAAGGATGCGACGCGCGAGATATTTCATTTCGACGACATCCAGGTAATTCCGAATTTCGTTTGCCAGTACGACTACAAGCGACTCGAAGTCGACAAGCTGCGCGAGTCGCTGGCGCCGCACAACGAGCCATTGCTGGTCCATGTTTCAAACTTTCGACCCGTAAAGCGACCGGTTGACTGCGTCGAGATCCTCGCGCGCGTTTTGAAGAAGGGTGTGAAGACGCGTTTGATTATGGTTGGCGATGGAAGCGAGCGACCCAACGCCGAACATCGCGCGCGTTGTCTCGGGATTTTTGAGCAATGCACGTTTGTCGGAAAGCAGCCGCGCATTGTCGATTATCTGTCGGCGTCAGATGTGTTGTTGTTGCCCTCGGAGCAGGAGTCGTTTGGACTGGCAGCGTTGGAAGCGATGGCTTGCGAAGTGCCGGTGATCGCTTCGCGCGTCGGCGGCCTTCCGGAAGTGGTGACTGACGGCGAGACGGGATACATGAGTCCGGTCGGCGATGTCGACAAGATGGCGACCGACGCGGCGCGTCTGCTTAGTGATGACAAGCTGCGTCACGAGATGGGCCAACGCGCGCGTGACTCTGCGATTACGCGATATCGCACGGACGTCGTCATTCCTCAATACATCGAATTCTACGAACAAGTGATCTCCAAATAGAATTGCCAATTTCCAATTGCCGATTGCCAACTAACTGACTCAGCAAATCGGCAATTCGCAGTTGGAAATTGGCAATGACTATGACTTCATTGATCATCGGAACCGCAGGTCACATCGATCACGGGAAGAGCGCCCTCGTGCGCGCTCTGACCGGAACCGACCCCGACCGTCTGCCGGAGGAGAAACGGCGCGGCATAACTATCGATCTCGGCTTTGCGGATCTCGAGCTCGACGATCTTCGCATCGGCTTTGTTGACGTCCCGGGTCACGAACGTTTCATCAAAAACATGCTGGCGGGCGCACACGGCATCGATTTGCTTGCCTTGGTGATCGCGGCTGACGAAGGCGTGATGCCGCAGACTCGTGAGCACTTCGACATCTGTCGCTTGCTTGGCGTTCGCAATGGTCTCGTCGTAATCACGAAGAGCGATCTGGTTGACGAAGAGATGCTTGTGCTCGTTGAAGACGAAGCGCGCGAGTTGATCGCCGGATCGTTTCTCGAGAACGCGCCAATACTGGCAGTGAGCTCGCGCACGGGTACGGGCTTGGACCAGTTGAAAGCGCGGCTCAACGAGTTGGGCAAGAGTGTGCCGGCGCGGTCCCGCGATTTCGTGACGCGCTTACCGATCGATCGCGCGTTTTCGATGAGAGGTTTCGGTGCGGTTGTTACCGGCACGTTGATCTCTGGAAAGATCAAAGAAGGTGACGAACTGGAGCTGTTGCCGCCGCATATCAACGCGAGAGTGCGCGGGTTGCAGGTACACAACAAGTCAGTGACGGAAGCGCAGGCAGGGCAGCGCACGGCGGTGAATCTGGCGGGTGTTGATACTGGGCAGATTGAACGCGGGATGGTACTCGCGCCCCCTGGTCGTTTGCGGCCGACGCAGGTTGTAGACGTTTGGATCGACGTGTTACCGGGCGCTTCGCGTGCGGTGCGTTCGCGTTCGCGAGTTCGGTTTCACATAGGTGCGGCGGAAGTGTTAGGACGCGTGAGAGTGCTCGATGGTCCATTGCAGATCTCCGCGGGTGGCGGCGGCCTGGCGCAGTTGCGACTGGAAGCGCCGGTGGTTGCGATGCACGGCGATCGCTTCATTTTACGAACGTATTCGCCGGCCGAAACGATTGCCGGCGGCGTGATTCTCGATCCGTTTGCGATTCGACATCGTGCTCGCGACTTTGCTCGGGTGCGAGAAATACTCCAGTTGTTGCAAAGTGAGGAGCGGACCGCGAAGGTTACTGGTTTCGTGCGGGCCGCGGGTGATCGAGGCTTGCGGCTTGCTGATCTCGCGGCGGCGACAGGTTGGACCAACGAAGTGCTTGATGCCGTCGCGTCTGTGGTAAAGACGCAGGGCGCGGTGATCGAGACTGGCGGTGTTTACCTGGCGCGCGAGAGTTTCGATCGTTTCACTGGAGCTGTTGTTATTGAGTTGGGCCAACATCACAAACGCGAGCCACTCGCGCGCGGCATGTTGCGCGAGACGCTGCGCGAGAAAGTCTTTGCACGTTCGTTCCCGGAGGTGTTTGCGGGAGTGATCGCGAGGCTCGAAGCAGACGGCAAAGTCGCTTCTGAAAAAGACATCGTGCGCCTGAGTGAGCACAGCGTCGGACTCTCAGATCAGGACATCGCGCTGAGTAAACGTATCGAAGAGATTTATCTCGCGGCGGGAGTTGAGGCACCGTCGCTTGACGAAGCGATGACGAAAGCGAATGTGGCTGCAGCTCACCGCGCCCAGGCACGTAAACTGTTGCAACTCTTAATTGACGAGAAAAAACTGGTACGAATCCAGGCCGAAATGTTCATGCACGCGAGTGTCATTGCCGATCTGAAA
>Ga0126376_10001022_pt1 | contig 14696 bp, 14 predicted proteins | sample PanSoiMetPlot_15_FD_92760 | JGI IMG/M metagenome (GOLD analysis project Ga0126376, IMG submission 92760) | Tropical forest soil microbial communities from Panama - MetaG Plot_15 | ecosystem: Environmental > Terrestrial > Soil > Tropical forest > Bulk soil | place: Panama | collected 2016-02-17
AGTGGCACTCTTAACGGCGTTGTGGATACCGCGAGCGAATACGGGCGTTTCGGCGCAAAGCCAGCACACGACCCATCGCGACCGCAAACACATGCACATGAAAAACTTGGCCCTCGAGCCTACGGGAGTAAACGGGGTGAACCCTCTGGATCCCGCATCCATTCCGAAGTACGTGACTCAGTTGACCAGACCACCGGTCCACGTCGCTGTAGGCACGCAGACTGATCCAGAAACCGGCCAAGCCATCCCGCGCTACGAGGTGACGGAGAAAGTGATTCAAGCGCAGCTCTTGCCGGCAGGATATCCAACCACGAAGGTCTATGCTTACGGCGGACTGGTAAACTTCAACCCGACTGGCCCCTCAGACATCAGAACGGGGTTCACGATACCCGGACCAACCTTCGAAGCGGTTCGTGACCAACGCTTCTTCGTTCACTATATAAATCAAATCGATGGTGATCTGATTTTCCCCAACGATCCCACGATTATGGGCGCCAACGTCAACAATGCGCCGATACCTACTGCTCCGTTCAAACCTTTCCCTCCGGGCTATAAGGCCTTTCAAAGTCCGATACCGACCGTGGTCCACTTGCACGGAGGTGTCACGCCTTCTGCGTCAGACGGCTTTCCGGAGTCGTGGTTCACAATGAATGAAGCACAGAAGGGCCCCGCCTTTACGTCTTCAACGTTCGAATACTACAACGCACAGTTTGCCACCACGCTCTGGTATCACGATCATACGCTGGGAATGACGCGCCTGCTCGTGGCGGCGGGCCTCGAGGGCACGTACCTTCTCCGTGACTCGAAGGATGCAATTGCACCGAAGCTTCCTTCCGGGAAGTATGAGATGCCCCTGATGATCACCGATCGCGCCTTCAACACAGACGGCTCCATTCACTTCACGCAATCCGGTGACAATCCAGACATTCACCCGTACTGGGACCCGGAATACTTTGGCGACACGATTCTCGTCAACGGCGCAACATGGCCCAACATGAAAGTAGAGCGACACCAGTATCGGTTCCGTATAGTCAACGGATCGAACGCTCGTTTCTACAACTTGAAACTGTCGAACGGAATGTCGTTTGTTCAAATCGGCGGCGACGGCAGCTATCTGCCCGCACCCGCCACGTTGACGGAAGCGCTAATCGCTCCCGCTGAGCGTGCCGACATTTTGATCGACTTCTCAAACCTGCCGGCTGGAACGAAAATCATTCTCCAGAACACCGCCAATCAACCCTTCCCGGGTGGCGATCCCAACGATCCAAACACAACGGGTCAGGTTATGCAGTTCGAGGTGCTGAACACGACGCCGGTACACCCGCAGGCGTTGCCGGCGACTCTAATCCAAATTCCCACGTTGGTTGAAACTCAGGGTATCGGGAATCCGAAGCTCTTCACCCTCAACGAGCAGGAGAGCGCTGTTGGCGAGCCTGTAGCGGTGTTGCTCGATGGGCAGCATTTTGATGCTGATATCACCGAGACTCCGAATGTCGCCACGACGGAGGCATGGTACTTCCAGAACCTGACGGAAGACGCGCATCCGATTCACGTTCACCTGGTCGAGTTTCAATTGGAGGATCGACAGAACATAGACGTCGATCGTTTCAAGGCTTACTGGGAAAGTCTGAACGGTTCGACACTTCCGCTCAATCATCCGACAATTAGAGCAAACGTCGAGGATGCGGTTTTCGATCCAGCGACTAATACCACGCATGATTTTCTGACGGGTCCGTCGGAGCCGCCCTCGCCTCGGGAGAGTGGATGGAAAGACACCTTCGTGGCGCCGCCGGGAAAGGTCACGCGAGTCCGGATCCGCTTTGCGCCGCAATACTCGAAGGAATCGCAACTGGTTCCCGGACAGAATCCCTTCCCGTTCGATTCGACCGCGGGCCCGGGTTATGTCTGGCACTGCCATATTCTCGATCACGAAGACAATGACATGATGCGGCCGATGAAGATGGTCGCAGTGTCGTCGTCCGTAGCGAGCAAGAGACGGACACGCGGGACCAAAGTATCCCGTTCTACAACACCGGTTCCCGCGAAACCGGCGCACACCGGCATGGGGACGATGCAGATGCAAAAGTTCACACCGCGATAATGCTGCAAACCACACAAGTGAACTTTCGTGAAGGCGGACCATCCGTACCGTTTCCTGGCAAGAGAAAGGCCGCCGGAATACTTTCCGGCGGCCTTCACCTCGTGGCTCCTCACAGTGGACAATCTTCGCAACTTTCTTCGGTCGTTGTTTGAAAAGCCAGACGAGCTATAGGTTCTCTTCAGTTCTCAATGATAACTCCACCATCCTTTCAAGAAGTTGGTTTGGTGGTAAACCGATGAAGTTTCTAAGCACTAGTTCCTTGGCGTACAAGCGAATCAGATAGCGCAGTTTAAGTGCCCTCGTGCGAAGGATGATTCTCAATGTATAGTTCACGTAGGGCTTCTTTAAGATCATCGAGAGACGGGTCGGTAGTTCCACCTCCAAAACGTGTGATTAAATTAACTTCAGCCATCATTTATTCCACCCCCTCTCATCAATCCAGTGAATAAGCTACAGCAACGCTCAATCGACATTCTGCATAACGGAATCGGCATGTAACGGACATACACTTGGTAGGAAGAAAGCCGCAGCGAGAGTATCGCAGAGTCAAATGTAGTTGCATCCTAACTCACATAGATGTATAAGCCTGCGCGTGTTCCCCCTCATGCCTCCCACCTTGAGGGGTTCGTACACGGAATAAGTACTCCTTCTAATCCACCATTCTCGAACTCCGGAGGCTCTATACAACTATGGACACTTTTAAAACGCCAGCGCTGAAACAGTGCGATCCTGCCAACAAAGATCTCGACAAGTCTGCCCTGCAAGCCATCGCCCAGGCTGCCATAAACGTGGAACTGTTCACCATCCCACTGTACATGGTTTCGATGTACTCAATTCAGGGAATGCATCAGATCACCAGTAAGGGGAATGATTTTTACCAAGGCAGGCTGTGGCCTGGTGCTGCTCCTAATCGTGATCCCGGGAAGGACACGAATCCCACCAACGCTCTGGCCTTCAATCACTTTTTTAGCGTCTTCATCGACGAGATGCTGCATTTGCAACTAGCCTCGAACATCGCCAAGGTGCTCGGGGTAATGCCGAACTACAACAGCTCAATGCTGCAAAGTGACGATTTCGGCTGGAAGTGCTACGGCCTCGATCAGACCGTCATCCCACACATCATCGATTTTCAGGACACCATCGCGCCGTACAACACTATCAAGGTGAAACTCGATGCTTTGACCCTCGATCAAAACCGGCTTTTCCTGGCGATCGAACAAAACGACGACGACGCAAAGAAAATCATTGACCCACAGAAAATAGGAAACTACTTCCCCTCCGTTCCCTTTAAGAATTGGAAGGCCGCCGATACAGCGGAAAACTTGCCGATGTTTGGCACGATTGGCGCGCTCTACAAATGCCTCTGGGAGTACATTGAGATCGAGTACACGGATGACACCAAGTTGATTGATTATGTCTTTAACCGCGGCAGCCTCGAAAGAGACCTCTACAACGCCATCAACTCCCACCACAAACCGGAATATCCCAGGATGCGCGCGATGGCGACGGGCGAGATCAATTCCGGGTTCGCCATCGCCAATATCCTGGATATGATTAATGCGATCACGGATCAGGGCGAGGGTTCAGGAGTAGCAGAGTGGATTCGGCGGATGCGTGGGATGCTCGAGTACGCTCCCGTCAAGGAACAGTTCCAACCTGATGAAGCGGCACTAAATTACGACTATCCCAATTACACCGATACAGGGCAACAAAACAACCCCTCAGGAAACACTGTCGCTCGAACCAAGAATGCCTCACTGGATCATCACGACCGTTTCCTCGCGATCAACGATTTGCTTCAAACAGGAAACGTGGTCACGTGGGACCAATGGCACAACAGCGGCAATAAATGGACCGCGGACATGCTCAAGACAACAGGTTACGAGTTGAACAAGTGGCCCCTGCCGCCCGCCGAGGATATCGCCGGCGCACTCAACTCGCTCAAGCAAACTGCCGGCAGTCACGACACATTCAGTAAGGCCGCCGTCGGTTCCATCGCCGGTATCACGCGTGTGCTGTCGGGTTTTTGGACCAATGAAAACACTTCGTTTCCGTTTCCTTCGATGTATGGCTCCGGCGATCGCGTGTCGATTTGCTGGGCTGTGTTCGGTAAGTTCCCGGACATCACCGAGGGAATCGAGCAAAAAGTTGCAGGCAAGCTCTATCACGCCTGCCAGGGGCTGCAACTCCCACCGAACCCCTCAACGAGTAATGATCCGAACGAGCTTCCCACTGATGTGGCGGTATTTCATTCCTGCAAAGGATCGAATACTTGCAAGGCCGAAGGCGGTTGTGGCTTTGTGCAGGAGGTAGGCAAGCAAAGCATTATCTGTGGCTTTAAGGCATTGGCTGAGAATCTGCACGAGCCGGCATTCGGGAAGACGGTGATTCTTTACAGCGCGCCCTCGGATAATGCCTGCGCCGGTTTCGGTGGCTGTGCAGTCCCGATTTCCGATTCGCAGTTGTATCCACCACCTGACGTGTCCAAACCGGACGATCCCGGAACGATGGAGCTCTACGACTTCGAGGGACCGGATTTCAAGCCGACGAAATTGGGCCAGCGCCTCAAGTATTCCAAGGGTGACAAAGTTTACGACATTGCCTGGAATGCTTACATCGAGGTGCTAAAAAGTCGCGGCATTACGAATCTCCCAACAAAACCGGCGCCCGATCTGCTGCGCCTCGCATTTCCACCTTCAACTTAAACCGGGACTAGTTTCTCAAGTGCAGAATCTTCAACACCAACGCCTGGGCCTACCCAATCTTGGCTTAGGCGTTGGTTTGCGCAACCAGCATTTCTCCCATCTGATGCGACACGATCCACAGGTGGATTGGTTTGAGATCATCAGCGAAAACTTTATGGACAATTTTGGGTTTGCGCGCCATGTACTCGAACGTGTGGCGGCGATTCGGCCCATCGTAATGCACGGTGTCTCTTTGTCCGTTGGCGGCGCGGATCCCCTGGACTGGATCTATCTGAAATCCCTGAGAACACTTGCCGACTTCGTGCAGCCCAAATGGATATCGGATCACTTATGCTGGACGGGCGTTGCGAATGTAAACACTCACGATCTTTTACCCATGCCTTTAACTGAGGAAAGCTTGTTACATGTGGTCGACCGTGTCAGACAGATCCAGGATTTCCTTCAGCGTCCATTGATTTTGGAAAACCCATCTACTTACCTTGAATTCAAAGAATCGACGATCACCGAATGGGACTTTCTTTCAGAGTTGGCAAAAGAAACCGGCTGCGGGCTCTTACTGGATGTGAACAACGTCTACGTGTCGAGCTATAACCATGGCTTCGATGCAGAGCACTACGTCAGAAGCCTGCCACATTCCAGCATCGTCCAGATTCACCTTGCAGGGCCGACCGATTGTGGGCAGTACCTGGTTGATACGCACGATCAACCCGTGCCGGCGGCGGTTTGGCGTTTGTATAAGTTGGCCCAGGAGCTGACGGGCGGTGTCTCGACCCTCTTGGAGTGGGACGCCAACATTCCGGACTTTCCTGACCTGGTAGTAGAACTGAGGAAAGCAGAAGCTGCGCTTCAAGGCATGATTCCAGATGCTCCGCTTCATCAATCCGGCGCAGCACAGATCGTTTCCAATCCGGTTGATTTCCAATTGGGCTCACAGACATGACTGAACAGTCTCTGGGCCTGTTACAACTTTGGATGAAAACCGTAGTCACGGAGCGTGGTAGCCTCGGGGAAAAACTGGAGTCCGCAGCGAAACGGCATGGCTTGCTCATTGAAGAAGTCGTTGCTGAAAAACGTGGACTCTCGGCGCATGAGCGCATCAGTATTTACACAAGTGGTTACGTGGCCAGGTTACTTGAATGCATGCGGGCGGATTTTCCGGTGCTGCGTCGCTTTGCCGGCGACTCTGTTTTTGATGCGTTTGCCAAGGCCTACATCGTCACTGAACCACCCCACTCACCCAGCCTCTTCGATCTGGGCGCGGACTTCCCAAAGTTTTTGGAGGAGACAAAGCCGAAGAACAGCCAGGCTCAGGCGGAAATAATCGCATTGCTGGATCTGCCTCCGGAGATCGCGCGCCTTGAGCGAGCCCGGACAGAGGCCATGCGCGCTCGCGGCACTGAAAATGATCCGCCTGCGGCGACAAGCTTGTCGCCGTTTGAGATTTTCAGTGAAGATCTAAAAGTCCAGGCGACACCCTGTTTGCGCCTCCTCGAACTAAAATTTTCACTGGTTGATTTTTTCCAGGAGACAGATCAAAACCAGCCTTCGCAGCCGGACCGTCGGCTTTCCTTTGTCGCGATCGGCCGAGCTGACTATTGCGTCCACGTCAAGAAAATAGAACGCTGGCAATTTGCCTTCTTGAAGGCTTGCGAGTACCCGGTATCTGCGCATGTCGCCGCACGCCGGGCCGCTGAGCAAAGCGGAAACGAACCGTCTTTTGTGCTGGCTCAACTAGTAGTTTGGTTGCCGGTTGCGATCCAGTTCGGATTCTTGCGTCAGGTCTCTTGATTAGGACTTCCGTGGAGTTGCTTTCGATCGATGCTTCCGTGGACGACGGCGGACCGGAGTTCGGTAATTTAGCAATTCGGGGTGTTGGTGTTCGATCTTATATGCAAGCGACTGATACCTCAACTCCAAGAGAGAGGCCGCATGAGTCACCTTTCCACCAACCTGGGCCAACGCCCGCTTGATAATTACTCCTTCATATTTATCCAGCTGTGCCTGGAGTCCGCCTCGTTCACTCAATAGAATTTCTGTTGCATCGTCATTACTCAATTCCGTGTGTATGCTGGCAAAAACTTTGTCAGTGACGTCAGCTAGTCTTAGTTTTGTGTCCGGGCTTTGAGAGCTTGCGAGCCACTCGCGTGCTTGCCGGTAGGCGGCCTGCACTAGCTCAGGTGCTAAGTGCTGAACTTCCTCGATCAACGTGAGTGCCGCCAGTCCGGCAGTGTTCAAGGCGTTGACCTGGTGGGCGACTTGAATCGCTTGTTGAAAGATAAAACGAGCATAATCAGTCCGACCTGATCTCGCCAGGGCGACGCCTTGCGTTATCAGAGCTTCTGCCACAAGACAGAAGCGACCACTTTTTCGTAACACCGACACTGCTCGCCGAGCGATTCGTTCGGCTTCAACCAATTTTGCTTCCGCAATCAAGACTTGGGCCCGGCTCTCATCAATCTGTGCGGTGCGAGCTTTGTCTTTGAACCTGACAGCCAGGCGACGAGCCTCATTAAGGTACCTATGTGCTTCTTTGTAGCAGCCCAACTTGAACTGCAGGAAACCGACATTGTTGATGACGTCGGCGCGATAGATCTGGTTGTGAGCTAGTTTGAATTCCTTTTCAGCCTGCTTGTATTCCTTGATGGCTCGCTGGAAGAACTCGCGCCTGTTCTCTGTCGTAGCGAGATTCCGATGAATGATTGCAAGCTCGCTGTGGTAGCCTCCTTTGATTGTCGGATTCGTAATTTTTCGAAATAACGCATCATTCTGCTCGAGAACTTCCAAGGCTTCACGAAACCGCCCTGATGTCCATTCGACGGTTGAGAGCTTCAGAAGTGCTCTCGCTCGGGCGGCTCCCTGAAACGTCAGTTTTTTCAATGCCTCATCGAGCCACGATCGCGCCTCATTCACTGCTCCCTCACGCCAGTAGCAGTAAGCAATCTCTGACTGGGCGACGGCGGCTTTAATCAGATCTCTCAATTCCTCAAAGTAAGTGATGCTCTTTGTGAGCAGGTTTTTGGCAATCTCCTGGGCTTCAGAAACCTGGTTCTTACTTCCAATCCAACTCGTCAGAATACCCACGCAAAGCAAGACTTCAGCGGTAACAGGCGTGTCGAGTTCGACTGTATTTGGATTTTCGCCTATGCGACTCCAATAGGGACGCATTGTCTTCTGTGCGCCTACATAGTCTTCTTGGTCCTTTTGGTCTAAGGCAGTCTTACATCTGAGCAGAGCTTCATCGTTCGCGCTTAGGTTGGAAGTGTTGAGCTTACGTGAGGCTATCTTCACGAAGATAAACCTTTTGCCGGTGAGTGTAAGAGCTCCTGCTTTGCCAGCGCTCGATATTAGTCATAGCCCGGAACGCCGTGTCAATAGTCTTATATGTATTTACACTGTCCTGGTTTCATGCCAGTAGACTGGCATCCTCAACTAAAGGAGAAACGAAGAATGAGACACTTGGCATTAGCGGTCCTTTTGGCATGCATGCTTTCAGGTACAGCTCGCGCCGGTGAAATCCCCTCGACAGGCGTGGTAGCGCCACCACCAAGCACGCTGACGACGACTGGCGAGATTCCTAGCACCGGGGCAACAGCACCTCAGGCGTCAAGTACGTTGTTAATGATTATCCTGACGTTCATCAGTATCGGTCGTTAAGGGATTGGTTCCTGGTTTCTGGATCCGGAACTGCCTTTTTAGGCAGGATGGTTGATGTGTGCCCTTCAGCGATCAATTCCGCACATACAAAGCTGCTGGTATGAATTTACATTTTGGCCACCGGCGTGAATTCTTGTGAGAACCGTTCCCCTACAGCTATAAGGCAGCACAATGCCAAAGTTCTGTGACGTGAAAGAACTTTGAGCAACACCCATACGGGCCCAGGGGTGTGGGGGGCGGCGTCATCGATTGGTGAGGTGGGTGACAGTCGGTGACGCCGTTACTTGCGTTGCCGACGCTATACTGAATGCAGAGATTGGAACGTTGTCCTTTAAGGGTTTCGCTAAAAACTTGAGGCCACGGCGCCGTGGCCTCTCTTCCGAATCATTTAAGGAGTAATGCTCCCCACCGTGGACCTCATCTCCCCTTAGAAGCTCACGACAGAAATACTAGTTCCTCAAACGACCCGGCGTAACTAAATAGCGAAGCGATGCAAACCAAGCCCTTCTTAAAATCCAAGATGACCTTCCCCCGGTGGTGCCGATAGTAGGCGTTGAGATTATTGCCGGTGGTGAGGATGGCATCGGCGGCAGTGTGGGAGGCAGGAGCTTGAACTAACTCAACGTAACTGTGAGCGGCGGTGAGATTATCGGAATTGACGGTGCGAATATCTTTGAAGTCATCACTCATAATCGGAGCAGCCAGGGCACGTGGAAATGTAAGTAGAGTGCAAATCATGTAACACAAAACCTCGATGACGATTCAATCTAGTCTCGTGGTTCTGCTTGCCGCACTAGAATTGTGATTTCCGGTGAGTTTATGGGAGGGAGATAAGCCTGACCGGGGGCAACGTGGGTGATTAGATCGCTTTGCTCAGTCGCTCGTTCAATCGTTCGCGATAACGCCGGCTCATTATGAGTCGAGTGCCATCGCGCATGATGACAACGTATTCACCCTTCGCCCAGGGTTGTACTTCTTTGACACGGTCGAGGTTAACGATTGTCGAGCGATGTATGCGCATAAACCTGTCAGGATTAAGTTTCGCTTCCATTCCAGTCATCGTTTCGCGCATTAAGTGAGAATCACGGCCCACCTGCAGGCGCACATAATTTCCCACGGCGCGCATCCAGTCAATTTCTTCGACCCTCAGAAAGACTACGCGGCCGCCGGATTTGATAATAAAGCGAGCAGGTAGTTCCTGTTCCCGCCGCAAATTCCCCAACAACGACAGAAGCTGATTGTTGACGTTGCCATTCTGCAATCCCCTAATCATTGCCTTGGCTCGTTCCAGAGTTTTTTGAAATCGGCGCCGGTCAAAGGGCTTCAGCAGATAGTCAAGAGCGTTCACTTCGAAGGCTTTCAAGGCATACTGATCGTAAGCGGTTACGAAGATCACTGTGGGCATTCGTTCAGCGCCGATAGTTTTGATCACTTCGAAGCCATCCATCGCCGGCATTTGGACATCCAGGAAAACGAGGTCGGGAGTCAGTTCGCTAATGGAACTGATCGCTTTGTGTCCATCGGAGCATTCACCAATCACGTCAACGCTGGAATCGTGCGCCAGCAAACTCTTGATTCGTCTGCGGGCGAGCGGTTCATCATCGACGATTAGCGCTCGAATCTTCGTCGGATCAGGGTCACGCATAAGCTTTTGAGTTGTCAGACACGGTCCTAAACGGGATGGTTAGACTGACGACTAGTCCGCCATCAGCAGCATTACGCAGTCTGAGGCCATGTTCATCACCGTAAAGATTCGTGACGCGGGCACGTGTGTTGGTCAACCCCACCCGTTCTTTCAGTGGCGTATCACCACAGAGTCCGGGACCGTCATCCTCCACCTCGAGTCGCAACAGTGAATTATCGCGCCACGCCTTAATCTTGATGCAGCCGCCTTCGGGTCGCGGCGCTACGCCGTGCCGAACCGAATTCTCGACCAGTGGCTGCAAGATCATACTCGGCACCAACCCATCAAGCGTTTCAGGCTCGATTGCCATTTCGACCTTGAGACGATCCTGAAAACGTGTTTGTTCGATATCGAGATAGTGCTTGAGAAACTCGAGTTCTTTCTTGAAGGGCACTTCCTGGAGACCTGCGGTCTCGAGAGTCATTCGTAAGAGATCGCCTAACCGAGAGACCATCTCGTCGGCTTCGTCAGGCGATTCCCGTATCAGAGCTGAAATGGCATTCAGCGTGTTAAAGAGGAAATGAGGATGAAGCTGCATTTTCAAGACCTGAAGTTGCGATTGAGCTAACTGCGCCTCAAGTTGCGAAGCTCTCAGCTCACCTTCCTGAAGCTTATGATAGTAGTCAAGAGCATGTTCTATAACAACGACCCCCCAATAGAACATCACGTCCGAAGGAGTAAACGTGAGGATCAATAAAAAATACCTGTTCCCAAATGGTGTTAGCTGTGAGTACCAGCCGAACGGGATGGAAACAACGGTAAAAAGGAGGACTTGAAGCAGCAGAAAGAGCACGCTTGCCAGAAAATGGATAGTCAGACTTTTGAATCGTCGTCCGCCTTCAATACGAAAGGACCGACTCAACCAGAGGACCAAAGGCGTCAAGGCAAACCAGAGATAACTAAAAATTAGTTCTCCGACGACACTATCCCAGCCCGCTGCAGTTCGGTGTAGCCTGACGGCTTGAATCATTTGCGGACCGCTGAACAAGAATGCAAGGGAGGTCCAGCTAGCGAAGATCAGTGCCCACTTGCTGAGGGCCCGACGGTTGGTCGTAGTGGTTGGCATACGAATTTAGATCGCCCAGCTGAGAGTTTTAAAAACGGTTCTGGCCGTCCGCCTTCAACCACTGTGGCTGAAAGCGAAGGCCGTGACTAGAATCTTAAGTCTAGCTTTTGCGGCTGTGAGCCACAGCAGAATTGTGATTTTTCAGTATTTTCCAGGGACGAACAAGCTGAATTGTGGGTTGAGACTCTTATTGTGCAACAAAGTTATAGTGGATCACGCCCGTGACTTTTACCGGCATCCCCGCGAGCAGTGTTGGTGTAAAAAGAGAATTCTTTGCGGCTTCAACACAGACATCATGTAGCAAGGGATCTCCACTAGTAGCTTCAGCAGCGATCACTTTCCCTTGTTCGTCGATCACTACGTGCACCACCACCAATCCTGAAGCGTGAGATTTTCTTGCAGCATGGGGATACTTCGGCTTGGCCAGTTTCACGGCACGCCCGTTTAAGACACCACCGCGGAGCGAGTCACTCGAATTTTTCGCACAATCCTGGCAGACATCCGAGTCCTTTTCGCCACGCTCTGTTGTGCCTGCAGCATCGTTCTGATGATCGGCGATAGAGTTGTTGCCGGGATATAGTTGTTTTTCTTTTTCGAAGTCGGCACGAGCGCGAGCCTCGTCGCCTTTTTCGGAGAAAGCAAGACCTCGATTGTAGTGAGCGTTCCTTAGTAGAGGGTTCAATTGGAGTGCCTTATCGAAATCAGCAATCGCCTGGTCGAAGTCACCTTTACTTCCGTAAGCGACGCCTCGATAGTTGTAAGCGATGGCTCTTTTTGGATCTAGTTCGATGGCCTTAGTGAAATCTGCAATCGCGCGGTCATTGTCGTCTTTCTGAAGATAAGTTTTGCCACGGTCAAAATAAGCAGCTCCAGGTCTAAAATTCTCGAACCACGGACGTGGGTCGCGTTGAATTAACTCGTCGATGTCGGTAGTTGGGGAATCATTATCTGCTTTGTTAGGGGAAGACTTGTCCTGTTCACCATCAGCACTTTTCTCAGCCTCTAGTTGGATCGCCTTGTTGAAGTCGGCCAACGCTCGATCGAAGTTGCCTTTTTGAGAATACACGCGGCCCCGACGAATGTAGGAGATGATTTTTTGAGGGTCGTATTGAATGGCCTTGTCGAAGTTGTCCAGCGCGATGTCGTAATGCCCAAGCACTTCATACGCTACACCTTTGGCATAGAACTCGAAGTCGTCGCTTGGATTTTCCAGTAACAACACTGCCTTCTCAGCGTAGGCCCGAGCTTGCACTGTTTGCCCGTCTGCACTGCTGAGCTCACACATCACTGCGTAGTACATTCCCATCCTCGCTGTTTGGTCATACTCATTCGCATTGCGTGAGTGTTTCGACTGCGCCCATGCTAATTGGACCATGGCAAGGAGAAATAACGTGACTGAGACTGTGGTCAACGCAATTCTGATTTTCATATTGATCGTGAGACTGATGAAGGGCACTCAATCGTAAGTTCGAATTTCTATCAGATGCTTATTCGGATCATTCATGTAAAGAGTTGGTGCCGGACCGCGGCTGCCAGATCCAACTCCTGGACCGAGATTGTTACCGACCGCATGATACGAATCGCCATATGGGATTCCCCTGGCTTTCACTCGCGCAAATACGTTATCGAAGGCTTCGCGTGACAAAGCAAAAGCAAAATGTTCATTCCCGCTAGTGCCCCACGGCGCTAACTGCAGAGTGAAATCGTCGCTAACTCTGACTACCGTGAATGGTCCGTCCTCACCTTCCAGCTCAAAGCCCAGGACGTTGACGTAAAAATCCACGCTTGAGGCTATTTCATTGACGTTAAGTATCAAGTGATCGATCGTAGCCATGTGGGCCTCAGTTCGCCGGTGTAATATTCAAGAAGCGCCGAACGCTTCGGTCGAATCAGTCGTTAGGCAATGTCGTAAGATAATAATGCATGTGAGATTTTCAAGCGATTAATTTTCGTCACCTTGTAGTCCGAACTTCGGTGTCGCCTCTACGCTTCGTGATCAGAACCTCACTCAATATCTAGAGATGGTGGGTTTCACGAGTAGTTCTCGCGTTAACAGTGAGACGGCTACGAACTCGTTCGCAGTCAAGTTCAAGAGAGGAGAATGTGATGACAACCTACAAAGAAGCGGCTTCAGCGGGATTCAACGTTCTGGCCTGTCAGTATAGCAACCAAGATTTCAGAGATAATTTTTGGTTCGGCGGAAATACGTTACACACGTGCCTGAACTACTTGATCAAAGCAAGAGAGACGGACTTCGCAGGGGTATTGATTACTGGATACAAAGTCTATGCTCCCCACAGTGGACAATCTTCGCAACTTCTTTTTGACCACAACCACAGAAGTGCTCAGTTTCTTCCAGCAGTTGCGAGAGGCGACGGATTCTATTGTAAGCGCATCATCCTGTAGGCGCATCATCATTGACTTTTCCCCGTAAATACGAATAATCTCGGGTCGCTCTTAGAGAAAGCAGAACCCGAGCCTCTGCGTCCTCGCAATCGCTTCACAGTAAACCCATTTTCTTTTCGTGTTTTAAGCCACGATCCATACCTCGAATGAAAGTTTTTCGATGTCCCAGTTGCCACGAATTCATCGCTGCTGATGCAACGAAGTGTCGCTTCTGTTCTGCTCCGCTTGACGCTGAAACAGCGAAATCCGCGGCGGCGGCTCAAGAGAAAGAGAATAAGCTGTATCGACGGAAACATTATGCTCGACACATGTTTATTGGAGTCGGCTTGTTTGCTCTCGGCTTAGTCATCACGTATACACCAGCGGTCTCTTCCCTGGGGGGTGGATACCGGCCCATCAACTACGGACTAATGGTATCCGGATTCGGTGACTTCATCTATGGCTTAGCTGGGTGGTTGGGTGAACTTAAATGAGCGACCTACCGGGTCACTTGCCTGGAGTCTTCATTCAGAGACAGGGCGACTCAATGTGTCACCTTGTGTAGACACCTTCTCACTCGCATGGAAGTCTAAGTCTCTTAACCACTCAAAATGGACGAATGAAATGGCAGCACATTTGGCTTGACTATTGCAGTAAGCCGGATTGCGACTCACAGTTAGCGACTTTCAAACGAAGTCTCACATTACGAAGGAACGCAGTGACAACCAGAATCTTTGAGATGTCCGACGAGCCTGTCGAATCAGCGCAGCCGCGAGAGACTTCCTTTGCTGCCAGGATTCTCTGCTGTGTCTGGGCTGCGGTGGTGAGTGAAATACCAGCCCTCGCAGCCATCTACTCCGCCTTGCAAATAACGAGGTTTTTCAGCAGCATGAAGAATGCTGAAGACGCAACGACCTCCAGCGTGTTCGCTCAACTACATATACTCAACACGCCAATGGTCATTGCGCTGGGAGTCTCTGTGTCAATATTGGATGTGGCTGAATTAAGTTATGGCTCGTGGATGGGAAAGCAAGGCGATTGCCGATCAAATCGAGGAAGAGGAATCACGCCAGAGGCAAGCTTCCAAAGTTGAGACCACAC
>Ga0126376_10001023_pt1 | contig 14689 bp, 13 predicted proteins | sample PanSoiMetPlot_15_FD_92760 | JGI IMG/M metagenome (GOLD analysis project Ga0126376, IMG submission 92760) | Tropical forest soil microbial communities from Panama - MetaG Plot_15 | ecosystem: Environmental > Terrestrial > Soil > Tropical forest > Bulk soil | place: Panama | collected 2016-02-17
AGCGGCAATCGCCACACCGGCTCCAGAAGTCCCAGCAAGCTCATCGCCGCCTTCACCGGAATGGGATTCGACTCCACAAAATTGATCTCCATCAACGGCAAGTATTTTCTATGAATTGCTCTCGCTTCGGCAAAATTTCCGGCAAGTCCGCACTCGCAGAGCAGAGCCATTTCGCGTGGCACTTCGTTCGACGCAACCGAGATCACGCCCCTCCCGCCGAGCGCAAATAGAGGCAACGCCACCGAGTCGTCCCCCGCCAAAACGGAAAACTCGCTCGGTACCACATTTAGCAACGCCGACATCTGCCCAATATTTCCGGACGCTTCCTTTACACCGACAATATTTTCAATCTTGGCCAGCCGCGCTACGGTCGCTGGCTCCAGATTGGTCCCGCATCTCCCCGGCACGTTGTACAAAACGATCGGCAAACGCGTCGCGTTCGCAATCGCGCGATAATGCTGATACAGGCCCTCTTGCGTCGGCTTGTTGTAATACGGAGTGACGGACAGCAGTCCGTCCACACCCATCGACTCAAGTTCACGCGCCAACTCGCTCACTTCGGCAGTGTTATATCCCCCCGCACCCGCCAGAACGGGAACCCGTCCCTTCGCCTCTTCCAGCGTAATCTCCACAACGCGCAGGTGCTCTCTGCGCGTCATGGTGGGGTTTTCACCCGTTGTTCCGCACGGCACCAGGAAATGCACCCCAGCATTCATCTGCCGCCGCACTAGCTTTCGCAGCGTCTCCTCGTCGAGCGAAAAATCGCTCCCAAATGGAGTCACGAGCGCTGTCCCGCATCCTTCAAATTGCATTTCTACCTCCCGTTACCTGTCCCTTGGTCTTCAACTGCCAAAACTCTTCAGCGCGCACTATCTCAACTGACCCAAAATTTCCCGAAACTCAAACACCCCCTTTTTTCCAATGACCCAATTCGCCGCCCTCAATGCCCCTCGCGCAAATCCCTCTCGACTCTTCGCCGTGTGTCGAATCGTGATTGTGTCCTCCGCTGAATCGAAGCCGATCTCGTGTGTCCCTGGCACCGCACCTGCTCGGTTCGCGCTTAAGCTGATCTCGCGCATGTATCCGCTTCGATGCATTTCATCAGCCAGTGCGAGCAATGTACCGGATGGCGCGTCCTTTTTTGCCGCATGATGGATTTCCCAGCCCCAGGCACCGTAGCTTTCCTCTCTCGCGAGCCGCCGCGCAGCCTCCGCTACAATTTCTCGAAACAGATTCACGCCCACGGAAAAATTCGCTCCCCACACCAGACCACTTCCGTTCGCGTCAATTCGTTTCTTCAGTTGCTCCAGCTCTTCAAACCATCCCGTCGTCCCGCAAACCGTTGCCGTTCGAAGCTCCGCGAGTTTCTGTACGTTCGTTCGGGCAGCGTCCGGCCGCGTAAACTCCACTGCCACATCAATTCCCCGCAACACCTCCGCCGTCAGAGCCCGAGCGCCAGTGTTGTCTTTGGCACTCAATTTCAGCCTCACTTCAAATCCGTACTCCGGCGCGAGCCGCTCCAACATCCGGCCCATCTTCCCGTACCCGACAATCGCGAGCCCCTTCGTCATGCCGCGCTCGCATGGAGTTTTTGGACCATCTCCGCATAAATCCTCACCGCCGCTTCAAGATCCTTTTTCGCAATCCTCTCTTCCGAAGTGTGCGCCACATGAATGCTTCCCGGTCCAATCAGCAGAGGTCTTCCCCAGGCTCCCGCAAAGTTCGGAATGTCCGTCGTGAACGCGACCACGGTCGTTTTCAATCCATCCAGCGCTTCCATCCGTAGTGCTTCCGTACAAAGCGCTTCGCGCACTTCAATCCTCCCTCGCACCGCCCTCATCAGCGCGTCTCGAACCGCCGCGGAATCACCGACCAGGCGAAACATCAGCTCCGCTTGTGCGGAATCGGCGATCACATTCGGCGCGTGGCCGCCGACAATCGTTCCAATGTTCAAAGTGGATTCCCCAAGCAACGAATCGTTAGGCAACGCAAGCTTCCGCACGTCTTCCAGCACTTCCAGTAATTTCTCAATCGCAGATTCACCGAGTTCCGGATACGCCGAATGCGCCAGCTTTCCCTTGGCAATCAGTTCGAAACGCAGTGCGCCCTTCGACCCCAGCGCCAGTAAGTTTTCCGTCGGCTCGCCATTGATCAAAAACCTCGACCCACGATTTACCTTCGCCGCCGCCAGCGATCCGAGGCTGTCTTTCTCTTCGCCAACGACAAAGAGCAATCCAACATTTCGCGTTCCCGCCGCAAGCAATCGCTCGGCAGCAGTAACCATCGCCGCGATGATGCCCTTCGCGTCGCAAGAGCCGCGCCCCCAGACGAATTCGTGATCTTCGCGCGAAGCAAAAAACGGCGGCACCGTATCGACATGCGTGGACATCGTCACGACCGGTGTTCCCCAAGTCGCCAGCACGTTGAACCGTTGCGGTGTCACCGGCATTCGCTCCACCACGCCGCTCGTCCGCGCTGCGAGCGCCGCCAAATAGCCGTAGAGATATTCCGACGCACGAGCTTCGGCGCCCGTCGTGGACTCAATATCTACCAGCGCGCGCGTCAGTTGCACCGCATCCATGCTCAGTTTTTCTTTCTGGAGGAACCGCTACGTGAGGAAGGAACTGCGCAAAAACTCTGCGGAGAACGCCGCCTCTCGATAGCGCTCCATCCGTCAGCGTTTCCGCTGATTTGCAAATCGCTTCGTGTGAAACGATCGGATGACAGTCAACGGGCTTTCGCCTCGTTTCCCAACGCCTGCTGCATCTCTTCAGCAGGAATTTCGGCGGAGAAAAACTACTCGTCCCTTTCGCGCGGGCCTCCGAAGCGATTCGGTCCTTCTGCCCCGCTACTCCTGACCTCCGCACCTCTACCAAGAACCTTTATAGACTACGCGATCGGCTCAGCCGTTGGCAATGCCGATTTTTCGCTCGCAAGAATCGAAGAAATGCCTGCGTCAGCGCCGAAACTTCTCTCGCAGCGTCGCTGCCAGTCCCCGCGCCACCTCTTTCGCGCGCGGCAAATCGTTAGGATCGAACGAAATCGCCGCTACTCGCTGGTGCCCGCCACCACCGTATTTCTCCGCAAGCGACGCCAAATTCTGATCCGCCGTCGCCTGATTCCAAGGATTTGTTCCCAACGAGACCTTCGCCCGCGCCGCGGAGGCGCTCACGCTGATCGAATAAATGCACTCCCGATACAGCAAATACGGAATGAACTTGTTGTAGCCCTCAAGGTCCAGGTCGCTCACGTCGAAAAAAATCACGCCGTCTTTTGCCTCGCACCGTTCCCGCAAAATTTCAATCGATCTCCGGTGCCGCTCCAGCAGCGGTCCCAAATGCCTCGCCACAATCGGCAGTTGGATCACATCCTGCAGCGGCTTGTATGCCACTTCCGGAATAATCTTCGCCGGCACGCCGTCTTCCGGCGCCGCTTCAATCACCAGCGCCAATTGCGTCGCCGGCTCTTTTAGCTCCACCGCCGATTCTGGCGTCGGGAACTGCGCCCCGTCAATGATGTCGCCCCAATGAATCAAATCGGCGAGCGGGCTCGTATCGAATCCAAACTTTTCCCGCGCCGTGTCCGCAATGAGCATGGTGCAGGACTTATAGTCCGGCTCGTAAAAGAACTGTTTTCCTGGGGCTGTCTTAAATTGCGCCGCATCCGCAGGTGTCAAAAACGCGCTTTGGTGATGGTCGAACCACCAGGTCACCTTCGGCGAGTTCGAATACTTGAAATCGACAATCACGTTCTCGTCGCCGTCAAACAAGCCCGGCTCCCAGGGCTGCTTCGCTTTGTGCGTCATGCCGGTAAAGCCAAATTCAGCCTTCGCGTCGAATTTTTCGTGGTAAAAGCGGTAAAAGAGGGCAGCCGAAGCGGTTCCGTCAAAGCAGCGGTCGTGAAAACACAGCCGTACTCGAGTCATATTCGAGCGAAAAGGGCCTTTCCCGCCTCACGGTCCATTCCACCGTCGGCTACAAAGCTCTTAACGATGCGGTGCCCTTCCGAGAAAGTCAAGACCCAACTCATTTCCCTCAAACCCAAAAAAGAAGCCGCTTCGTCTCTGAAGCGGCTTCTCGTATTGTCGAGATTATTTTTTCGACTAGGCCCCGACCATCTTTTCTACGATGTCACCAAGGAATGGAAGTTTGAACTTTTCGTGCTGGTACGCCTTGATCATGCAGTAGATCCAGGCAACCAGGAATGCGATTCCAATAACCGGCCACAAAAATACCAGCAAGAACCCGATCGGGAAATGCATCAAGGCCGTGATGAAACCCAGAATCAAAACAACGATCCAAAAAACGAAGGAGAATACAAAACCAAAAACGCATAGCCCCAGCATTTGCCCCGCGTGAAATCTCACAAAAGGACGTTTGTCCATCAAAAGAAAGACGATTGAAATTATCCATCCGACAAACGGAAGATAACACAGCAAGCCTGCTACGTTCTCTTCCATTCCCGCCGTCGGTGACTCGCTACTAGCCGCCAGAGCCGGCGCTGCAGCGCCCTGGCTTGCTCCGCACTTCGGGCAAAATGCCGCATCCCCGATGTCCTGACCACACGCTTTGCAGAATGCCATCGCGGACCTCCCCGCAAGACTTATTGCGCGAGAGGGTAGCAAACGCCTCCGTCCTTCGCAATCTGTTTCCGGAAGACAAAAGCGCCCTGGCTTGGGTGACCAGCCAGGGCGTTTCTTAAATCTTCTGTTGCTTATTTGCGTCTTTACTGTTTCTTGCGACGCAGACCAATCAAGGTTGCTAAACCAGTCCCCAAAAGCGCCACACACGCGGGCTCGGGCGTCGTGCTCGACGTACCGGCTAGATTGCCGTCGACCGTGAAAAGCACCATGTCGGTAAAATCTGCGTTAAACGTGAATTGTATGCCGTTCGCCAGAAGCGTTTCGGTCACATTGCCCAGACTCAACGTACCCGCCGTGCACGGCAAGCCATTGATCGGGTCCAAAAAGCTGTCAAACGCCGTCGCGTTTGCTCCATTGTTGCAAACAAAGACTCCCGTCAATGCGTTCGGGTCAATCAAAGGTACAAAGTAAGTCGAGCCTGTCGTCACCGCACCTATGTCGAAAACATCAAACATCCCAAAATCCCCGGAGTTTGCCAGAAACGAATATTGCGCGCCGTTCAGCTGTGTTCCGTTCACGTCAAACGTCGTCAGGTTCACTCCGATACAGTTCGCCTGATTGGAAGGGTCCAGCTGGAATGCAGCGATGTTGCCGTTACAACTGGAGAACGACCCTTGCGGCCCGTATCCCGACGCTCCCCGCACCGGGGCAGAAATCGTGATTGCTTTTGTGGCGCTGCCAGAGATTAAAGTGCCCACGACTAGTACGGCTAAACCCACGAAACGGCAGTGTTTTCCCATTTTCTCCCTCTTCCACAGTCTCAAGTCCCAGACCTTTATACGATCTCTTTCATCAACTTCGCGGGGAACAAACACACCAAAAGACCAAACCTGGTGGGCCTTAGCTCAAATGCCAGCAATCCGATTTCCGTTGATTCCAACTCTTTCCCGCTTGGTAAGGCGTCTGTTTTCAACCCTTTCCTTGTCAAACCACTTCTCTCGCTTTACCGCCCCCGCAATCATTTCCATTTTGTTTCCGATTATGTGCAGGCCCCTTCAGCAATTTCCTTCTAAGTTGGCGTTATAGCCGTCTACGACTCCCTTGCAAGCCGCTCGGCCCGCCTTCCCATCAACCTGAATCCAGACCTCTCGGCATCCTGCACCAGGCGCCCGATCATTTCCGTCGCCTTTGCGCGGTTACCGCTGCGGAAGAAGAATTCTGCGTCCACTAGCCTGACCTCAAATTGCATCGAGAGCATGGGGCTCTTGCCCAACCCTTTGGAGACCGAATCCAATTCCGTCTTAGCCTCCGCTATCCGGTTCTCCCGCAACCTAACACGCACTTCGGCCAGACCCAGTTGGCCGCGCACCAGCGGGTCCGTCGACTCCAACGCTCGAGCCTGCTTAACGGTGTCCGCCGCATCGCCGGCCTGATTAAGCGCCAATTCGGCTATAGCCTCTACGGTCAACGCATTTATTTCCAGATCTCGCATTCCTTCTGTTCGAAATTCCGCGGCCGCCTTCTTTGCCTGGTCGAGCGCCGTACTGTAGTTCGCTCCCGTTTGCACTTCTAGGTTCGCGAGCGACAGCCAACCCACCGCCATGCTCGTTTTCTGTCCGGCTGTCGTGCTGCTGGCGAGAGCCTCTACGTAGCTCTTCCGGGCCCCATCTACGTCGCCACTCGAGAGCTGCGCATCTCCAAGGGCATACTCGAACGCTTCCGCATCGGCTTTTTCGGCCTGCGCGTTGGCAATAGAAACCGCCTGTCGCAGTTTCGCTATCGAGGGCTGTAACTTCCCCAGCAACGCGTCGAGATTCCCTGAATTCCCAAGGGCCCGCTCTTCGCCGAGTTTGTCCCCAACCGCACGCGCCATTGACAGCGCCTCGTCGTAGAGTTTCCCCGCGCCGCCATAGTCACCCGATGCCTGACTCTCCGCCGCGAGATTATTCGTTATCAATAGAATCAGACTCTTGTCATCGATTTCGCGCGCAACCGCCATCGCCTTGTTGTAATTCTTCACCGCGTCGGCGCTTCGTCCCTGGCTCCCCAAAAGAAGACCCACATTGTTCAACGCACCGACTACGTCGCGTTGCGAGCCAATATCTTCAGCCACTTGCAACGCTTGTTGGTATAGCTTCAATGCCTCGTCCAGACTCCCCTCGCCCCGCGCTATGTTTGCTCTGTTCGTGAAACTCAGCGCAACAAGTCGTCGATATCCTGTGTCTTCTCCTATTTTCTGTGCTTGCTCGCAGGCGCTTTTTCCCTGCGCGTACGATCCCAGGTTCGACAGCGCCCAGCACAGCTTCCAAAGTGCGTCGCCTTCCGCAAGCCGAGCGTTTCTTTTTTGAGCAAGCACGCGCGCTTGCTCCGCCGCCACCTTTTCCCTTCCGAAGTCTCCGAGCGATTCCCAGGCGTCCGCCTCCCGCAAATCTACAAGCGGGTTTTCCTTTAGATCTCCCGGTTGCTTTCGCAATTCCGCCAATGTCTGCAGCGCTTCCTGCGCTTTGCCTGCCCGAATTTGTACATCCGCAGCCTGCAGGGCATAGTCCGGGTTCTCCGGGTACAAACTCCACAGCGCCGTGTAAACCCGATTCGATTTCTCCCACTGCGAAGTAATCTCGTGGAGCCTTGCCTCGACCAAGCTCCTGTCTTCCCGGCCCAGACGCGCCGATAACTCCGAAGCTCGTCGGGCTTCATCGGCTGCCCGCTCGTCATATCCGAAGCCCTTCCACACTTCTGCCATCGCTGCATGGGCGAGCGAAAAATTTGGGTCGGCAGCAATTGCTTTCTGCAAGGATTTTTGCGCAGTCAGAAGATCGAACGTCCGCATGGCTGCAAGGCCCTTCGCATAAAACTCATTCGCTTCGGCGTTTGCCGGCATGGCAGCCTGGATTTCCGCTGACTCCGTCATACTAATGCCGGGCAATTCCAGCTTTTTCCTCAACGCCGCCCCAACACGTGCCGCCAATTCCCTTATTGCAAGCTCTGTACCCGTCTCTGACCCCGACGCAATCAACTCTCCCGTGCCCGCATCCTGCAGCCGGTAGTCCAGTTGAACTCTGCCACCTGCCGCCTTTCCGGGGTCAAAAAAATTTCCGTAAACCAGGTATTGGCAATGCAAATACCCGTGGATTTTTTGAATGGTATCTTCGGCATACGAACCTTCGGCCGGAAGGCTTAAGTCAATCTTCATCCTTTCTATGCGCTGTCCGGGAATCGGACTGATCCTGTTTCCCGCGCCTAATTCATACGCGATCCCTTCTGCCAACGACGTCGACACCCAGTCCGAGTCTTTCGCGCGCATCTGATTCCTAAAACCGAGCACCGCGATCGTCGGTCTCAGCGATTTCGCTCTCGGCCACCAGTGCTCTGTTGCGACCGCGACGCCGGCAGCGAGCACAATCGCCACACCTCCAAGCACAACCCACTTTCGTGGCCGTGCGTCAGCGTCGGAAGGCGACGGAGCTTTCGCGACCCTTGTTGGCAGTTGGGGATTTCCCGCTCCCCCAACCACCAAATTAAAGATGTGCACCCGCACGCCATGCTTAACGCTCGCTTCCCCCAAATCCTGCACCGACCCGATCCAACCGGACAGCTGTCGCAGTACATCTGCTTGTGCTTTCGAGACAAGGATGTGTCCAGCGTCTCCGCAATCCATCACACGCTGGGCTATGTTGATTCCGTCCCCCGCCACGTTCTGGTTGGCATTGATGTCCGTGACGCGGTACACCGGCCCTGCGTGCAACCCCATTCGCAGCGGAATCTGTTTTTCTCCTTTGAGCGTCTTTGTCGTTTCTACAGCGCAACGAACGCTGCTCTCCGGGTCTCCGAAGAACGCCAGCGCCATTCCATCGCCGGTCGGGAGGCTGATTAGCCGTTGTTCCGCTTGCGCTTTTCGAAACTCGTTGCCGCTCCGCACACACGTCTGCAATCGCCGCAGAGTTTCTTGCTGTACATCCGTCGGCATGCGCGAGTAACCCACGATGTCCATGAACAGGACATAGGCCATCTCGAGCGTCGATTCCGGTTTGTCTTCGAATGTGCCTTGGGAAGGAGTCATCGCGCCTCCGAACAGAGGCGCGCCGCCCCAAGATCTTCACTGTCGGGGCGTGAATGGGCTGGCTGCGCAACCACGCAAAACGTCGTGGCTCTGGGCGCGGCGCAAACTTTGTCCGGCGATGCTTCAGAGTCGGTCATGTGCTGGGAAGACCGAGTGCGGCATGTTATTCCGCGCTTATCACGGAGTCAAGAAACCCTTTGTCCTTTCCGTGAAGAAATTCAAAGGATTGCTGCACGAGCAAACGCGCTCGATCTCCGCGCGCGCAAAGTAAATTTGATGGCGAAGTATTGCGCCTGTGCCAACGTCTTCTGAAAATCTTCATTGTCCACGTACACTCGCTTCGGAATCCGCCGTGCCAGAATGCTCACCTCAAGAACTTCGCGTTTGAACGGATACGGAGCGAGCGTTAAAATATTCGCCCCTTCGTTGCGCAAATCCAGATCTACTTCGTTCCCCGAATCGTCCTTCGGCACGGCATCAATCGTGCAATTTTCCTGCGGATTCAGGCACAGGTGCAGCGACAATCGGTCCAGCGCCTCCATCCGTTCGAAGGTTGCCTTCAGCATTTCTTCGACAACCAAATCTCTTGTTGTCAGATTTGCCCGCAGATCCACTTTCAGCCGCAACTGTTGTAACCGCAACCGCTGCACAAACTCACTCACCAGCGCCGATTCGTTCGACTTCACGTACTTTGCCGAGAATCCGGGCATTGTCGCCCGCGCACGATCGTACAACCCGACGCAGTGCATGCTCACCAGCAGCGCCGCATAGTGATCCACTTTTATCAGCCGCTCGATTCCCCGCTGATACAGCGCGATATGCTCCTCCGTGGGGATGGACATGAACGAATATGGCGTCCTCGTCTTCGGGTCCAGCGTCGGCTGTAGCTCCCATTCGCTCCACCCATTGTCGTGCTCTGCCACCGCCAGGCAAAACGACCCGAACGGTTCCGGCCGTGGAAATTCCTCGTTTCCCCATTCCTTCGCGAAAAATCCCGCCAGGAATGCATGATCCGTCTGCCGAATCAGCAACAACTCGTCGCCTTGTTCCCGTATGATCAAGCTTCAGTCCCCTGACACACCATGTGATCCGTCCGCGCTCTCGCGAGCAACACCCCTCCGCAGAGACCAATTCGCTCGCGGTCCAACCAAGTGCGAGGTCAGCTGTCCTTAGATCACACCCTGCTTCTTTAGTCGTTCCAGCTCGACTGCTGGGTAGCCAAGCCAGTCTCCGTAGACGTCCGCATTATGCTCCCCGAGCGCTGGTCCAATCCAGCGCATTTCCCCGGGCGTCTGTTCGAGGACCGGTGCCATCCTCGGCAGTTTTACTTTGTCTCCCCCGCCCAAATCCGCCTCTTCGAATACCCCTCTCGCCTGAAAATGGGCGTCCCGCAACATTTCTGCGGCCGAATTAATCGGCCCGGACGGCACATCCGCCTCGCTCAAAATCCGCAACGCTTCCACCGAATTCTTCTGCCTCGTCCAGCCGGAAATCGCTTCATCAATCTCATCGATATGCCTCGAGCGCCCTTCGTTGCTCGCAAGTCGTACATCTTCCGCCAGATCCGCGCGCCCAATCGCAAACATAAATCGCCGAAAAATACTGTCTCCATTCGCCCCAATCACGATGTACGCACCATCCGCGCACGGATATGTCCCGCTCGGCACGATTCCCGTCAGTCGCATTCCTTCTCTTTCGCGCTTTACTCCCGCCTTGTCGTACTCCGGAATCGTTCCTTCCATTAAATTCAGCACGGCCTCGTAGAGCGCCACATCGATCGCCTGGCCGCCTCCACCTCGTGCGTCTCGATGATAAAGCGCCAGCAAAATCCCTAACGCAGCATGAATTCCCGCGACCGAATCGCCCAAACTCAAATTCGGCCGAACCGGTGGACGGTCCGGCTCTCCCGTCACATAACGCAATCCGCCAAACGCTTCCGCCACCGCTGCAAATCCGGGCCGCTGTGCGTACGGCCCCGTCTGGCCATATCCCGAAATTCGCGCCAAAATCAGCTTTGGGTTTTCTTTCTTCAACTCCTCAAATCCCAATCCCCATTTCTCAAGTGTCCCGGGCCTAAAATTCTCAATCACCACATCCACTTTCTTCGCCAGCTCGCGCGCTATCTTTTGCCCTTCCTCCACTCGTAGATTCAGCGTCACGCACTTTTTGTTTCGCGACATCAAATGCCACCACAGCGACGTCCCTTTGTGCACCACTCGCCACGTTCGCAACGGATCGCCCGTTCCCGGCGGCTCCACCTTAATAACCTCTGCGCCAAACCACGCCAGAAACGCCGTCGCAAACGGCCCGGCGATGAGCTGCCCCAACTCCAGCACTTTCACTCCTGCCAGCGGTCCCGCCGAAGACGTGGCTCCCAGATTTTTCTTTGCTTCATTCATGACAGGCGCAAATTCTATCCGAATCCGCACACCCATCCCATAACTCAGCGCATCTCGGCTTCATCTCTCGGGAACGGTAAATCGGCCCAGCGCTTGCCACCTGGCGCAATAATCTCGCTCTTATTTGGAGTCTTAACCTTCGGAAGCGCAAACGTTCCAACGTTCTTTTATGGTTCGTACCAAAACTGAATCTTCACTTCCACGTTCGCCTGTACCGGCTTCCCATTCTTGGTCGCCGGTTGATAGACATACTCTTTCACGGTGTCCACCGCCTTCTCGTAAAGCGCCTTCGGACCGGAAATTGGCGTCGCAGACCGCACTCGCCCCATCTCATCCACAAGCGCATTCAGTGTCACCACGCCGCTCGCGTACGTCTGCAGCGCCTCGGGCGGCGACAATGACCTCACTGCCTTCACCAGCTTCGGCGGCACGTACACATCTTCCGTTGGCGCAGGGCCGACTGGCACGTCCTCTCCCGTAGCTTTCGTCGCGGGAGACTTTCTAGTGTTTTCTCGCCCCGCACTCGCAGCAAGCTCTCTTTTCGGCGATGCCGCCGAGCCACCCAGGCGCTCAAGATTTCCGGCACTTTCAATCGGCGTGTTCTTCGTTGCGATCGGTTCCTTCCCCGGCCCAGCAACGTGTTCTCTCGTCGCCACTGGCGTGGCTCCTTCCGGTGAAGCCACCGGTGCGACTGCACTCGCCTCGGCGGCACTCGTGTCAGCCGTAGGACTGTTTTCCTTCCCTAGATTTTTTCTCCCAAATCCACTCAACCAACCAAGTCGATAGCTTCCAATCCCCGCCGCAATGAGCAACAAAACAGTCGCCAACAGCACACCGATCGGCCCGCTTAAACTCTTTCGGGCTTTCCCGCTCAGCAGCCGAGTCCTTGGCTCCTCCAGCCCGGGAAACTGCTCAAAGTCCAGCTCCGGCTTTGGCAGCAAGTATTCTTCCTGCGCTTCTGTAATCGTGGCCGAATCCGCCGCGAATTCCGCAGTGCGCGGCGAAGTCTCGCCCGCCTTCGGCAGTTGCATCCGGATTGGATATGATTCGGCTCCTTCCCACGCCTTGTTTACCTTTAGCCACGGAGGCACGCTTTCCGTCTGAGCGGTTGGGTCCGTCTTGTTCGCCTCCGGCGCGGCTTCCGTGTTGAAGGACGGCCGATCCAGCGTCTGATCGTCCGGCTTCTGATCCTCCGCTGGTCCTTCCGTTGACTCTTTTTTGGGTTCTTCTTCCACTAATCTTTCTTCCTTTACCTCAAGCACCCAATAGCGATTTCACCCAAAATCACCGCCTGCCTTACAACCTTTCATCCTGCCACTCTGCTTCGTCCGCGGCCATAGTACGCTCCCGTAGCTACTCCAAGGAGCCAACACACTGTCGGCTCATTTCTTCCATTCTCGTTGTACTATTTGCTGCGGAAGGAGGTGCTCGAACATGACTATTCGAGACGGTTCCCCACTACCTTGGCCCCCAAAACCACCGACTCGGTAAGCCGAGCTCAATCAGGCGAGGCCTCGCTATGAATGGCTCGAGCAGACCGAGGCCTCGCCGGAGAAAAACGGATTCAGGAAGAGGAAGGAGAACGCCCGTAGGCCTGTATAGTCAATGAGTTGACCCCCGGTGCGGGAGTGGCGGGACTGGCAGACGCGCAAGACTTAGGAACAGAAAATCCCGTACTGCAAACACACGACGTGCAAGAAAAAAAACACTTAACTCATCGAACCGCGCCGAACTTCATAGGCCCTTGAAGGATCGATCAACAATCCGCATGGAAACACCGCGTGACAACAGCGACTTTCGCGGTATCGTCGTCAACTTCAAGGCAGAAGCTTCCGAATCCCTGGTCTTCTGGCTAATAGGTAAGGTCGTGCGCCCGATAGAATTCGATCCCATGCCCGCGTTTTTCGTTTCCACTCAGGGGGGCCAGGAAAAAACCTCTGCCATTGTAATCATCCATCACGAACCCGATCCTTTCGAAATCATGCGCGTAGAAAACTCGAATCCTTGCTTCATAGTGGAAACAGAGACTCTTGAACCCGGCCGGAGATACCAGTCGTCTCTCACAATGAAGGGCGACGGGCCAGCGGGACGAATGCGAGATCTGGCATATACTCTCGCAAGGAATCCCAGGAATAATACTTGAGACCTACACAATTGTTTTTAACCGCGGCTGTTTTGTTCACCGGGACTAGCGTAGCCTCCGCCCAAATCGGTGTCTTACCTCAAAAGGACACGACGTTGCGGGCCGCGAGCGACGAGAAATTTAAGGTTGGCGATGTTTGGGAATACGAGACTCGAAAGGGCGAAGAAAAGTCCACGGTGACCATCGTCAAAGTGGAAAAATCCCCTGAATTAGGGCTAATCGTCCATGTTGCCGTGGATAAAGTGAAGCTGGCCAACTGCCATGGTGGCCCATCGCCGCGTTCCGTTCCACATATGCCTTTTGCTCGTCGAGCGCTGGACGCGAGTGTGACGAACAAAGTCGCGTCTGCGCAACAGTTGCCAGACTACAGCGATGGGTATGAAGAATGGAAACAAGCTTACCTAGACAAGAAAGCTGGCATTTACGTCATAACCGTGGCGAAGGCTGTTGCAGTTGCTGAAAAGACATACCAGTCGGGAATTGGCTGTGGCTGAGAGTCTACCTTTTGGTCAGATTGCTTGCACCCCAGTTGCCGGTAAGCTCATTATTCAGGCTCTGGCATAACTCGCGGACACGAGCGAGGCCGAGTATACGAAGCTTTGGAACCGCGGACAACGCAGGATAGAATCGGTGCCCATGAAAACCATCTTGCGTTCACTCCTCTCCTTTTTTTCCATTGCCGTTGCAACAGCCTGCGCTGTAATTCTGATTTCCTCGTTGCACGCGGCAACCGCTCCGTCGCCCAACCGCTCAGCGCTCGACCGCGCGTTTCCCTCGGTCGATAGCGCGGAGCAGCAGGCGGTCCTGGCGCCTATAACGCAATTGTTCGATGGCATGACGAAACGCGACGCCGCAGCCATCAAGAAACCGTTGCTCACTGGCGGCACGATGGTGCTGATGAGAGACGGCAAGCCGTCTCAAATGACTTTTGAGGATTTTGCCGACCGTGTTGGAAAGCCCGGAACCACGCACATTCAGGAGCGAATTCATGATCCGCTAGTGCGGATCGATCACGATCTGGCGGTAGTGTGGGCTCCATTCGAATTTTTAGTGGATGACAAGGTGGACCACTGCGGGACGGACTTGTTCACCCTTGTCCGTACGGATGGTCAATGGATTATTGCTAGCGTGGCAGATACGGGACGCAAGGATTGCGTCAGCAGGTAGCCGATTCCCGACTAGCCGCTCAGCGAGAAATTGCGGCAGGGCGAATCAGCGAGGTGACTTCGTCAAGTTTCTTGCGCTGATAAGCTTCGGCGTCGGCCCGCGTGAAGACGGGGCGGACGGAATCGAGCAGCTTTCTCGCTTCGTCAAAATGACGCTGACGCGCGTCAATTTCGGCCTGGGCAAGGGAAACGCCTGCGCCCCAATCGGGATCGCCGGAGAGCTGCGCGACTGCTTTCGAATCGATCTCCTGAAGAAGCTTTGAAGCGGCGTCGAGCTGGCCCAGAGCAATCATGCAATTAGCCATAGGGAGGGCGGTGCCAAAAGTAAGCGCTGCTTTC
>Ga0126376_10001024_pt1 | contig 14686 bp, 11 predicted proteins | sample PanSoiMetPlot_15_FD_92760 | JGI IMG/M metagenome (GOLD analysis project Ga0126376, IMG submission 92760) | Tropical forest soil microbial communities from Panama - MetaG Plot_15 | ecosystem: Environmental > Terrestrial > Soil > Tropical forest > Bulk soil | place: Panama | collected 2016-02-17
ATCATCGCGCTCCTCATCCTGTTCATTCCGACCAGCCTGTTCTGGGCAACCTATGAGCAACAGGGCAACACGATCGCGCTATGGGCCGATACCTATACCGACCGCAACGTTAATCTCTGGCTCTGGGGCACCGAGATTCCAACCACCTGGTTCCAGGCCTTCAACCCATTCATGATTTTTGCGTTCACCCCGTTTGTGGTGGCCTTGTGGGCGCGCCAAGCAGCACGCGGCCGTGAACCTTCTACGCTGATCAAGATGGCGCTCGGCTGCGCCGGTTGCGGTGCCGCGTATCTCATCATGGCGGGCGCCGCTTTCTATGCGGGAACGGGCAAAGCAAGCTGGCTGTGGCTGTTTGCATTTTTCGTCGTCATCACCACTGCCGAGCTCTACATTTCGCCGATCGGACTGTCGCTTGTATCGAAGGTTGCACCGGTCCGGTATCTCGCCATGATGATGGGTGTGTGGCTTGCGACGAGCTTCGTCGGCAATTTCGCGGCCGGCTATCTCGGCAGCTTCTGGTCGACGATGGCGAAGCCGGACTTCTTCATGATGATCGCAGCCGTTGCGATGGCCGCCGGCGCAGTGATCTGGGCTTTCGATCGGCCGCTCCGTACGGCGCTGAGGCACGGCGCCTGAGTCGGGTGGGCAAAGCGAAGCGTGCCCACCGCCGCATCAGAATCGTGGCGGTGGGCACGCGGGGCCTGTCATCGGGCTGGCCGAAGGCCGGACCCGTTGGCTTTGCCCAACCGCTACACCGCTGATGCACGGAACGGCATTGCGGCACAGACGCCTGTGGCTTATTCTTCCATGTTAACGGCCGATTTGAGCGGTCGAAGTGCATTCGCAGGCTCTCTCGGAGATGGCCGGCGGAATGCTTCCCCTTATGGGGTCCCCCGATATGCAGATCTCCGAGGGAGGATCGAATATGCGGATGCGCACTGCGCTGCTCGCGAGTGTTTGCCTGACTTTTGTATTAGCGGTCAATGCCGCCCCGTCGCTGGCCCAAGGCGCCGCCGCGCTGGCCGGCCAAGTCACCTCGAACGAGGAAGGCGCGATGGAGGGGGTGCTCGTCACCGCCAAGAAGGCGGGATCGACCATTGCCATCACGGTCGTCACCAACAAGGAAGGCCGCTACAGCTTCCCGGTCTCGCGCCTGGAACCCGGTCAATATACCATCAAGATTCGCGCCGTCGGCTACGATCTCGATGGGAACGGCGCAGCAAATGTCGCCGGCGACAAGCCCGCGAACGTTGATCTCAAACTCAAGAAGACCCGCAACCTGCCCGCTCAGCTCACCAATGCGGAATGGATTCAGAGCATGCCGGGCACGCCCAAGCAAAAGGATATGATGCTCAATTGCGTGAGCTGCCATACCGTTGAGCGGATCGTGAGGTCAACCCACGACCCCAAGGAGTTCATGCAGGTGCAGGCCCGCATGGGGACCTATGCAAACCAGAGCGTGCCCACCCGGCCGCAGAAGCGCCTGGCTGAGCGCCTGCTGGAGGAACGCGGCGATTCCCGGACCAAGGCCCAGGAGGAACGCGCCGAGTTCCTCGCCTCGATCAATCTGAGCGAAACCGAGACCTGGGCGTACGAACTCAAGACATTGCCGCGCCCGACCGGCGCTGCCACCCAGGTAATCATCACGGAATACGACCTGCCCCGCAACGCGATCGAGCCCCATGATGTCATCATCGGCAAGGACGGGATGGCGTATTACACTAATTTCGGCGAGCAGAACCTCGGCAAGCTCGATCCCAAGACCGGCAAGGTGACGGAAATCGACCTGCCCGAACTCAAAAAAGGCTGGCCGCAGGGGTCGCTCGGCATCCGTCCCGACAGCGAAGGCAATCTCTGGTTCGGCATGATGTACCAGGGCGCCATCGGCAAGCTCGATCTCGCTTCGCAGAAGGTTGAGACCTTCAGCCTGCCGCCTGAGATGAACAAGGACATGGCACAGGTCAACATGGTGCGGCCCGAGTCGGCCACCGTGGACGGGAAGGTTTGGTCGCAGAACAACGGCTTCGCTGCCTTACACCGCCTCGACCTCAAAACCGCCACGATCGAGACGATTGCGCCGTTCGCAAACTCCAAGACGGGCGAAAACCACAACATCTACGACATCATTCCGGATGCCAACAACAACGTCTATTTCACGGATTTCGCCCAGCAGCATCTCGGCAAGGTTGACGCCAACACCGGCCAGACCACGTTGTTCGAGCTGCCCACCAAGGCCTCGGCGCCGCGCCGCGGCATGATGGATGCCCAGGGCCGCATCTGGTTCGGCCTCTATCGCGGCAACAAGATCGATATGTTCGACACCAAGACCGAGAAGTTCAAGGAATGGGAAATGCCGACCGCCTACTCGTCGCCTTATGACGTGACGATCGACAAGAACGGCGAGGTGTGGACCGGTTCGATGCTCAATGACCGCGTCTCACGGCTCAATCCTGAAACCGGCAAGTTCGTCGAATATCTGTTGCCGCGCGAGACTAACATCCGTCGCGTCTTCGTTGATAATTCCACCACGCCGGTCACGTTCTGGGTCGGCAACAATCACCAGGGCTCGATCGTCAAGCTGGAGCCGCTCAATTAGCGGACTGTAGGGTGGGCAAAGGCGCGTCTTCGCGCCATGCCCATCGCTGCCGGAAGGCCAACGGCGGGCACGCGGAGCTTGTCATCGGGCCGGCCCAAGGGCTGGACCCGATGGCTTTGTTCACCCTAGCGATTGGTTTCCGGGAATCGCTCCACAAGGGAGGTACAAATGCGCTTACACCTAGCCACTTTCACCGCCGCCGCTTTGGCGGCGTTTTGCTTCGCTACGGCCCATACCGCGAGCGCGCAGGCGCCCGTGGCTCTCGCTGGCCAGGTGTCATCCGCCAAGGAAGGCGCCATGGAAGGCGTCGTCGTCAGCGCCAAGAAGGCGGGCGGCACCATCACGGTGAGTGCCGTCTCCGACGGCAAGGGGCACTACAGTTTTCCGGCCGCAAAGCTTGTGCCAGGCCAATATGCACTCGCGATCCGCGCTGTCGGGTATGAGCTCGACGGTCCGAAAACGGCGGAGGTCGCTGCAGGCAAGCCAACGACCGCGGACATCACGTTACGCCTGACCAAGCGCCTGCCGCTGCAATTGTCCAATGCCGAATGGCTGGCAAGCATGCCGGGCACCGACAACCAGAAAAAGGCGACGCTCGGCTGCATCAGCTGTCACGATCTCGACCGCATCGTGGGTTCGATGCACACTGCCGACGAGTTCATGCAGATTTTCGAGCGCATGAGCGGCTACTATCCGGGCAGTACCCCGGAACAACCGCAGCGCCTTAACGGTGATGCGCGTCGCCAGGTCGGACAAGGCCCCGGTGCGCGGGCCCTCGCGGAGTTTTTCGCCTCCGTCAACCTGAGCAAGGACGAGAGCTGGACTTATGAACTAAAAGGCTTCCCGCGCCCGACCGGGCGCGCCACCCGCGTCATCATCACAGAATACGATCTGCCGCGCAAAAAGATCCAGCCGCATGACGTGATTTTGGATAACGAAGGCACGGTCTGGTTCTCCCACTTCAGCGAACTCTTCCTTGGCAAGATGGACACGAAGACCGGCAAGGTCGATGAGTATCCCTTGCCGGTGATCAAAACCGGCTTCCCGATCGGCACGCTTGATCTCGAAACCACCAAGAGTGGCGACATCTGGCTCGCCATGATGTACCAGGGCGGCGTCGCCCGTTTCGATAAGAAGACCGGGACGTTCCAGACGTGGTCCGTGCCGAAGGAATGGCAGACCGATGCGACCCAGCAGGCTTTCATGTCGCCGGACGCATCCCATGTGGACGGCAAGGTGTGGGTGAAGAACTCCGACCGGGCTCAGATTCTGCGGCTCGATCCCAACACCGGGGCGTGGGAGAACTTCGGGTCGTTCAATAATCCCAACAGCGGCAACCGCATCCAGTCCTACGGCATTCCGGTCGATCCGCAGAACAATCTCTATCTGCTCGACTTCGCCGCGAACGGCATCGGCAAGCTCGACGCCAAGACCGGAAAGCTGGTTGGTTATTATCCGGGCAAAATCGCGAACTCCCGCCCGCGGCGCGGCCGGATCGATGACCAGGGCCGGCTCTGGTATGCCGAATATGGCGCCAACGCCATCGGCATGCTCGACCCCGCAACCGACTCCGTGAAGGAGTGGACACTCCCGACGCCCTGGGCACAGCCCTATGACGCCGTGCTCGACAAGAACGGCGAGGCCTGGACCGGCTCGATGCTGAGCGACCGCGTCGCGCGGCTCGACCCCAAGACCGGAGAATTCGTCGAATATCTGTTGCCGCGGAACACTAACATTCGCCGCGTGTTCGTCGACAACACGACTACCCCGGTGACGTTCTGGACCGGCAACAATCACGGCGCTTCCATCGTCAAAGTGGAACCGCTCGACTGACGTAGAAGCGGCATTGACTTCGGGGCGCCGGCCAGAGGTCGGCGTCCAAAGCAAAGTCGGAAAATGCGGGCGATTTCGGTTTAAGGCGGACGGCGTATAACGGCACGGCTCGAAGCGCCGCCTTTTAACGTTGCCGACCAAAATTGCTTGATGCGCGAGTTGCTTTCGACTACGGGTTGTGAGCAACGGTCATCCATTACGCCTCTCCCGCCTTGTGTGCACATTCGTCTTATCCAAGAGTGTCACCATGGACCCATTGAACGTCGCGTTTGCCCTGGTCGTGACCGTGGTTGTTGCCGCGCTTGTGCTTGTTTTCCTGAGCGGCTCCATCATCTACATCCCCAATAGTCGTATCGGCGCATTGGAGAAGCTGTGGAGCGTGGACGGCTCCATCCGCGAGGGGTTCATTGCGTGTTCGGGCGAGGCGGGTTTCCAGCCCGAGGTTTTGCGTGGCGGCTATCATTTTTTTCTTCCGTTTCAGTATCGCGTGCACCGCGCGCCGCTCGTCACCATCCCGCAGGGGCAGATCGGCTACGTATTCGCGCGCGACGGGGTCGCTCTCGCCCCGACGCAAACGCTCGCGTCGAACATCAGAGCCAATGATTTCGAGGATGTTCGCGGCTTTCTGACAAACGGAGGACAAAAGGGGCCTCAGCGCAAGATACTGCGCGAGGGCACATATGCGTTAAACCTCGCACAGTTCGTCGTGCTCACGTCCGAGCGAACCTACGCGATCAGCATGGCGCCAAGCGAGGCGGAGCTTTTCCGGGAAATGTCCGCTGTGATCGCGCAGCGGCAAGGTTTCCAGCCCGTCGTTATCAAGGACGCCGACGATGCCATCGGCATCGTCACCATACACGACGGGCCGGCTCTGCGCGAGGGCGAGATCATTGCCCCGTCCGTCGGCAACGAGGCCGGCGGTCCCGACTTCCACAACAACTTTCAGGATCCTGAAGCGTTTTTGCGAGCTGGAGGCTTTCGGGGCCGCCAGCATCAAGTACTGGTCGATGGCAGCTATTATCTCAATCGGCTATTCGCCACGATCGAACTCGTTGACAAAACGATCATCGATGTCGGCACGGTCGGCGTCGTCGTGTCCTACACCGGAGAGCGCGGCGTCGACCTGTCGGGTGCCGAATATCGGCATGGCGAGGCGGTCGAACCCGGCTTCCGCGGCGTGTGGAGCAAGCCGTTGCTGCCGGGCAAGTACGCATTCAACACATACGCGGGCAAGATCATCGCGGTGCCGACGACGAATTTCGTTCTCAAATGGACCAAGGAAGCGACCGGGCCACACAGGTTCGACGAGAACCTGTCCGAGGTCAGTCTCATCACCAAGGACGCATTCGAGCCGCTTCTCCCGCTCTCGGTTGTCGTGCATATCGACTACATGAAGGCCCCGCTGGTGGTGCAGCGCTTCGGCGACGTCAAGCGCCTTGTCGAGCAGACCCTCGACCCGATGGTCTCGGCTTATTTCAAGAATATCGGCCAGACCAAAACGCTGATCCAACTGCTGCAAGAGCGAAGCGAAATTCAGAGCATGGCGAGCGATCAGATGCGCACCAAATTTGCCGCCTACAGTCTCGAGCTGCAGGAGGTTCTGATCGGCACTCCGCGGGCCGCGCCCGGCCAGAGCGGAATTGAGCAAATCCTCATCCAATTGCGCGAGCGCCAGATTGCCGTCGAGAAGGTCGAGACCTACAAGCTCCAGGAGGCCGCCGCGATCCAGGAGCGCACGCTGCGGGAAAAGGAAGCCATGGCTCAGCAGCAGGCGCAGATCACCGCCTCCGCACTTGCCATCCAGGTCAAGGAAAACGAAGGCAAGGCACAGCTTGCCCAGACCCGCCAGCAGGCCGAAACCATTCAGGTTACCGCCAAGGCGAATGCCGAGCGCGCCCGCCTCGAAGGCCAGGGCGAGGCGGACCGTATTCGCGCCGTCGGCCTTGCCGATGCCGATAAGATCAGGGCGATCGGCCTCGCGCAGGCGGAGGCGACCGATAAGCAGGTACAGGCCTATGGTGGCCCGCAGTATCAGCTCAACTCACAGGTCCTGATGCGCTTCGCCGAAGCGATCGAGCACGGAAAGCTACCGCTCGTCCCCAACATCATGGTCGGAGGCGGCGATCGGAACAGCGCCGGCGGCGGATTGGTCGAAATGATGCTCGCCATGCTCGTTGCGGAGAAAGCGAGAAGCATAGAAGGGCCGAAGCCTCCTCGCGAGGAGTGAATGCAGGAAGCTAGCTTCTAATCCTTCCTTGCCCTACCCATTCCGGGGCTTTGCTTTTGCGTGGACCGGAGCTCGTCATGCAACTCGAAAACAAGGTCGCGATCGTTACTGGGGGTGCACGGGGGATCGGCCTCGCGATCGCCAAGCGCTATGCCGCCGAGGGCGCCAAGATTATTATCGCGGATATCGATGCCATGGAGGGCGAAGTGGCCGCCAAGGCGCTCGGCCGCGTGGATGCCAGATTTGTCCGCACCGACGTCGGCGAACGGCGCGATGCTGAGAACCTGGTCGCCCAGGCATGCGACGGGTTCGGCGGTTTGGACATCCTCGTCAATAATGCCGGAATCGTTCATGGCGCCGACTTCCTCGACTTGGAGGAAGCCGATTTCGATCGCGTGCTGCGCACCAATTTGAGGGGCGCATTCCTTGTCGGGCAGGCGGCCGCGAGACGCATGGTGGCGCAGGTTAAGGCCGGCAAGCCGCCGGGCGCAATTATCAATATGAGTTCTATCAATGCCGTGGTGGCGATTCCGAATCAGGTGCCCTATTGCGTGTCGAAGGGCGGCCTCGCGCAACTCACCAAGGTGATGGCCTTGTCGCTCGCTCCCTACGGCATCAGGGTGAACGCGATCGGACCCGGCTCGATCATGACCGACATCCTCAAGGCCGTCGCCACCGACCGGGAGGCCAAGAGGAGAATTCTCGCCCGAACGCCGCTCGGCCGCATCGGCGATCCGGAGGAGATCGCCTCGATCGCGGTATTTCTTGCCTCCGGCGACTCAAGTTATATCAGCGGCCAGACAATCTATGCTGACGGCGGCAGGCTCGGGTTGAATTATGTGATGCCGGTCCCGGATGAGGTGACCGCGTAAGGGCGGGGTCCGCGATCGCGTCGTACTCCCGTTGCCGTGATCGAGACGACGATGGCCACGAAGCGTTCCCCTGCGTTGGATCGAATCGACGTCAAGATACTGGCCGATCTGCAACGCAATGGTCGATCGACCATGCAGGACCTTGCGATGAAGGTCGGATTGTCTCCGCGCGCCAGCCTCGAGCGGGTCCGACGACTGGAGGCGGCCGGGATTATCGCAGGGTATCGGGCCATCATCGACCTTGCCCGCCTATCACGACCGGTCAACGTCTTTGCGGAAATCGTCTTGGCGAAACATGCGCAGCAAGGCCATGTGGAGCGGCGGCTCGCTGCCATGGAGGAGGTTGTCGAGTGCTGGGAAGTCACCGGCGCCACGGATTATCTCGCGCGTTTCATGTGCGCCGATCTTACCGCCTACCAAACTTTGACCACGCGACTGATCGATGATCCCAACCTCGGGATTTCACGGATCGTGAGCCACGTCGCGCTACGTTCGGTCCGCCGCTTCGCCGGTTATCCGGAATCTCTGCTGTCCCCTAAACCGCGCTGACCGAAAGCGTAGAACATTTTTTAGGTGGACGTTCCCGGTGCTGTCACTACTGGCTGAGCATTCGTCGAAGCCTTGACCGGGCGAAGACACTGGTGGGCCTAAGCACCAGCCCATCTCCCGCCGTTTGCGCCGTAATCCAGCCGGCCGACCGCCGAATCCGCCGCGAGGCGCCCGCGGTTCCGCCGCCCTCGTTGCCGTCAATGTTTATATTGATTTCAAAGGGATCGAGGCAGTCCGGAGTCACGCTATGAACGCAATGGAACTCGAGAGCCGGAACAGCGCGCACAATTACGAACCGCTTCCGGTCGTGCTCGCGCACGGTCAAGGCGCATATTTGTGGGATACGGCCGGGCGCCGTTACGTCGATATGATGAGCGCCTATTCGGCCGCAAGCCACGGCCATGCCCATCCGCGTATTCTGGCGACGCTGGAGGCGCAGGCCCGTCGGCTCGCAGTGCCGTCGCGCGCCTATTACAATGATCGCCTGGGGCCATTTCTGGCCGAGCTGACCCGATTGACGGGCCTTGATGCGGCATTGCCCATGAATACGGGCGCCGAAGCCGTCGAGACCGCCATCAAGGCGGCTCGGCGATGGGGCTATCACGTCAAGGGGGTGCCGTGCGACCGCGCCGAAATCATCGTCGCGAACGGCAATTTTCACGGCCGCACCACCACGATCATCTCGTTTTCTTCGGAACCGGATTACCGGGAGGGCTTCGGGCCGTTTACGCCGGGATTTCGGAGCGTTCCGTTCGGCGATCTCGCGGCCCTGGAACGGGCCATCAAGCCGGAGACCGTTGCGGTGCTGGTCGAGCCTATCCAGGGCGAAGCCGGCATCATCATTCCGCCGGCGGGCTGGCTTAACGGCCTACGTCGCCTGTGCGATGGCCACGATATGTTGCTGATTCTCGACGAAGTTCAGTCAGGGCTCGGTCGCACCGGGGCGTGGTTCGCGTTCGAGCACGAAAATGTACGACCTGATGGATTGGTGCTCGGCAAAGCTTTGGGCGGCGGCATGTTGCCGGTGTCGGCATTCTTGGCCCGACGCGACGTAATGGACGTATTCACGCCGGGATCGCACGGCTCAACGTTCGGCGGCAATCCGCTGGCCGCCGCCGTCGGCCTCGAAGCGCTTCACATTATCGCCGACGAGGGACTGGTGGAGCGCAGCCGGACACTGGGCGACCACATGATTAAGCGGCTTCGCGCCATCCGGAGTCCCGTGCTGAGGGAGGTCCGCGGGCGCGGCCTATGGGCAGGCGCTGAAATCGATCCGCATTTCGCAACGGCACGGCACGCCTGCGAGGCATTGCTCGAGAAGGGCGTGCTGTCCAAGGAAACGCATCATACGGTCGTTCGTCTGGCGCCGCCGCTCATGATCGGCCGCGAGGACCTCGACTGGGCCCTTGATCGCTTTGCGGAGGTCATCGGGGAGTTGGAGCGGCAGCGGGCACCGCTGGTAACCGCTTGATCGCGGAGCACAAGGAGACCCGTCCGCCATGATGTCAACGACTGCCCGCTTTCTAATGTGCCGGCCCGATCATTTCGCGGTCGACTACGCCATCAATCCATGGATGAACCCGACCAGTTGGGCACGTGAAAGCAAGATTTTGGTTGATGCCTCACAGCGGGAATGGGCGGCGCTCCATCGTGCGCTTGCCGGTCTTGGCGCTGCCATCGAGCTGGTGCCGCCGGCACCGCATCTCCCCGATCTGGTGTTCACGGCAAATGCGGCGGTCGTCCTCGATCGCAAGGCGGTTCTGGCGCGCTTTCGTTATGGGGAGCGCCGCGGCGAGGAGGAGCCCTTCGAGAGCGGATTTCGGGCCCTGCAGAGCCGCGGCCTCATCGACACGGTCACAAAGCTCCCGGGCCATCTGGTGCTCGAAGGCGCGGGCGACTGCGTTTGGGATCGCACGCGCAACCTGTTCTGGATGGGCTATGGTCCCCGCTCGGATCGCGACACGACTGGGCCAATTGGGGACGTTTTCGAGGTCGACACCGTCGCGTTGGAATTGGTCGATCCTCGATTTTACCACCTTGATACTGCCCTGTGCCCGCTATCACGCGGCGAGGTCATGTTCGTTCCGGCCGCCTTCACGCCGGAAGGGTTGGCTCGCATCCGCGAGCGCGTCGCCCCTGAGCAGCGGATCGAGGTCCCCATGGAGGATGCATGCCGCCTTGCCGCCAACGCCGTCTGCGTGGGAGATACCATCGTCACCTCGGCATGCGGCAAACGTTTGCACCGTCAACTTGAAGAACACGGATACGGTGTCATCACGACGCCGCTACCGTCATTCCTGCGCAGCGGCGGCGCCGCGTTCTGCCTGACCCTGCGATTGGATTGGCGATCGGGTACTGGCGCCGTCGAGAATCACGCAGCGGTAGCCTAGTTGTTTTTCATTGGGTGAAGGCCATTTTGAGCAACTTTGGCATCAATTGGTCGCTCTACGCGAATCAAAATTGCTCGGCTCGCACTCAGGCCGGAACAATCGAATCAAAAGGCCTTCACCCGATTCCCTTGAATTTATTGAAGTCTGCCATTGACTTTCCGCTAGTCACGCCTATGTTCCGGCTACGGTTGGCTCGTACCGATTGGCCACCGCCCATTTCGCACAAAATTCATTTGTTCGAACTCTGGCGCGGTTATGAGCGCCGGGCTGTGAGGTTTTGAGGTTTCATGTCATTTGTCGATCTCGGCTTGTCCGATAAAGTTCTCGCGGCGGTAACTTCGGCAGGCTATACCGACCCGACCCCGATCCAGGAACAAGCAATCCCACACGTTCTCGCCGGACGTGACGTGCTCGGCATTGCTCAGACCGGAACCGGCAAAACGGCCGCGTTCGTGCTGCCGATGCTCACCAAGCTCGAACAGGGCCGCGCACGCGCACGCATTCCGCGCACGCTCATATTAGAGCCGACCCGCGAACTCGCTGCTCAAGTCCAGGGAAGTTTCGACAAATACGGGGTCAACCATAAGCTCAATGTTGCGCTGCTGATCGGCGGCGTTTCATACGACGATCAGGACGGCAAACTGGTGCGTGGCGTTGACGTGCTGATCGCGACCCCAGGCCGTTTGCTCGATCATTGCGAGCGTGGCCGACTGTTGATGTCCGGTGTCGAACTTCTTGTCATCGATGAAGCCGACCGCATGCTGGACATGGGCTTCATCCCCGATATCGAGCGCATTTGCAAGCTCGTTCCGTTCACCCGCCAGACACTGTTCTTTACCGCCACGATGCCGGCCGAAATCCGGCGAATCACGGAGCAGTTCCTCCATAATCCGATGCGCGTGGAGGTTTCTCGTCCCGCCAGCACTGTCGCCTCCACCACGCAGAATTTGGTGAAAACCGGCCGCGAACCGCACGAAAAGCGGGAGACGCTCCGCCGGCTCATTCGCAAATCCAACGGCCTCAAGAACGCAATTGTTTTCTGCAACCGGAAGCGCGAGGTCGCGACCCTGCACCGCTCTTTAGTCCGCCATGGATTTTCCGCCGTGGCGCTTCATGGCGACATGGACCAGCAGGCCCGCATGGCGGCGTTGGAGCAGTTTCGCAAGAACGAGGTGACGCTGCTCGTCGCCTCTGACGTTGCGGCGCGAGGCCTTGATATTCCGGATGTCAGCCACGTCTTCAATTTCGACGTTCCGCACCATCCCGACGATTACGTGCACCGCATCGGCCGCACCGGTCGCGCGGGCCGCAGCGGCACTGCGATCACCATCGTGGCGCCGAACGACCAGAAGGCGGTGGTATCGATTGAAAAATTGATCGGTCAGTCCATACCCTGGACTGGCGATCCTGCACCCGAGGTGGAGGAAACACCTCCCCGTCACGGGCGCCGCAACAGGCGTCCGCCCGCCGCGCGCGGTCACAAGCCCGCCATGCCCCGCGTGCGTGAGGAGAAGGTTACCGCAAACGACAACATGCATCCGCGGCGCCTCGCGGCCCCACCGCTGCGCCCGCTGGACGAAGCGCCGGATTTGGCGCACTTTCCTGCGTTCCTGTTGCGACCGATTCGCGTCAAGGCTTAGAGAATTTCTCAATTAGCTTGACATTCAACGCACTGTCATCGCTGATTTGACCGGACGGCTCAAGGAATTGCACCCTCTGCGCCGACGCGTTTGTAGAATGCGTATTTCCTGAATGCGAAATGATACGTGAGCTGGACGGGATTCCGGTCAGGTTTGAGCATCACCTATCCCGGCCACCTCGATTGTATTTGCTCTGTGCCTTCAAATTCAAGGCCGCCGGGACAAGCTCGGCGACGACGCCCATAAGTGGTTCAAAACGATCGAAATCCGGTCTAATTTGCGATAATTTATTACCCATGAGGAAGCCATTCAGGGTGTTTTGAGCTGATTTGAGAAAATTATACTAGTAAGTAATTACCTGACCTGAGCAAGCACTTACCCGCCCCGAGTAACCATGGTACTGCTCACAGAACGGTCAGATGGTTTCCAGGTGCCGTTTGCACTTCCCCAAATACCTTCGCGAAGTGTTGAAGTTGCAAACAATTGACACACACGGCGTGGTGTGAGTCAATTCATCCATGCCCGTCGCCTCGTCATCAACTAACTCGGAACGTGACGAACGTGTTTTCATTGCGGCCTTTGGGCTCATGGACTCCGATCAGGATGGCGAGGCCATCGCCGCATTTATGCGAGTACGCGCCATCCTTCACCGCCACGGCGGCGGTTTCCGCCGTCTGCTCGAACGCTTGCACGAGGCGGAGCAGCTCAACGAAGAGCTTGGACAGCAGAATGCGCAATTGCTTAGCGAAAATTCGGCGCTCCGCGCTCGCGACAGCCGCCCTGCATCTCCCTTCCCGACCGGCGCCCGGGGCACCATCGTCATGCCTGCGACCCCGGAGTTCAGGCATTGGGACGTGGGCCTGATCGCCGTCATCGTGATCTTGACCAACTACGGTCTGCTTGGCTTCACCGCCTCGCTCATGTTGACCGCGGCGGTTTTGATCAGCGCCGCATTCGCGAACTGGTTCAGTCCGATCCGGTTTTTTGCCGGTTCCCTAATTGGGCTTGCGGCTCTTGGGATCGTTGTGTTCAATCGATCGGCCTCCGCCGGTGCAACGGCACTCGCCGTTACCGACCCGCCCGCTGCCGTCATGCCGGTCACTACCGGCCATACGTTCGCCGATACAGCACCGCCATATCGGACGATCGCTGATACAGCACCACCCCGTCAGACATTTGCCGACACAGCACCGCCCCGCCAGACATTCGCCGATTCGCCGCCTCCGCACCGTACCTCCGTTGAACGGTTGCGGCACGGGTGGGCGCCAAAGATCCGCTGCGGCATCTATCGCCTTCAGCCGGGCTTTACCTGTACACGGAGCACCCTATGGCGACGGAATTTTTTTCCAGACTTCGGGCGGCAACTGAGCACGCGTTACGACTGACGACTGCCAGAACGCTACGTCGAACCGATGCGAGCGATCCCACGTCAGTCGCGCGCTCGGTACTTCCACGACTGACGTCCCAGACCGCCGAGTTGGTGCGTGCGGATGTAAGCTGGCGACCGACGACCCCTCTCATCCGCATCGAAATCATGGCGAGCGGTCCGTTTGATGGACTGCGCGGCATCCGCAACGCGGTCAATCGCCTGCAAGACAACCTCGTCGCGGCTATCCGCAAAGGCGCGCTCGAATTGCGACTCACGGAAGTTCGCCGTGCGTGCCGGCACAGCACAGCGTGGAGCAGGGAGCCCGTAGACCCCGGCGCCAGCACAACGGCGTGGGAGTGCTTTGTCGACGCGTTCGCCTCCGAACCCGATCAAGGTAGGACGCTCTTTGCGCAGGCCTTTCACGAGAGCCTGCGCAATAACGTCAACCATGTCGTTGTGTTCGGCGACCGCTTCGATGACGGACTTGTGTATTTGGGCTCAGCAATAAAAACTTTCCGCCAACAGGGTATTCGCGTCTCCACGTTTTTTCTTGGCGATGACTTCAACGTCCGTAATATGTACAACTTGCTTGCCGTCAGCACCGGCGGAATCTTCATGCACTTGTCCGATCAGCACAGCCTCGATGCTGTCTTACCGATCGTCGCAGCTTTTGCCTGTGGCGATCGCGCGCGCCTTGACGCGCTCTCGCCTGCCACTCCCGAGGCAAAGGCCCTCATAACCCAGCTCCGCAGGCGCTAAAGCGGGTCCCCATCGACTTGAATCGCGTCTTCGCGCCGTGCCCACGCGGCGCCGCGCGGCCGAACGTGGGTACGCTTCGCCTCGCCCACCTTACAATGCTCCGCAGGCGCCAGGAGAAACGCATCCGTGAATTATGAGTTCCCGACTTTTACAAACGGAACCGGCCAGCGCCATCAGGGTGCATCCGAAGCCGACCCCACGTCCTTCGCCGGCGTGATCGCGACCGACTCCCCACAGCCGCAAGCCGAGGTTTGGTTCGGATTATTGAAGACGAATCCGGAGGAAAATTTGTCGATTCGATAGTCCATTTCGGTGCCCAGGAGGAACAGTACGGCCTTCGGATCGATGAACAGGCGCACACCTTTTTCGTCGACGACCTCGTCACGTGGATCAAAAGCCTCGGCGTATTCCATTGTGTAGGACATGCCGGCGCAGCCACCGTTCTGAACGC
>Ga0126376_10001025_pt1 | contig 14682 bp, 11 predicted proteins | sample PanSoiMetPlot_15_FD_92760 | JGI IMG/M metagenome (GOLD analysis project Ga0126376, IMG submission 92760) | Tropical forest soil microbial communities from Panama - MetaG Plot_15 | ecosystem: Environmental > Terrestrial > Soil > Tropical forest > Bulk soil | place: Panama | collected 2016-02-17
TGGGTTTTCGTCATGGCGTCGGGGTCGTGCAGCCTGTAGAGGCCCCAGTGCAGACCCACGACCGCATAGTTCTTGATCAGGATGTGGTTGGCGCGCGCCTCCGGGAAGCGGCCCGACGTGAAGCCGATGACCACGATGCGGCCCTCGAATGCCACGCACTTGGTCGAGCGCTCGAACACGTCGCCGCCCACCGGATCGAACACGATGTCGGCGCCGCGGCCCGAGGTGGCCTGCTTGACCGCGGGCACGAAATCGTCGGCCCGGTAGTCGATTGCGAGGTCGGCGCCCAGGGCCCGGCAGGCTGCGACTTTCTCGGGGCCGCCGGCAGTGGCAATCACGCGCGCGCCGGCTGCGCGCGCCAGCTGAATGGCCGCGCTGCCGACGCCGCCTGCGCCGGCATGGACCAGGACCCAGTCGCCGGCCTTGATACCGGCGCGCCGGTGCAAGGCGAAATGCCCGGTCTGGTAGGTGACGGTGAGCGCCGCCGCGTCGACGATGGGCATGCCGTCGGGCACGACGTACGTGCTGAGCGGCGACGCGATCGCGTGGGTCGCGTAGCCGCCCGAGCCGTCGAGCGTGGAGGCGACGCGCGCTCCCACCGGCAGCGCGGGTGTGCGGCTCTCGATCACCACGCCGGCGACCTCGAAGCCGGGGACGAACGGAGGCTGGGGCTTGATCTGGTAGCTGCCGGCGATGAAGAGAGCATCTGGAAAGTTGACCGCGGACGCCTGGATCTCGATGCGGGCCTGGCCCTCGGCAAGCGGTGGATCGGGGACCTCCTCCCAGCGCAGCGACTCGGGCGGCCCGAGCGCGTGCCCTCGCCATGCAAACATGGGCGCACTCTACTACGGAATGGCGACGCCGTAGATGCGCACGGCCGGGCTGGCGTAGCGCAGCTGAAACCACTCGGGATGGGCGTCCGCCCACGCGCGCTCGGCTGGAAAGCCATCCGCATCGGGCCGCACGTTGCGCGCAACGATCGGGTCCATCTTTGCCACGAACAGCGTGTCGGTGCGAAGCGCGCGCAGGTTGGCCAGCCAGGCCGCGGGGTCTTCGGGCTGCCGGTAGGGCGCCGGCTCGGCCGTTCGCGGCGGGCTGGCTGCGGCCGCCCCGTGGCCGGCTCCGCACGTCCCCGGGAGGTCGTGCACGCGGGCCGATCGGGCGCTGGTGACGCTGACGTATTGGACGTGGTTTCTCAGCCCCGGCCCATACAGCGGAACCGGGAGATTGTCGCCCGCGTACGCGAGCCGGGCGCCGCTCCCGTGCGCGTCCAGCCAGCGCCAGGCCGGGTCATGGCCGTCCCCGATCGCGAACGCGGGTGGCGAGGTCCGAGCCAGCATTCCGACCAGCACCGCCCCCGCAGCCGCGGCCACGAGCCGGCGCGCCCGCGCGGGGACGAGCGCGAAGGCGAGCCCTGCGCCCGCAACCGCGAGCCGACCGCCGGTCGGGAACTCGATCAGCGAGCCCAGCGTGGCTGCGCCCAGGATCAGAAAGCCGAGCCAGACCGGCCCCCCCGGCTCGCCCGGCTGGCCCGGGCCCGTCTGCGCGGCCGTCGCCGCACCGATGGCAAGCGCCGCCACGCCGAATGCGGGGAACAGGAAGCGCGAGTGCTGATAGGGCACCCAGAACCACACAATCGCCACCAGCGCAGCCGCCAGGGCCGCCTCCACGAACCGGCGCCCGAGCGTGAACGCGATCAACGCCGCCACCACAAAGCCGACGCCGGCCTCGCCCAGCATCCGCCCGAGCGCGCCCAGCTCCCCGACCGGCACGTGGTAGTCCCAGGCCCGCATGAGCGCGCTGTCATAGAGCCCGCAAAAGGGGCCGATCGCGAGCGGGTAGAGCGGGTTGCCGGTCACGATCCAATTGCGCACGTACCAGAACCCACCACTTGCAAGCACGAGCGCCGCGGCGCCGAGCACGGTCGCCGGTCGCACCCGCCGCCAGCGCGCGCGATGGTGCAGCGCGACCGCAACCGCCAGTGCGGCCAGCGCAGCCGAAAGCGGCAGCGCGACAAACTTGGTGCCCACGCAAAGACCCAGCGCGAGCGCGCCGGCGCGGGCGTCCGCGACCGAGGGCGCCTGCCCCAGCCGCACCAGAAAGTGCAGGCTGCTCAGGAACAGGGCCGCCACCGCCAGATCCACCATGGCCGAGGGGATCTGCGTGTACACCTCGGGCACCATGAGGAGCGCCAGCGCCGCCGCCAGGCCGCCCGACCGGCTGCCACCCGAGGCACGCACGGTGGCGTACAGGGCCAGCGCCGCCAAGGCGGCGAACGGCAGCTGGCCCACCCGCGCCAGCGCATCCGAGCGCAGCGGCGCCAGCACGAGCTCGTACAGAAGCTCGGCGTTGGACGGTCCATAGGCGGGCGCGAGGTCGCCGAACGGAGTCGGCACGATCTCGATGCGATGGGCCTGGAGCCAGGCGACCGGAAAGTGCAGGTGAAACGACAGCACGTCGTAGTGAAACTCGGTGGCGTGAAGGCCCGCCCACAGCCGCTCGCCCAGAAGCGCCACCAGCGCCGCTCCGAGCCCGATCTCGAGCCGGGTCCAGGGCGCGCCGGGAGGGGTCGCGAGGTGGCGCCGCAACCCGCGCAGGAGCGCAAGCAGGCTGGCAGCGAGAATCGCGATCGACACCGGCCGATACAGGACACCCGCAAACCCGGCCACCGCCTGCGCGCACACGGCCAGCGCGAGCGCTTGCAGGGCGGCCCTGAGGCATCCGGTCGCGCGGGTCTCGCTCACCCGACCGAGCCCTCGCGGCTCGCGAGCGCCGCGCACACGCCGACTACGATGGCAATCAGCCCGAGCACGCGCTGCGCCACCAGAAGATCGGGCAGCGCGACCAGCAGCCACCCTGCGCCCACGATCGCCCATGCAGCCGGTCGCTTATGCCATCCGGAAAGCCCGAGCGGCACCAGCGGCAGCGCCCACACACAGCCCATGGCCCAACCGGTTGGCGAGGCCACCACGCAAAGCGGGAGCGCACCAGCGAGCAGCAGCACCTCGCGCTGCGCGTGCCCGCGCGCACGCCGACCGGCCCAGCCCAGGCCGGCCGCCAGGACTGCGTAGGGCAGCACGAACGCCCACAAGCGCGGTTCTTGGGGCGCCAGCAGGCGCGGCAGGCTGGCTCGCGCATCCAGATCGAGCGCCGACTCCGGGTAGGTCCGGCCATCCATGCGCGGACCGGCTGCCGCGATGAGGCTTGCATCCAGCAGCATGGCTTCGGTTCCGCCCTCGCCGTAGCGCACGACGCGCGGCGCCACCTCGCGCACATACTCGCGCGTGCGCGCAGGGCCCGCGAAAAGGAGCGTCACCAGCAGCCACCCCGCACCCGCCGCGGCCGCCAGCGGGCACAGGCGAAAGCGCCGCGCGACCAGAAGCAGCGGCAGGAGGCCGATCGCGGCCGGCTTGCACAGGACCGCGGTCGCCATCGCCACGCCTCCGCGCAGCGGCCGCTCGCGCCACGCGATGGTCGCCAGCAGCAGCACCAGCACGAACAAATCGATCTGCCCGCGCTCGAGGTGCAGATAGAGCGGCGCGAACAGCGCCCCCGCACAAAGCGCGCTGATCGCGGACGCGCCCCCGGCCAGCCGTCCCGCCTGCACCGCCGCCCCGATCCAGGCCGTCACGGCAAGCGCGGTGAAGACTGCCTTGGCCAACCCGTACGGCAGCGCGGCCAGGGGCCGGAAAAAATCGGCCAAAAGCGGCGGGTATAGAAAGCGACTGTGCCGGAACAGCGCCACGCCGTCCCAGAGGCCGACCGCCACCTGGTTGACATAGGGATCGAGCCCGCGGCGGGCGGCGCGCCCGGCCACCCAGTAAGCCGCGAAATCCTGCTGCAGGCTGGACACCACAAACCAGCTCGCTGCGGCCGCGACCACGAGCACCGCGAGCACCGCAAAGGCCGCCGCGAGGCGTACCCGCACCCGCACGCGCCCATCCTAGCGCAGCGCGAGCGTGCTAGCCTGCTTCCCGCGATGCGGTATCTCGAGGACCTCACGGTTGGGATGACTTTTGAGCACGGAAGCCGAACCCTTACGCGCGACGAGATCATCGAGTTCGCGCGCACGTTCGATCCGCAGCCCTTTCACCTCGACGAGGCGGCGGCTGCGCGCTCCATCTTCGGCCGCCTGGTGGCCAGCGGCTGGCACACGGCGGCGCTGTGCCAGCGGCTCCTGGTCGAGGCCTGGGTGGGCAGCGTGGCCACGCTCGGCTCACCCGGGGTCGACGAGCTGCGCTGGCTGCGACCGGTGCACCCGGGCGATGCGCTGACCCTGCACGGTGAGCTGCTCGCCGTCACGCCCTCGCGCTCGAAGCCCGATCGCGGCAGCGTGCGCGCACGCTATCAGCTGCGCAATCAAGCCGGCGCAGTCGTGCTCAGCATGATCGGCATCGGCCTGGTCGCGCGCCGTCCGGGCCCGGTCGCAGGCCCAGCCGCAGGCCCGGCCCCGGCCCCGGGCCTACCGGGCCAGTGAGGGATAGACCGGGCAGCCGCGTGGGAACGGTCGCCGATACTCGGGCGGCGCGCCCTCGGGTGCGGGGTCGCGGCAGCTCTCGCTCTCGTCGCACGCGACCAGCCGGTCGATGACCAGGTTGCGGGTCGCGGTCACGTTGCGATTGAAGTGCGGGCAGTGCACCGCAACTTTGAGCAGCTCGCTCCGACGCACATCCGGGAGCCTACCACCTCAGGCGGCGCGTGTCGCCTGCGAGTCGGCGGGCGGCGGCACCACCTGCGCGCGGCCGCGCCGCCACGCCCACAGCAGCCACAGCGTCGGCACCAGGGCCAAGAGATAAGTCAGCGCATGGCCGATCTGACCATCGGGGCCCAGGATCTCGGTGGCATCGTGAATCGCCTGCGCGTTCGGCAGCACGCCGGCCTCGCTCAGCTCGTGGATGCTGTAGAGCACCAGCTGCACCAGGAAGATGCCCAAAAACACCGCCGACACCTTGAGCAGGATCCCGATGTTGACCCGCCCACCCAGCCGCTTCCAGGTCACCGCCACCGCGGCCGCGCCGACCAGGCCCAGCGCCAGCCCGCCAAACACGGCGCGATTCCGGGCCTGAAAGAGCGCGGTCGCGAGCAGAAGCGTGGTCTCCATGCCCTCGCGGGTGATCATGAGGACCGTGAACACGAACACGCCGGTAAATCCGCCCAGGCTGGACCGCCCCGCCATGCGGTCGATCCCGCGCTCGATCTTGCTCTTGATGGTCTTGGCGGCGCGCAGCATGTAGACCAGGAACGAGCCCACCAGCAGCGCGGCCACACCGGCCAGAATGCCTTCCCAGAGCGACTGATTGGCCGCCCGCTGGAGCAGATACCCCGCGGCCACACAGACCGCGAGCGAGGCCAGGATGCCGGCCCCGACCGCGCGCGCCAGCCGGGTGCGTCCGGTTTTCTTGAGGTACGCCAGCGTCAGGGCGACGATCAGGAAGGACTCGATGCCCTCGCGTAACGCGATTGTGAAACCCTGCCACATCCGATCTGAAGTATATTGAAATTAGTTTTCAATTTCAAGTCAAGCCTGGCTCAGGGCCGCCAAGCCAGCGAAAGCACGAACGCTTCCCACTGGCGCTGGAAGCTCTCGAGGTCGCGCTGACCGGACACCGCCAGCAGGGTTGCCACGCCGCCCGGATCAACCCGGTGGGAGGCCCGAAAGCGCCGATAAAACGGCACCAGCAACCCCCGCTGCTGCAGGTAGTACAAGACGTACCGGGCGGCCCCGTAGTTGGTGCCGGCCGGGTCGCGATAAAAGCCGGACTCGCTGGCTAGAAGCAGGCTGCGCAAGGGCGGCAGGGTGCGCGCGCGAATGGCGCGCTGCAGGTCGGGCAGCCGCCAGTTCGGAAACCCGTGAATATGGCCGCTCACCTCGCCCGACTGCTCGTAGAGCGAGCCCAGGCCCTCGTTGAGCCAGGCCGGCCGCTCGGGAAAGTTGGCGTCCATGAGTGGATGAACAATCTCGTGCACCAGCGTGCCGCCGCCGGTCTCGATGTTCATGATGAGCGCCTTCTGCGTCTCCGAGTAGTAGCCATAAGGCGTGCTCGGCGTCTCGCCGAACAGCGTACGGCTGTGGCTTTCGTAGCTTCCGGCATTGCGGAACAGCCAGATGTCGAGGATTTCGGCGGGCTCGCGCGTGAAAAAGTCCTGCTTGAGGTGATCGACCGCCCAGCGCACCGTGTGCTGGGCGCGCGCACGCACGCTTGCGGGCGGCTCGTCGCCAATCACCACGAAGGGCGGCTCGATGACAATCGTGAAGCCGGGCGGCACCCGCTTCTTGAGCTGCATGATGTGCTGGGCGTAGTCGGCGCTCGAGAAGCCGGCCGGGTGGGGCGGCGGCTTGATGCCGTCGGCGCCGGCGGCCAGCCGCAGCCGCACCAGCGTCCATTCGGCGGGCTGATACTTGAGCGGCCACAGCCGCAGGAAGCGGTCCCGCTTCATGTGACGGTAGGCGCCGCCGGCCTGGGCGGGCTCGTGGTAGATGACCTCGTCCGAATGGGCGTCATAGCCCAGGATCAGCCGAAAATGCTCGGGCGCGCCCTCCGATTCGTCGTAGTGCATGCAGACGATCGACGGCACCCCGCGCTCGAGATCGGCATGCAGCGCGCGAAAGCTCGCCTCCAGCGCGGCCGGCGCGCGGTCGGCCGGCACCTGAAACCAGACCGGGCCCACCTGAAAGCCCAAGAGCTCGAGCGCGACCTTGAGCTCGCGGGTCCAGACGCCGCGGCCGGCCAGCGGATCGACGCCGCTGCAGTCGAACACGGCGTTCTGGTCCATGCGCAGGCCCAGCTTATGCAGCCACATCTCGGCCGCCGCCTCGCCGCAGAAGTCGGGCTTTTGCTGAACATGCGGCACCCCGGGGATGAGGACGTCCGCGTAGCGCGCCGCGAGCAGAAGGGGAAAGGCGAGCGCAACCCCGACCGGCACGTAGAGTTCAGACGCCCAGCCGGGCCAAAAGTTCTGGGCGCCTACCCGGGATGCCCGCCCGTCATCCGCAAAAGCCGCAGAAACTCTCGACGTGTGCGCGGTCCCAGGGCAGGCCCGCGTCCGAGCGGCCGCTCGCGTGCGGCCAGCTTGAGCTGGCTCAACTGATCGTTGTGGATGGCGCACCGCACGGCCGCCGGGTCGACCCCGTACGCGGCCGCCGCGTTGAGGCCGAAAATTTTTGCGCGCGCGGTCGGCGTCAGCGCCGGATAGCCATACTGAGCCTGCATGGCGGCCGGGATCTCGAAGGTGCGGAACGCCATGATCTGGTCCTGCGGCGAGCCGTACCAGATCGAGTCGGTGCCCCAGACGATGCGGTCCTCGCCCAGCACCTTGAGCAGCTTGCCCAGCACGTGCGCGGCCTGGTCGGGCCGCGTCATCACGTAGCGCCAGGTCGAGCCCAGCTCGCCATACACGTTGCCGCCCGGGCCGATGCCGTGATCGAGGCAGGTCTTCACCAGCCGATCGACGCCCTGCGGGTTCTGCGGATTGTAGGGCCCCTCGGTGACCGTGGTCTCGAAGCCGGAGTGGTAGACCAGGAACTTGACGTCCGGATACATGGCGGCCACGACGCCGATGTCCGCGGGCGAGGCGAAGTTGGGGTCGAAACCGGCCAGCGGCAGCCCCTTATGCGCGCAGATGAGCTTGATCCCGAGCTGGCGTGCGCGCTCGATGAAGGGGATCCCGATGGCGGGGTCGTCCAGGCGCCAGCCACCAAAGGGCGTGTAGATCTTCCAGGCCGCGATTTTCAAGCTCTCGGCCAGGTTCTGCATGCCGTCGAGCTGGGCCTGGCCGCGGTCGGGCAGGACCAGCCCGTGCACGAGCAGGCGCTGCGATTGGGCCAGCATGTTGACCAGCTCGCGGGTCGCCACCTGCTCGTCGGCCGTGAGCGGGTTGCCATTGGGATCGGCCGGCACCGCGGACAAAACCGCAACCGCGGTGTCCGAATTCACGAACTCCTCGCGGATGTAGTGGCGGGCGTCGAAGCAGACGAGCTTATCCATTTCGCCGCAGCTCGCCTGCGGCAGCGACTGGAAAAAGCTGGCGTACTGGGGCGAGATCTGCCGCCAGGCGCCGTTGGGATTGATGTGGTGGGTCTGCACGTCGAAGATGAACTCACTGCCCGACAGGCGGTCGCAGGCAGCGGCCGAATCGCTGGTCATGCTGGCGTCGACGTTGTAGTGGCCGCCGTTGTCGCTGCCGCAGCCGTAGACCTGATTGATCACCAGCAGCGCGGCCGCAGCTCCGCACGAGCTTTCGAGAAACTGCCGGCGCGAGACCCCGAGCCGCCGGGCCTGCTCGGTCGACAGGCGGCGCAGAAGCGCAGCCGCGCGCCGGTCACGCCCGCTCGGCGGCGGCGGGTCATACTCGCCGTTCGAGCCGGTCCAGAACGGAATGGGCGAGCTGGGCTCGTCGTCGCGCCACGATTTTTTCATAGGGCACCTCTCAAGTGCAAAGTGCAATCCGCGCGCCCACCGCAATTGTATGGATCGGCGGGCCCGGTGTGTGGATTTTCTCTGCACCGTCGGGTTTTTCGGCATATGCTGAGACGATTGGAGGAGCAGCCGATACGCGAACCGGCCTGAGGCGGGCCTGCCACCTCTACGTGATCCTCGCGCGCGAGGCGCCCGTGGGCGTCGTGTTCCGGCGCGGGCCCAGCAAATGGGTGCGCCTGTACCGCTGGGACACGCGCACCGATCGGCTCGAGCCCGGCCAGTGGTTCCACGGCCGCCTGTACGAGCGCCGATGCGATCTCTCGCCCGACGGGTCCCTTCTCATCTATTTTGCAGCCAAGCATGGCGGCGCGCGCCGCCGCGACCCGCGCTACACCTACGCCTGGACTGCCATCAGCAAGCCGCCCTGGCTGTCTGCGCTCGCGCTGTGGCCCAAGGGCGACTGCTGGCACGGCGGCGGGTTGTTTCTGAGCGCTCGCTCGCTGTGGCTCAACCACCGGCCCGAGGTTGCGCGCGCGCACCCGGATCACAAGCCCAAGGGGCTGCGCGTGGTCGCCAACCCCGAGGCCTACGGCGAGGACGAGCCGGTGTACTGGCGGAGGCTCGCGCGCGACGGGTGGGTCCTCAGCCAGCCCGGCCATTATGTCCACGTGCGCGGGAGCTGGAAGACCGAGCGGCCGCTCATCTGGTCGCGCCGCCGGGGCGTCTGGAATCTGCACATGGTGCAGCTCGCAATCGACTTTGCGCGCGCGGGCGGCCCGCGCGTGCTCGAGTATCGCCTCACGCATCCGAGCGGGCGTGCGCTGGCTCTCGATGCCGACGGGTGGGCGGACTGGGATGCTGCCGGGCGCCTGGTCTATGTGCGCCGCGGCCGGCTCTATGCGGCCGAGCTCGATGCCCACGCAGGCCTGCGCGAGAGCGAGCTCGCCGATCTGAGCGCGGCCGTGCCCGAGCCTGCCCAAGCCCCCACCTCCGCCTCGCGCTGGACCTGGAAACATTGAGATCTGCGCGCAGGCGCGATACGATTGCGCGCGCGAGCACTTCTGAACCATCCACAAGGAGTGAGCCATGAAGCTACGTCGTTCCCGCGGAAGCAGATGGTTGATGGTTCTCGGCGCGTGCGCGCCCGCCTTTCTGTGCGGGCCCGCGCATGCGCAGGCCCAATCCGGCCGAGGTGCGCTCAAGGTCCACGTGATCTCGACGCGCAACACCTATCAGCCGATGGCATACGACCTGTTCAACGCTGCAACCGGTCAGCTGGTGGGGACTGGCAAGGGCGCGGACGAGTCGATGGGCGAGCAGGTGCAGGTCTGGGACCTCGATGCCGGCACCTACAAGATCGTCGAGCATGGCAATCCGTTCGCGGCCAAGAGCGACTTCGCGACCGCGTCCGTGGATCCCGGCCGCACCAACGAGTTTCTGATCGTGGTCGATCCCGACACCCTGCAGTTCCGCGGCTCGGGCCCGGTCACTGGCGAGCTGCCCAAAGGCACCCGCCTGGTCGGCCTGCGCATCGCGGCTACGGTCGGCGGCAGCCTCATGCTCAACGAGAAGGAGCAGGTGGTGGGCTCCACCAGTGGCCTGACCTCGGTGTGGGCGCTGTTCGGCAATTTCAGCCTGGTGCTCGACAAGGGCAACCACTTCCTGTCGGTCGTCTCCGAGCAGCAGCTCGGCCTGACCTCGCAGCCGACCTCGTCGCTCCAGCGCAACAGCGATCGCTGGGAGACCTCGGCCCTGTACGCGTACAACCTGAACAACAAGTATGTCGGGCCCTATGCGCGCTCGTCGTTCCGCACCCAGCTCTTCCCGGGCTACCTCTATCTCAAGAACGAGCAGGGCTCGACGGTTGCCGTCACCACTCACTTCAAGAACGGCATGGTCACGACCACCGTGTATCCGATGTTCGCGAGCCCGGACAGCCTGCGCGTGCGGATCGCGGATCCGTTCACGCCGTTCATTCTGCAGGAGGAGCTGGGCGCCAACCTCAAGGCCATCGACCTCGACTTGTACCTGGTCAAGCTGTCGGTGTCGACGCGGTTGGGCTGGGCCTTCCGCAATGGCCTTCTGAGCTCGCTCAAGGTGGTGCAGGGCAACGACAAGGGTCCCACCGTGCAGCTTTACGAGCGCGATGATTACTTTACGACCGGGCCCATCATCGGGGCGGGCGCAACCGTGACCTTCGCGCGCTGGCTTTACGGTGCGTCGCAGTTCGGCATGATCTTTCCGGTCAAGGACACCGAAGTGGCTTCGTTCGGCGACCGGCTGCTCATCGATTTCGGCGGCACCGCCGGGCTCAGGCTGCCCGCGTTCACGTCGTTCCTGTTCGGGTCGTTCGACTACACGTTCCGCGTGACTCGCGACGCCTACATCACCAACGACACGCAGTTCGATCAGACTCTGATGGCGCGCCTCAACCTTTCCATTTTGTAGGGATGCCGGACGACGCTGCGCTGGCCGGGCTGCTCGAGGCTGCCTTCGATTTTTTGTGCCAGCGCAAAGTGTCCGAGCTGATCGACGGCGAACGCCTGCTTTTGGCCCTCGATGCCAGCGTGACCGAGCCGCGCGTCATGCGGATGATTGCGCGCTTTTTGGCCCCTGCGCGGGCCCGCCTGCTCGAGCGGGCGCGTGCGAGCGAGCTTGCGCTCTCGGTGTGGCTGCCCGAGGCCACCCGCGACGCGCTGGCGAACCTTCTCGGTGCACCGGCGCCCATCCCGCGCGAGATCATCGACGAGGTCGTCACCTCCGAGCGCGTGCGCGAGGACGTGCGCGCGATGCTCAAGGAAACCCTCGAAAGCTTCATTGCCAAGGCAGTTGCGGTTGCGCCGGGCGGCAAAGGAGTCAAGGGCCTGGTGGGGTGGGGCGCGCGCGCGGCGGGCGCGGCCTCGCGCGGGTTTCTGGGCGGCCTGGGGGGCGAGATCCAGCGGCTGCTCGAGGAGCGGGTACGCGATTTCGTCGACTCCGGGGTCGCGATGGTACAGGCGCGGCTGGCCCAGAAGCTCAAGAGTCCGGAGACCGCGCGCCTGCTAGGTCGGCGGCGCCGCCGCGCGTTCCTGGGCCTTCTCAAGCGCAGCGAGTCCGAGGCGGCCCGGTTCCTGGAAAAAATCCCGTTCGCGATGCTCGATGCGCTCGCGCCCACCGTGCTGGTGCACAACCTGGCCCGCGCCGAGGTGCGGGCCGCTCTGGCAGCCGAGATCGCGGCCGCTCTCGGCGAGCTCGAAAAGCAGACGATTGGTGAGCTGCTCGACGAGCTGGGGCTACGCGAGGCGGCCCGGGCCGCGCTTCTGCATCACGGCCTTCCGCTCGCCCGCGCGTTCGTGGCCGCGCCCGAGTTCGCTCGCTGGCGAAAGGTGTAGTATATAAGGGAAGGATGCTCGAGCGGCCCCGCAGGCTCGCCCGCAAGCTGCGCCGTCACGCAGGTGCGATCCTGGTCGACAACTTCTTTCGGGGGCTGGCCACCGCCGGGCGGCTGCATCCGCATGCGCGCCCGGCTCATCACAACGTCGAGGTGCTGCGCGACATCCCCTATCTTCCGACCGGACGGCGCGCGCATCGGCTCGATGTGTATCGGCCCACGCAGAAACCGGGCCCCTGGCCGACCGTGCTGTACGTTCACGGCGGCGGCTTCCGCATCCTGTCCAAAGACTCGCACTGGATCATGGGGCTGGCCTTCGCGCGCGCCGGCTACATCGTGTTCAACATCAGCTATCGACTGGCGCCGCGCCACCCGTTCCCGGCCGCCCTCGAGGACGCGTGTGCGGCCTATGGTTGGCTGGCGCAGCATGGCGCGGCCTACAGCGCCGACCTCGAACGGCTCGCGCTGGCCGGCGAGTCGGCGGGCGGCAACCTGGTCACCGCGCTCGCGATCGCGGCCTCGTATGAGCGGCCCGAGCCGTTCGCGGCCCAGGTGTTCGCAACCGGCCTCACGCCGCGGGCTGCCCTGCCCGCGTGCGGAATGCTGCAGGTCAGCGACACCGCGCGCTTCGGTCGCATCTTTCCCAACCTGTCGCCGTTTCTGATCGACCGCCTGGTCGAGATCGAGGAAGCCTATCTGCGCCGAGCCCGCGCGGGCTCGCTCGATCTGGCCGATCCGCTGGTCGTGCTCGAGCGCGCCCAGGCGCCCGCAAGGCCGCTGCCAGCGTTCTTCGTGCCATGCGGGACCAAGGATCCGCTGATCGACGACAGCCGTCGGCTGGCGCGCGCGCTCGAGCGCCTGGGTGTGCCGTGTGAGACCCGCTACTACGAAGGCGAGCCGCACGCATTCCATGCGTTGGTGACGCGGCCCAACGCGCGCCGCTGCTGGGGTCACACCTACGCATTCCTCGAACGCGCCCTCGCTGTAACCGAGATCACATCGGAGACGCCCTCTAGCGCGCGCAGCGGGGTTCGCGTAGGATCGTAAGATTAAGACCGCCCGGGAGAGCAGCGGTTATGAAGCAGTTTGGTAGCTTACTCGTCGCCGCCACGTGCTTGTGCGTGTGCGCGTGCGCCGGGCCCGATGTCTCGGCGGGCAATCCAGACGGAGGCGGCCCGACACCCGACGCCAGGTCGACGCCCGACGCGCCCGCTCCCGACACCGGCCCCAGCGTCGATGCCGCCCCCGACGGAGCTCGGGGCGGGTTCGGGGATCCGTGCAACGACAAGTCGGACTGCGCATCCAACATCTGCATCTTCACCGGCGCGGGCGGCGTGTGCTCGCGGGTCTGCACGGCCGGAAGCTGCCCGATGGGCTGGGGCTGCCTCGGTGTCACCGGCGCCATCGATCCGGGCGTGGTCAGCGACGTGTGCGTGCCCAACTCGACCCGCCTCTGCACACCCTGCCAGAGCGACAGCGAGTGCTCGGCGGCCTCGCGCGATCTGTGCCTGGCCGACGCGCTCGGTCGCAAGTTCTGCGCGCGCGACTGCTCGACCATCGCGTGCCCGAGCGGCTACAGCTGCCAGACCCTGATGGTGGGCACCAGCACGTTCCACCAGTGCACCCCGCTGAGCGGCTTCTGCGACTGCAATGCCTCCAACATGGGCGCCACGCAGCCCTGCACCATCCAGACGCCGTTCAATCCCTGCATGGGCACCCGCACCTGCAACGGCGCCACCGGCTGGGGCGCCTGCCAGCCGCCTTCGCAGACCGATGTGCCCGACGGCAACTATCAGGACGACAACTGCGACGGCATCGACGGCGACATCAACGGCGGCATCTTCGTGGCTCCGACCGGCGGCGACAGCGTGACCTGCGGCCTGACCTACATGACGCCGTGCCAGACCATCTCGCACGCCATCCTGCGGGCGGTGCAGACCGGACGGCGCAACGTGTACGTGCAGGCCGGTGTCTACGACGAGGTGGTAACGCTGCAGAGCGGTGTCCACATCTGGGGCGGCTACGACACCAACTGGCAGCGCGCCAGCCGCTCGACGACCGGGCACGAGGTCAGGATCCGGGGCGGATTCGACTCGGTCGATGCCCAGTACATGACCATCAAGGCGCATAACCTGATCGTGCCCACCACGGTGGCCGACCTGGTGATCCAGGGCCCAACCTCGACGGGTGCGGCGGCCGGCAGCGCCCGCAGCACCTATGCCGTGCACGCCGACGGCGCGCTGCTCGACCTAGTGCGGGTGACCGTGCAGGCTGGCAACGGGGCGGACGGCGCACCGGGTGGGAGTGGCCAGGATGCGCCGCTGGGGGTAGGGGGCTCCGGCCTGGTCGGCGGTCCATCGAACGAGTTCACGACCAGCTGTGACACCACCAGCCACGGCGCAGGCGGTCCCGCGGGCGGAAACTCGTGCCCGGACGGGCGCAATCCGAACGGTGGGCCGGGCGGCAATGGCGGCACGATGGACACGACCTGCAGTTGCTTCCTCGGCGTGTGCGTCTGCGACAACTGCAACGCGACCGACGGTCAACCGGGAGCCAACGCGGCCATCTTCGGCAGCGGTTTCGGCCTCGGTGGTCCCGGTGGCGCCGGACGAAGCGTGTGCGGGCCGGCGGGCGCGGGCCTGGCCGGTCAGATCATCAATGGCCCGGCCGGCATGATGGCGCGCGCGGGAGGGTTCCTCGCGGGTCTCTACTTCGCAGCCTTTCCTGGAGGCGCCGGTGGGCTGGGTGACAATGGCAGCGGCGCCGGGGGCGGCGGGGGCTCGGGTGGCTGCGACATCGGCATCGACTCGTATGGTGCGGGGGGCGGCGGCGGTGGCGCGGGCGGTTGCCGGGCACGGGCCGGCGGCGGCGGTGGCGGCGGCGGCGGCTCGACCA
>Ga0126376_10001026_pt1 | contig 14662 bp, 12 predicted proteins | sample PanSoiMetPlot_15_FD_92760 | JGI IMG/M metagenome (GOLD analysis project Ga0126376, IMG submission 92760) | Tropical forest soil microbial communities from Panama - MetaG Plot_15 | ecosystem: Environmental > Terrestrial > Soil > Tropical forest > Bulk soil | place: Panama | collected 2016-02-17
CGACGGCTCAGTGCCCTCTGGAAATCCCGCGCCGCCTGCAATCACGCCGGCAAGGCAATCGTTGCACTGAGTGGCGAATAGCAGAGACACCCGCGCGCCACCAGAGAAACCAGCCGCGTAAGCGCGACGGTCGTCGATCGAGAACCGTTCGGTAGTGTCGCGGGTAATTGCATTCCAGGCCTCAATCGATGATTGGATGGCTGCGTTTCGCGAATTGTTTGAACCGACGACGATCCATCCAAACCGCTCCGCAGCATCCCGGAAACGCTCGACGGGAAGTTTCCCGCGTGCGGCGGGATCGAAGGCGTAGAGCACGGGCCACTTTCGCCTGGCGTCATAGTTCGAAGGCAAGTACAGTGCGTATGACTGTTCAGGCTTCTGCATGCAGGTGACTTTTTCAATGATTTGGCCTTTGGGGATGTCGGTCTGAACGCCCGGCGCAGGCAGGCCAGGTCGCGCCGTTAGTAGCAGCGATAAGAGAAGTACGAACACAATTGCATTTTACAGATTTGTGTTGCGAGCGAATACTAAAGAAGGTGACAGAGCCCTGTCGAAACATCCACTCGTTTTAGATTCCTGTTGGCGGTCAATGGGCCACGATCGGTAATTCAATCCACGAAGCGTTCGCCTTGTTTCGCGCTACTGAAATTGTGGGCGTGCCTTGAGCTGGGATACGAGCGAAACTGTTCTTGTCGGCGCCCGCAATCGCGACGCGTAGGCGATGACCCTTCTTTATCAACACAGATGTTGGTTGTAAGCCGAACTTCAATTCGGCGAGTTGGCCAGGCACCAGCGGCATCGCGTTTTTCTGTTTGAATGAGTGGTAAGGAACCAACAACTTGTAGGGAGGTGTTTCCGTGAATCGGTTCTTCTTCCCGCCTGACTTTAAGGCCTTGCCCGTTTATAATTACTTCACCCCAAAACATAATCACAAAAACGGAGGAGTAACTCATGAACATTGAGTCTCTGAAATTATCGACGTCTCAGGGCGCAACTACCGCCTATGTAGCGCGGCCTGATGAGAATGCTTCAGCCGGTGTGATCCTGGTGCAGGAATATTGGGGGATCAACGAACACATTCGAGATCTCACCGGCCGGTTCGCGCAGGAAGGTTATTTGTGTGTGGCGCCTGATTTGTATCGCGGCCGAGTAGCTGAGGACAAAAACCAGGCGTCGGCGTTGATGCAGGCTTTGCCAATCGAAGATGGAATCGAGACGATTCGCAAGGCAATTGATTCCGCGACCTCGACTTACAAAATCGATCGCTTTGCGATTATCGGGTTTTGCATGGGAGGAACTTTCGCTTTGCGCGCAGCATGCGAATTCGCGGAACTGAAAGCCGCGGCGCCGTTCTATGGCGACACTCCAGAAGAAAATGTCCTAAAAAAGCTGAAGGTGCCCACGCTATTCATCGCGGGCAACCGCGATGCCTGGATCAATCCTCAGAAAGTAAACGGTTTGAAGCAAGTTGCGAACAAATTCAACTTACCGGTTGAAGTCGTCAGCTATGACGCTGACCATGCGTTTTTCAACGACACACGACCGCAGGTTTACGACGCAGAAGCGGCGAATGATGCCTGGCGGCGCGTGCTGGAGCATTTCCGGAAGCATCTGAGCCGAAGCACGGCGGGTGCTGCGTGACGGGCAGTAGCCCGAGTTCGTCAGATAGGAGTGGAGACACGAATGGAGATTCAAACCTGTTCGAACTGCGGTACCAGGAACCGCGTTGATGAATTCCTCGCAGGCGTGCATCAACCGGTTTGCGGTAAATGCGGCGCGAAGCTAGGCGCTGGCTCAAGTGCTTCCGATGATGGAAAACCACAAGTTGTAACTGACGACAGCTTTGCCCGTGACGTCATCGGCGCGTCTTCAACGCACCCGGTTTTGGTCGATGCATGGGCCGAATGGTGCGGACCGTGCCGCATGATCGCACCAGTGATGGAGCAACTAGCAGCAGAAGCCGGAGGGCGCTACAGGATTGCGAAATTGAATGTCGATGAAAACCCGCGCACGTCTCATGAGTACGGCATCCGCAGCATTCCCACCATGCTCATTTTCAAGGGCGGAAGAGTGGTCGATCAAATCGTCGGCGCAGTCCCGAAACAAGCCATCGCCGCACGGTTGGCGGCGCAACTTTAAAAGAATTCCAGCAGAAAGAAGAGACAAACAAACTTACTCGCCACTGCGTTGCGTCAACTGGGCCGGCAAAGGCTTATCAACCTTCGGACGTTCCTTCAGGCTCGCAACTTCCCAAAGCAACATGTAAATGGTGCGCGTGACTCGCTCCATCTTGTCATAGTCGATCTTTTGCGGTTCATCCCCGGGACGATGGTAGTCCTCGTGCACTCCGTCAAAGAAGAAAATGATGGGGATGCCTTTGCGCGCGTAGTTGAAGTGATCGCTGCGGTAGAAAAAACGGTTAGGATCGGCGGGGTCGTCATACTTCACGTCGTAGGTCAAATTCAGAAAGGATTTGTTGACTGTCTGGCTCAACGCGCCCAGCTCAGTGCTCATCATCGTTGAGCCAATCACGTAAATCGAGTCGGGCCCGGTTAAATCTTTGTTGCGCGGGTTTGTGTCGTCGGCTTTCTTGCTGCGGCCGATCATGTCGATATTGAGTTGCGTGATGATCTTGTCCAAAGGCACCGTAGGATACTCAGTGAAATAGCGCGAGCCCCAAAGACCTTTTTCTTCACCGCAATGCCATACAAACAGGACGGACCGCTTAGGTCGCTGCCTCGCTCGTGAAAGTGCTTCGGCCATTCCGAGCAAAGCTGTCGTACCTGACCCGTCGTCATCTGCGCCGTTGCATATTGGGTCGGCTGTTCCGGGCGCGCAAATGCCCACGTGATCATAGTGGGCACCCATCGCAACGTATTCGTTCTTCAAAACCGGATCGCTTCCTTCCCACACTGCCACGACGTTTTGAGTCATTGGACGTTCGGACTTAACTGCAACATTAATCGTGAACGTCTTATTCGGGTTGAGGTCGAAGGCGGGAACTTGATCACCGCTCTCTGCGCGGCTCACCAATGTCGCAGCGTCAAACTTCTCACCGGCAAACAGAGCGGTGGCCATCTTTGAAGAAATTAAAATTGACGGCACGGCCGACGCCGGAGCTTGCGTCACGAATTTTTCCACGACTGCACGGCCTGGTTGCGTGATGCGTTGCCGGAGCTGCTCCCAACTCTGCGAAGCCTGCGAATCAGAAATCACTACCACACCCTTCGCGCCATGGGCTTGCGCATAAACGGACGGGCTGCTCCAGTCCTCACCCATTCGGCCGGCGAGATCCGCACGCGTAAAACCTCGCGGAAATCCCTGGCCACTGCCCACGACGACAATAATCTTGTCCTTAACATCGACGCCCTGATACGAGTCGAGATTCTTTGACTTTATAACCCAGCCGTTGCCCGCGAAGACCATTGGACCGGTGAGCGACGCCGAGACTGCGTTGGGAATAAAGTCTTCGCCGATTGAGAATTTTTGTCCGTTGATTTCAGCAATTGATTTCGCAGGGTCGAGAGCGTCACGGCGCAAAGCGATCTTCTGAAAAAACGTGCCATCATCGCCGTAAGGCTTGAACCCCCAGCGGCCGAGGTTTAAGGCGATGAACTTGGCCACTGTGTCCAGGCCCCGAGAGGGAGTATCGCGTCCTTCCATTTCGTCGGATGCAATGAAGAAAAGATAGCTTCTCAGCTGCGCTGCCGAGATCGTCTCGCCACCACGCGCCGCGAGCAGAGCCGCGGCAGTCGTGACCTTCACTTTGACTTCGCGGCGCTGGGCAAAAGTCGTGGGCTGTGAAAGCGAAAGAGCCAGCAGCAGAACAACCAAATTAAGTCTTAAATTTTTCATCATGATCCTGGATTCAACTGAGTCCCGCAGGCACGAAGTATTTATAGAGAAAGGCAAGTCGCTATCATGCAGCAAGCTCCTTTCGTAGCGCAACAATGGAGGCTTGGCTTCAAATGATCTGTTGCTTTCGTCCGCGAAGCGGACTGAATGAAGATAGCCCAGCGCTTCAGCGCTGGGTCACGCCGGTAAGTCGTCAGGAGTCCGTGAAGCGGACAGCTGAACAAACCGATGGATCTTCAGCGAGACTCAGCCGTCCGCTTCACGGACTACCTCTCTGGCTGCATCCCCAATCCCACCGATGAATCGGCGGGCTATTCTCATTCGTCGGCGTCGCCGACTTTTGAGACTAAGCCCACAGGAATGAACCAGAACGATTTCGCTTTTAAGGATCTTCACAGACAAAGGGATAACCCGTGTCATAAACAACTCGGCTCCGACGGAGCGAAGCTTACGCATGCTGCACAGCGCCCACTAACTTCGTTAGCGTATCCTTCGCATCACCGTAAAGCATGCCGGTCACTGGCTTGAAGAATAATGGATTCTCAAGGCCCGAGAAACCCTTGCCCTGGCCGCGCTTAAGAACGACCACTGACTTCGCGTGATCGACTTCGAGAATTGGCATGCCCGCAATCGGGCTCGAGGGATTGTCGCGCGCGTCGGGATTGACGACGTCGTTGGCGCCGATCACCACGGCGACATCGGTGGTGGGAAATTCGGGGTTGATCTGTTCGAGCTCGTACAGCTGCGAGTAAGGAACATTGGCTTCCGCGAGCAGCACGTTCATGTGCCCGGGCATGCGGCCGGCGACGGGATGAATGCCATACTTCACGGTGACGCCGCGACTCTCCAAAACGTTGGCGAGTTCGCGAACGGCGTGTTGCGCCTGCGCGGTTGCCAAACCATAACCCGGCACGAAGATCACTTTGCCTGCATAAGCCATCTGCACCGCGACGTCCTCGAGGCCGACTTCACGCATCACGCCCTGCTCGCCTGAGCCTGCCGCTGCGGTTGCGGCGCTGCCGAACGCGCCGAACAGAACATTGGTAATCGAGCGGTTCATCGCGCGGCACATGAGGATCGAAAGAATGAAGCCGGAAAAACCGTCGAGCGTTCCGGCAATGATCAGCACGTTATTTCCGAGCACAAATCCGGTCGCGGCTGAAGCCAAACCAGCATAGGAATTCAGGAGCGACATGACTACCGGCATGTCGGCTGAGCCAATCGGCATTACCAGCAGGACGCCGAACAGGAACGCAAGCCCGAGCATGACATAAAAAGGAATCACTGCGGTGGGTACGAAGATGAGATAGATAAACAGCCCAACCGTGACGGTCAGCAACGTCATGTTGAAGATATTCTGACCTCGGTAAACCAGCGGTTGTCCGGGCACCAGACCCTGCAACTTTCCAAACGCGATTAAGCTGCCTGTCGTAGTGAGCGATCCGAGCATGATCTCGAAGCCCATTGCACCCATCTTCACGTGATCGAGATCGGCGAGAGGTTTGAATCCATGCGTGTAGCTGTAGTATTCGGCGATGCCGACCAGCGCTGCTGCGAAAGCGCCAAAGGCATGCGACAGCGCGGTCCGTTGCGGCATGGCAGTCATCGGCACCCAAACGCCCATGGCTGCGCCGAGAGTTGAGCCGAGCAAAAGTCCGACGATGATCCAGGTGTAACTGATGATCTCGAAGTGCATGAGCGTGCCGATGATGGCCATCAGCATGCCGAACTCCGCCAGGTGCATGCCGCGCTTAGCAGTTTCGGGATGGCTCAAGCCCTTCAATCCAAGGATGAAAAGGATCGAAGCGAGCAGGTAACTGAATTCGATGAAGTAGGTTTGCCAGTTCACGACGTCTTAATCCGCAGATTACGCAGATTTCGCAGATAAGAGCTTTCAAAGGGTTTTGTCTTCTGCGTAATCTGTGTAATCTGCGGATTATTTCTTAGTTTCTTTTCGCTTGAACATCCTCAGCATGCGATCGGTAATCACGAATCCGCCGACAACGTTCGTCGTCGAACAAACCACGGCAATAAAACCAAGGATCATCGCGACCTTGCTGTGATGTGGCCCCGTTCCGCCGGCAATCACGATTGAGCCCACGAGCGAGATGCCGGAGATAGCATTCGTCGCCGACATCAAAGGCGTATGCAACAATGGCGGCACGCGTGAGATAACCTGGTAACCAAGAAAAGCGGCCAGCGCAAAGACGTAAAGCGCAGCGATAACTGCCGCCCCGGTCATCGCCCCGCTACCCTCTAACAACAGAATTGAAATGGTATTTGTATTCATCTCGATTAACTTCGACTAACCGTTGCGTCTTCGCGTCTTTGATTGAAATACGTTGCGAGCTTCACGCCGGAACGCTAAGGCGGCGAAGTCACGCAATGTGTAGTTACGCAGCTCCCATCGCCGCCGCCACGCGTTGATTCATCCACTTACCTTCATGTGTCACGCACGAAGGGCCAATCACGTCGTCATTCATGTCCAGATTCAGCTCGCCGTCTTTGATCAGCAAGTTAAGAAAAGCTGTGACATTACGGGAATAGAGTTGGCTGGCGTGCACCGGTATGGTCGCGGGCAAGTTCGTCGGCGCCATAATCGTCACACCGTTGCGCTCGACAATTTCATCCGCTTTGCTGCCCTTGACGTTCCCTCCGGTTGCGCCCGCGAGATCGATTACGATCGAGCCCCGCTTCATCCCTGACACAGCAGACTCTTCCATCAGCAAAGGCGCGCGTTTTCCCGGGACCTGCGCCGTCGTAATGATCACGTCGGCAGTCTTTGCATGTTCGGCGACCAAATCTCGGCCACGCTTCAAAGCTTCTTCGGACAGTTCGACGGCGTATCCGCCTTTATCTTCAGTTTGAAGTCCGCCGAGATCGACCTCGAGAAAGGTTGCACCGAGCGAGCGCACCTGCTCACCCGCAGCCGCGCGCACGTCATAAGCTTCGACAACGGCGCCCAAACGTCGGGCGGTGGCAATTGCCTGGAGCCCTGCGACGCCTGCTCCCAAAACCAGAACACGAGCAGGTGGCACAGTTCCCGCGGCAGTCATCAGCAATGGAAACATGCGCGGAATGTGGTCAGCGCCAAGCAGCACTGCTTTGTAGCCGGCGACAGTGGCCATCGACGACAATGCATCCATTGCCTGCGCGCGCGTGATCCGCGGCACTAACTCCATCGAAAAAGTTGTCAGGCCGTTTTCCAATGCCGGAACCAATTTATCCGGCTCATCCAACGGGCGTAAAAAGCTCAGCACCACTGCGCCTTTTTTCATCCGCTGGAAATCGCCGGCTGCTGGGCGAGTTACGCCGACCAGAACATCCGCAGACGCAAGCAGCGCATTTCGATCATCTACAACCGTCGCACCAGCATCTCGATAATCATCGTCAGTGCGTGCGGCCCCGAGACCGGCGTGGCTCTCAATCGAAACAGAAGCTTTTGCAGCGATGAGCTTTTTGACTGAATCGGGCATGAGCGCGACGCGCGCCTCGCTCGCTCCGGTCTCATTCAGCACCGCAATGTTCATTTGGTTGGTCAGAGTCACCGAATGGCATGAAGTAGAATTGCGAAGGCGGAGTATATCATGCGGTTTCAAGATCGAAACGTGATGAGGCTCACAGTCCAACATCCTTCTTTGTGATTTTCTTCGTGACGTTGCGAGTTGACGTTTACTCCATCACCGGCGTCGCTGATTAGCAACGAACATCGACCGGCCTCTTTTCCCGCAGCATGACAATGCCGATCGCGCTGCGCGTTATCGCAAAACACGCGTCCGACGGCTCAACTCGAAAAGCTCGTGAGTACTTTCTTTGAATGGTTCATTGGAGTTTGAGCCTGTTTGAGAACTTTTTGAGAAATCCTGAGGATTTTCAAAGCCCAAATCCGCTACGTTCGCCCGACATGGCCGCAAGCGTTTCTTCAACCACGTTACGAACAATTGAAAGGAAAACCATCATGAACAGATTTAGGAATCTAATCATCACGGCAATTGGTTTCTCGAGTTTGATTGTTGTTGGGGCAATTACGAATCCCCGCAATGGCTACGGCTCAGGCGGATCTTCCGCAGCGCCCACATCTCAAACGCAGAATGTGAATGTTGTTAATACGCCAACCGTCAGTGCCCAACAAGTCGGGGTCTGGAACGTGGGTATTGCCGGCACTCCGACGGTTGGGCTCGATGCTACAAACAACACGGTGAAGTTCGATGCCAGCAATAACACGGTGAAGATCGATCCTGCTGCACCAGTGCTGGTGCGCGACGCAGATAACCCGGCCGGCCAACCGTTTGCGGCCTCCTGCGTAATTGACAACAACCAGGGCTTTCCGTGTACGTTAACTAATGTTCCGCAAGGCAAGCGTCTGGTTATTGAAATGTTTCAAGTCGAAAATGGTGGTGGGGAACTCGGTGTCAAGACAAACCATGTTCCCTTCGTGTGGCACATTCAACCCGGCCAACACGTGCGGGTGTTTGCTGACCCCGGAACCCCAGTCACGGCAGCTGGAGCCTCTCAAGGCCTCGAGGCTGACATATCCGGCTATCTGGTTAATCTGCCTTAACGTCGAGATCCCTTTGCGAGGCTTTGCGTCTTGGCGGCTTCGCGTGAAACACGTCTTTTTGAATCGACTGCTCACGCTAAGTCGCAAAAGGCGCAAAGAACAACCGCAAAGTAGGAAACTACTCTGCTGAAGCGCAAACTTGCGGGCTGTAGTAGCGGCATCTATAATCCCGTGAGTCGAACGCGGCGCATTGGTGTAGTTGGTTAACACGCTGCCCTCTCAAGGCAGAGATCACGGGTTCGAGTCCCGTATGCGCTGCCAATTCCTTTCAATAACTTGGAGTCACCTAATCGTGACGCTTCACCGCAACCAGACAAACGCCGCGATTCCCAAAAGAAAGATCACCACGATGCATGGCAGCAGGCGCCGCCAAACGAAACGTTCGATCATCGCTTCGGCCTCGACGTTCATCGCGCATCGTGGACAGCCGCGCGCGTTTGGTTCCAGCAGATAGCCGCAGTCACGACAGGGCTTCGCGTCTGTCCTTCGATCAGTCATATTCAACGACACCTATAGGGTGGTTGATGCAATGGCAACCTTGTTCTAAGCTACGGGTGCCTGGTCACGGACGGATGCAATTTATACTGGCGTGCTTCTTCATACAACCATTATTGGAACGGCAAGGGCATTGAACTAGCCTCGTGAATCGTTAAGAGTCATAATTCATGAGCGAGGCTCAAGCGCAATCCCCTCTGAAATCTCCCGATTGTGCAGCGTGGCTGGACGAGCACGGTGACTATCTATATAAGTACGCAATCTTCAGACTCCGAGATGAGACTGCCGCCGAAGATGTGGTGCAGGAAACCTTCCTCGCAGCGTTGAAGGCCTATGAGAAATTCGAGGGCCGAGGCTCAGAACGTACCTGGTTGGTCGGTATCATGAAGCACAAGATCACCGATCATTTTCGCAGGGTCGCGCGCGAAGCTCCAATCGGTGAAGGTGAAGGTGAAGGGCCGGAGCACAACGAGCTTTTTGAACAATCAGGTCAGTGGACAGGTCACTGGAACGCAGATCACGCGCCGACTGATTGGCATGCAACCCCGGCAGAATTAATTGAGCGCACCGACTTTTGGCGCGTTTTCACCGATTGCCTTTCGCCTTTGCCGCAGCGCACCGCCAGCGTTTTCACTCTGCGCGAGGTCGACGGCTTAAAGAGCGATGAAATCTGTGAGATTCTGAATATCTCAGCCAATAATCTGTGGGTAATGCTGCACCGCGCGCGTTTGCACTTGCGCAATTGTCTGGAGATCAATTGGTTTAAGCGTCCAGAGCGATAGAATGGCTGATAACGCCTACGACAAGCTGAAGCACTCGATCCGCTACTGGCTTCTGCGGAAATTGCCGACCTGTCAGCAGACTGTCGAGAAGATTTCGCAATCGATGGAGCGCAGATTGACTCTGCGTGAACGCATCGATCTGAAACTTCACTTGTGGATCTGCGCCTGGTGTCAGTGGTACCTGGAACACCTGCAAATCATTCGCGATACGGCTCGCGCCAAAGGAGCCGAGCCACCGGATTTGAATTCTGCTTCAGCTTCCGCTCTTTCATCCGAAGCTCGCGAGCGCATTAAGCGGAAGCTCGCCGGCGAAAGTTAGTTCACCTGTAAGGTTCCTCATAGATCCTCCGACAAACAACTGAGGGAGCGGTTTGCTCGATGTCCGGCAAGCTTAGCTTGTCGATTCTGAGCACAGTCTGACATTTGTCGGAGCATGAATTCACTGAATCACAATCATCTGCATGCGCCTAACCGATTTGCGGTTATTCCTACCGCTGTGCGGCTTAACGCCGATCCGCAGTACACGGGAAAAGGCGTTACCGTCGCTTTTCTCGATTCTGGTTTTTATCCGCACCCTGACCTTACTGAGCCGAGGACTCGGATTATTGCTTATAAAGATTTAACTAATGAGCGAACGTTATTAAACGCCCGCGATCCGACTGAGTCATGGCAATGGCATGGCACCCAAACTTCGGTCGCAGCAGCCGGTAACGGTCACTTGAGCGAGACGATGTACCGAGGGCTCGCCTATGAATCTGAACTCGTTCTCGTCAAGGTCAGCGAGAGAGGTCGCATCACTGAAGAGAACATTGCGCGCGGTATTAATTGGGTAACCAGGAATCGCGAACGTTACGACATTCGGGTCCTGAACATTTCTTTGGGCGGTGATGAGGACGTGCCGTGCGTCAGGAGCATCATCGACCAGGCCGCCGAAGAAGCAATAAAAGAAGGCATCGTCGTAGTGGTCGCCGCCGGCAATTCAGGCGACAGGCATTCGATTCCGCCGGCGAATTCTCCTTCCGTAATCACTGTTGGTGGTTACCACGACAACAATCAAATCGAAGGAAACGCATTAGAGCTCTACCACTCCAATTTTGGCGTGACTGCGGGCGGAACGGTTAAGCCGGAAATCGTTGCGCCGGCGATGTGGGTTGCGGCGCCGATACTTCCGGGCACTGCTCTTTATGACCGCGCCGAAGCTTTGTCGCATCTTTCATCGGCGCCCGATTACCACCTTCAGATCCTGGCGCACGAACTCGAAGAGAAGGCCGAACTGCCTGAGAACCTGCGCTTTGGGGACGCCGAGACAATTCGCAAATTTGTAGATGATGCGCTCAAGCAACTGAAGATTGTGGCGACGCATTACCAGCACGTCGATGGAACTTCTTTCGCCGCGCCAATTGTTACTTCGATTGTCGCGCAAATGATCGAAGCGAATCCCCGACTTACACCAGGCGCGGTCAAAAACATTCTGATTTCGACGGCGGATCGCATCTCAAACGCACCTGCGATTCGTCAGGGTTACGGCGTGGTAAATGCTCGCCGCGCGGTAGAACTCGCAAAGCAGGAAAGTCACGCGTTGAACGTAGTTGGATGCAGTCCACCGCGCGTTCAGAACGGCCATCTAGTGTTCGTCTACCATGATGATGCTGCGACAAACGTTGGCGTGGCGGGTGATTTCAACGCTTGGAATCCGACCGCGACTACGTTGCAAAAGGATTTATCGGGACTATGGCTTGCCAGAGTGCAAACGCCGCCGGCGGGCCGTTATCAGTACAAATTCATCGTAGACGGGAAACGTTGGGTTGATGATCCCAGCAACGGATTGAAAACACCGGACGGTTATGGCGGTTTGAATTCTTTGTTGGTAATTGAATGAAAGAGACTCTCGCATCACCGCGAACGAGAGAATGAAACGAGTGAGGGTCTATTCGAACTTGAGACGATTCTTTCGCCGATGGCTGCTCCGTTCCTTGCAGCCCTGCCGCAAGATTGTGCCTTTGATGTCTGAGTCGCTGGAGCGGCGACTTTCAATTCGTGAATGGCTGGTTTTACGTTTGCACTTGCTGGTGTGCGCCTGGTGCGCCCGATATCTGAAGCAAATCAAGTTTTTCAGAATCGTCTTGCGAGGGCGGAAACTTGTTTCAAATCAATTGGTGCCCGCGTTGGCAACTGATGCGCGTGATCGAATTGCAAGAACATTGCAGAACCGAGACCGCTAGTGATCTGGTTGTAAGGAAAACCCCGCGTCGCCGACTAACAGCATGGATACGAAATGATTAGCCGAAATGAGTAAGTCATGCGACGCAGATTGAGAATACGAAGGAGACTCCAGCGGCTCAGAAATCAAGCGCGCAGAGTCACGGCCAGAGCGGGTCAAGGCGCAAAAGGGGTTCCGAACCTGAATTTTTGTTTGATCAGCGCCGGATTAACCGACCCATTCCCGGGCTAAACAAGCCGTCGCACTAATTAAGAAAGATGGGGCATCGCGCGATGTAGCGCGATGGAAAGCAGATGGATCTGACAAATCCAAACGATATCAGTGTGTTCGACATTCTGCGGCGGCGAATGATGATGCCGGAACCGTGGAGATTTACCGAACCGCTGCCGATCTCAAATCGATGGAGGGATCGAATGGTCGAGGCGTTAAAGCAGCATTGGCCGGAATACCTGATGGAAGCGACAGAGTTGGGACTCTTCATGATCTCGGCTTGCGCCTTCACCGTCCTGCTTTTTCATCCCAGTTCTCCAGTAGCGCGCATTGTTCCGGACGGAATACTCAGGCGGATGCTGATGGGCATCGCCATGGGATCGACGGCGATCGCAATCATTTTTTCACCGTTAGGAAAACGCTCAGGCGCGCATTTCAATCCATCGGTCACGCTCACTTACTTCCGACTCGGGAAGGTGGAACTGTGGGATGCGGTCTTTTACGTCGTCGCCCAATTCATCGGCGGTATCGGCGGCATACTCGCCGCGATGTTGTTGCTTGGACGCACCGCCGCAAATCCCGCTGTTAATTATGCGGTCACCGTTCCGGGTCCTTATGGAGTGGCAGCCGCCTTCGCAGCGGAGGTGCTGATCTCGTTCCTTCTGATGTCAGTCGTCTTGCGAGTTTCCAACACCAGGAGCATCGCCCGGTGGACGGGCCTGTTCGCCGGTGTGCTGGTTGCGACTTACATCACCCTTGAATCACCGATCTCCGGCATGAGCATGAATCCCGCGCGGACGTTTTCGTCGGCAGTGGGCGCGAGTGTCTGGATGTCACTCTGGATCTATTTCATCGCACCGCCAATAGGAATGCTGGCGGCCGCAGAGGTTTTCACCCGAGGTAAGACTCGACGCACGGTGGCGTGTGCGAAGTTTCACCACCACAACAATCAACGTTGCATCTTCCGGTGCAACTTTCAAGCGTAGGGAAAAAGCATTTGGCCACAGAGGCACGGAGACACAGAGAAATTGAAAAGGAACAAAGCAGAAAACATCACCGAGCAAATTCTGAAGAGAGCTGGTTGTCTTCCTTGGTAACTCCGTGCCTCTGTGGCTAATTCCTGAATTCTAAAAAAGGAGAAATCTGAGTCATGAAATATCGAAGTTTATTAATTGGATTGGCGCTGTTGACCGTCAGCACCGTGGTTTATGTGAGCCCTTCGCTCGCGACACGCAAGGCGGGGTCAAGTACCTTCACGATTCGCGTGGAAAACATTTCCGATCCGGCAGGCATGACGGCATCGAACGGCGCGAAGTTTCCGTTTGCGCTTTCGCCAGGCATGTTCGTCCTGAGTACGAAAAACGCTCCGCTATTTACTGAAGGAAAACCAGCACGCGCAAATGGTCTGGAAATGCAGGCTGAGGATGGCGATCCATCTGGATTGGTGAAATCACTCGAGATGATGCATCACGCGTCGAACTTGCATGGCATTTTCAATACGCCGGTAGGCGCGATGGCCGCCGGACCAATTCGTCCGGGCGATAGTTATGAATACGCGCTCACGGCAATGCCAGGCATGAGGCTGTTCAGCACAATGATGTTCGGCCAGTCGAATGACTGGTTCTATTCGCCCGACGCTAACGGAATCGCGTTATTCGACGCCAAAGGAATGCCCATCAGCGGTGATATCACCGACAAGTTCATCCTTTGGGACGCCGGCACTGAGAAAGATGAAGAGATTGGCATTGGTCCTAACCAGGGGCCACGCCAGAAAGGTCCAAATACCGGTGAGGCTGAAAACGGCGTAGTTCATCGCGTTAAGGACGCTCGTTGGACGAAGAACGCTGAGTTCTTTCGCGTCAGCATTACTGCCCAAGGTGCAATGTGAGTTTTTGGAGTGCGGTGGCAAGCGCGCCGTGACACCGCTTTCGACTGCTCGGGCAATCCAGAGCGCTGTCGCCGCCTCGCTTTGCCGCACACTCCAGATTCAGGAAGACAGAGAGCTCAAACAAGAGAGGTTCAATATGAAACGAGTAACTCCAATTCTCGCGGTCGCGCTGCTGTTGTTCGCAGTCGCGACCAGGGCAAACGCCCAAACCGTCGATAAGAAGACGCTGACTATTGATGGCGCAAAGAAGGTAATCGCAGGCGCGGTCGCATATGCGAAAAAGAACAATGCGCCGGGCGGCGTCATAGCGGTAGTTGATGACGGCGGAAACCTGATGGCCCTCGAACGGCTTGATGGAACCTTTGCGGCTGGCGCCAACATTTCGATTGGCAAAGCGCGCACGGCAGTCCTCTTCAAACGGCCGACGAAAGCATTCGAAGACATTATCAAGAATGGCCGCACGGCGATGGTCACGTTGCCGGATGCTTACTTCACGCCGTTACAAGGCGGGGTTCCGATCACGATCGATGGCCAGATAGTTGGTGGCGTGGGCGTGAGTGGCGCCGCGAGCGCACAACAGGATGAAGAGCTGGCAATGGCCGGAGCCAACGTTTTGTCGACGGAAACGAAAGTCAGCGAAACGATGCCCG